>LAHU01003410.1_pt1 | contig 19651 bp, 13 predicted proteins | sample 329631 | NCBI WGS metagenome assembly LAHU01 (sample SAMN03275698, study PRJNA271635) | activated sludge metagenome | isolation source: sample C-0 Zero hour mixed sludge faded in reactor as a methanogenic...
CCTCTAATCCTATATAGAAAAATGCATTCGGCCTATGCAAATTGCTGACCTGCTACGATTACTGCAGATTCATCAAAGGCATAATCTTCTTCATATATCTCTCCAGCCGCTCCTCACACTCCACCCAGGTCACATCCACATCCATCTCCTGCATGATCTCCTGGAGCTCAGCCTTCACCTCCTGCCAGGAGTACCTGTCCTCCCTCCGGCATAGATCGGTCAAGAGACGCAGGGTGGGAACAAAGGCCTGCTTGAATTTGGAGCGGACGAATGCTATAAAATGCTCCCCCATATCCCTGGAGAGATAAGATTTCAATTCGTCCAGGATTTGATACTGAGAGGCGCAGGGATCCAGATAGGGATCGACGATATCCTCGCCGTACTTTTCGGAGAGACTCTGGTAGACCTTCCGGAAGAGCCGGTCGATATAATCTTTGGAATAAGCCGGCTCATTTATCTCCGCCGCCAGGCTATAGCCCACTATCCTGCAGCGGAGAAGCTGAATTCTGATCTCCTCCAGAGGCAAATTGGTGTGAATTCTATTTAGATAATCCTCAAGGGTCTCCAGCCGTTTATGGGGCTCAAAGGTGACAGGCATATCGACACTTCCTCACAATTAATAATGATGTATGTCCTGGAGATAGTTATTTCTTTCGGGAATCCGCCAGATCCTGCATCCAGCTCAAGACCAGTGCCGCCAGTATGATCAAGCTATTTCAGCTTACGATGAAGTAATCAGGCTCTACCCCGACTTCAACGGGGTCTTGGCTTGCAAAGGGGCTGCTCTCGATAAACTGGGCAAGTGTGAAGAAGCTATTTTGGCCTACGATGAAGCCATCAGGCTCGATCCCGATAATGATGATGCTTGGAGACTTAAAGGTCTAACTCTAGATAAAATGGGTAGATATGACAAAGCTATTTCCGCCTACGATCAAGCCCTTTTGCTTAATCCTTACGTCGCTGATACCTGGTACCAAAAAGGTCTAGCTCTCGAGAAACTTGGTAGGACAACAGACGCCAATGAAGCCATCGCCAAAGCGGAGGAACTCTCCGGATATGAATTCTATCCCTAGAGCTAAATGCAAACAGATAAGGCCAAATATATAGAGGTCTTAAAAGGTCTTCTGATGAAAAGGCTCACCGCCACAGTCTCCGGGAAGGTGCAGAAGGTAGGCTATCGAAAAAGGATCATCGATATTGCCATTGCTTTCGGCATAAAGGGAATTGTGGAGAACCTGGAAGACGGCAGGGTCAGGATCATAGCCGAGGGCGACGAGGAGAAGCTGAAGTGGTTTGAGACTGCCATTGAGATAAAGAACACCCTGATTCAGGTCGCCTCTGTCGAAAGGGCATATGCTCCCGCAAGCGGGGAGTTTGCCGGATTCGGCAAGATCGTGGCTGGGGACGAGACAGATTCCCGGCTGGATAAGGGCATTGAGGTCATGAATAAAATGCTTGTTGCCATAATCGATGTCAATAAGACGCTGGTGGATATGGACTCCAACCTTGGCGGCAAGATGGACACTCTTGGCAGCAAGATGGACACTCTTGGCGATAAGATGGATATTATCGGCGAGAAGGTGGACAATCTGGGCGGCAAGATGGATCTCATGCTTCAAAAGCAGGACGAGCTTATCGTAGAGGTCAAAGATATGGGCCAGAATCAAAGTGAAATGCTGGATGAGGTAAAAGGCATCAACAAAAGAGCAGAAAACGTCTGGGAAAAGGAAATCGCTGACATGAAAAGCGATATTGCTCAGGTCAAAGATGCGATGCGAGCCAGAGGCATGATCTGAAATTAAATTGGCTCCTCGCTATTTTCTGTGGGTGGGCTTGAATCCTGAGGCCTGATCAGATTTATCGCTAATTGCCAGGATTCGGCCGTTTGTGATAGAATCAGCGCCAATTGCCCCTCAAGCAGGATTCATTGCGAGGCTTTATATCAGGAATTGAGAATTGATATCCTTAGGTTACCCACAGGATATAGCGAAGAGCCATTAAATTCTTTTGCATCTGCGACCTGGAATAAACTTTGCATCCTCAATAGGGCCTTTCGGTATTTCAGAAAAGCCCTAACGTCTGGCAGCAAAAACAAGGCCATGAACAGCGCAGCAATATTCTCAATTGTCCACATGTGAAATGCCGTCTCAGGCACGGATTATCCCGGATATGCTTCAATTCCTCAAGCCCTTCGCCCTCTCTTCTTCTTCCCCGCCATCCTCTCCTCTGCCATGCTCCCGACTCTCGTCCTCAAATACCTCCCCGTGTGGCTCTCCTCCACCGCCGCCACCTCCTCCGGGCTTCCCGCTGCCACGATCCGCCCACCGGCGCTGCCCCCCTCCGGGCCCAGGTCGATGATGTGGTCGGCGCACTTGATCACATCCAGATTATGCTCTATCACCACCACGGTATTGCCCTTGGCCACCAGTCCGTCCAGAACGGAGATCAATTTCTTGACATCATCGAAGTGCAGCCCGGTCGTAGGCTCGTCGAGGAGATAGACCGTGCGACCTGTGCCCCGCTTGGCCAGCTCGCGCGTCAATTTGATCCTCTGGGCCTCGCCACCGGAGAGGGTGGTGGAGCTCTGCCCCAGCTTGATATATCCCAGGCCCACCCCCAACAGGGTGTCAAGCTTGCTTTTTATGGCCGGGATGTTCTGGAAGTGCTCTCCTGCTTCCTCCACAGTCATGTCCAGAACCTCGGCAATGGATTTGCCCTTGTATTTGACCTCCAGAGTCTCCCGGTTGTAGCGGCTTCCCTTGCACTCCTCGCACTCGATATAAACATCGGGCAGAAAGTTCATCTCGATCTTGATCAGGCCGTCTCCCTGGCAGGCCTCGCACCGTCCTCCCCGCAGGTTGAAGGAGAAGCGTCCCGCCTTGTAGCCCCGCACCCTCGCTTCCTTGGTCTCGGCAAAGGCCTGGCGGATGGGATCGAAGATCTTGGTATAGGTGGCGGGATTGGAGCGGGGGGTGCGGCCGATGGGGCTCTGGTCTATGACTATAACCTTGTCTACCTCATGGTCGAAGGTCATCTTGTCATACTGCCCCGGATCATTGCTGGACTTGTAGATCTTCTTCATTAAAGCCCTGTAGAGGGTGTCGTAGATCAATGTGGACTTGCCAGAGCCGGAGACGCCGGTGACGGCAGTGAAGACTCCCAGGGGTATGGCTGCATCTATTCTCTGCAGGTTGTTCTCCCGGCAGCCCAGCAGGCGGATAAAGGATCGGCTCTTTCGCCTCTTGGCCGGAGGATCGATCCTCTTCTCTCCCGCGAGGTACTGGCCGGTGAGAGAAGCGGGATTGGCCTCTATCTCCTCCGGCCGGCCTTCTGCTACCACATAGCCGCCATGAATTCCCGCTCCGGGGCCTATGTCCAGCACATGATCGGCGGCTCGGATGGTCTCCTCATCATGCTCCACCACAATGAGGGTGTTTCCCAGGTCCCTCAGCTTCTTGAGGGTCTCGATGAGCCGGGCGTTGTCTCGCTGATGCAGTCCTATGGAGGGCTCGTCCAGGACATAGAGCACCCCGGTGAGGTTGGAGCCGATCTGGGTGGCCAGGCGGATCCTCTGGGCCTCGCCTCCCGATAGGGTTCCGGCATTGCGGGATAAATTGAGGTAGCCCAGGCCCACATGATCCAGGAAGCCCAGCCGGGAGGAGATCTCCTTTAAGACCTGTCGGGCTATATCCCGATCCTTTTCCGTGAGCTTCTGGCCAAGGCTGGCAAAGAAGGCAGAGCTCTCGGAGACGGAGAGGTCGGTCACATCCACAATGGACTTCTCTGCGATCTTCACCGCCAGCACCTTCTCTTTCAGCCTCCTGCCCCCGCAGGCGGGGCAGGGCAGAACCCTCATGAACCTCTCCAGCTCCTCCCGGCGGTAATCCGAGGCGGTCTGGCCGTAGAGGCGGATGCTCTGGGGCACCAGCCCCTCCCACTGGCCGTTATGCTGCCAGTAGGCGTCCCCATTTTTCATGCTCATGGAGAACTGGATGCGCTGGTCCGATCCGTACATAAGGACGCTGAACTGCTCCGGGGAGAGATTCTTTATGGGGGTGAAGATATCAAATCCGAAGTGCTTGGCCACGGCTGCCAGGTGCTGACCCCGCCAGCCGTCTATGACGTTTCTGTAAAGGGCAACCGCTCCGTCGGCTATGCACAGCTCCTGGTCCGGTATGATCAGATCGGGATCAAACTCCATTTTTATGCCCAGGCCGTCGCAGACCTCGCAGGCTCCAAAGGGGGTGTTGAAGGAGAACATGCGGGGCTGAAGCTCCTCAAAGGCCATGCCGCAGACGGGGCAGGCCATCCTGGCGGAGTAGAGCTTTTCATGATCGCCCAAGACGGCTATGACCAGCCCCTCCGCCCTGGCCAAAGCATTTTCCACCGCCTCCACCAGCCTGGCCCGGTCCAGAGCCGGGTCCAGCCGGTCCATGACCAGATCTATGTCATGCTTTTTGTAGCGGTCCAGATCGATGGTCTCATCGGTGCGCCTGATCTCGCCATTCACCCGAACCCGGGAGAAGCCCTCCGCGTTGAGGTCGGCAAATAGTTGCCCGTAGGTCCCCTTCTTCTGGCGGACGATAGGGGCGAGGATGGTGACCTGTGTTCCTTCCTCTCCTTCCTCTCGGCTCATTCTTCCCTCTCTTCCCTCTCTTCCCTTCCCCGTGGCCTGCCTCTCCTCTTCTCTTACGGCCTGCTCTTGCTGCCTGCCGGCGGCCTTCTTTGCCGCCTCCAGTATGCTCTCGGCGATCCTCTCCGGCGACTGAGACTCGATTTTTATGCCGTGCACCGGGCAGTGGGGCACGCCGATGCGGGCGAAGAGCAGCCGGAGATAGTCGTAGATCTCGGTCACCGTTCCCACTGTGCTGCGGGGGTTCTTGGAGGTGGTCTTCTGCTCTATGGATATGGCCGGGGAGAGGCCCTCGATGCTGTCCACGTCGGGCTTGTCCATCTGGCCCAGGAACTGGCGGGCGTAGGCGGACAGGGATTCCACATAGCGGCGCTGGCCCTCGGCATAGATGGTGTCGAAGGCCAGCGTCGACTTGCCCGAGCCCGAGAGGCCCGTGATGACGATGAACTTGTCGCGCGGCAGCTCAACAGTGATATTCTTGAGGTTGTGCTGGCGTGCGCCCTTGATGACGAGCTTCTTCATTCGTTCTGTCGCGTGTATGATGTGGATGTGTATCCATATAGGGGTGTCCGTTGGGGTAGGAGTGGGAAGTGGCAGGAGTATGCAGAACGATGAAAAAAGGTGCATGAACTGTGCGAACGCAGAAACGTCACATCCACTCCGTAGACTAATACGCCCCACGTGTGGGATTTCCCGGCCAGGACGTGAACTTATATACCGCCCGGCGACTCCATTATTGGACTGTGAAAGGAGACCCGACTGTTCCCGGGATTCCCTCAAAAATACCATCTCCTGCCAGGAAGAGACCAGCATGAAGAGCGTCTACATCATCGGGCACCGACAGCCGGATACCGACAGCGTGGCGAGCGTCATCGGGTATGCCGAGTTACTGAACCTGCGCGAACCGGGCCGTTATATCCCCGCGGTCTGCGGTCCCGTGAACAGAGAAGCCGGTTATGCCCTGAAAAAGTTCGGACTCGAGCCGCCGGTATACGTCGAGAGCATGGAACCCTGTGTTGGAGACATTCCCTCGTTCTATCTGCAGAGGGCATCTGCATCAATGCCGACCATCGACGTAGCAGCCATGATGGACGAGCAGGATGTCAGGAACATCCCGATCGTGGACGATGAGGGGCACCTGTTGGGGCTCGTATCGGAGCACGGCCTCGCAAAGGCGTACGTGACGCCGAAACTTGATACGCCACTCACCATCGGCCCTGTCCCCGTGGAGACCATCGCCCGGATACTTGAAGCCCGGGTCTGCAGCGCGGGTCCCGCTACCATCCACGGCAGGGTCTACATCGTCATCGACGCCCTCCACGTGGCCCTCTCCCGGCTGGCTTCAGATGATATCGCGATTGTGGGGGACAACGAGCCGACCCAGCTTGCACTTCTCTCTGCAGGCATTGCGGTACTTGTTGTCGCGGAGGGTGCGCCTGTGGGGGAGCGTGTGCTCGAAGCCGCAAGGAGAAAGGGGGCCACAATCCTCTCCACTCCTCTCGATGCGTTTTCAGTCGGCAGGATGCTCCACCTCTCGCTGCCCGCCGGGAAAGTGGTGGCAACCGACGTCCCCGTGATAAGGCTCGAAGATTCCCTCGCCTATGCCAGGAAGATGGTGACCGACTCCAAGTACCGCACTGCCTGCGTGGTGGACGAGAACCGGGCCCTGCTTGGGATGATCTCGAGGAACACGTTCCTTGACGATGTCCAGAAGCAGGTCATCCTCCTCGATCACAACGAGTATGCGCAGGCGGTCGAGGGAGTGGAGTCCGCGGAGATCCTCGAGGTGATCGACCACCACAGGCTCGGGGCCATCACTACGCTCAAGCCTGTCCGGTTCCAGAACGAGCCGGTGGGGTCGACCTCGACCATCATCACCCGCAAGTTCATGGAATCGGGAACAATTCCCTCACCAGGTACGGCGGGAATTCTCCTTGCAGGGATACTCTCCGATACACTCATCCTCAAAATGTCGACCACCACCCCCGAGGATGTGTCCGCGGTGGAATTCCTCTCCGGGGTGACAGGAATTGATGCGCAGCAGTTTGGAGCCGACCTCCTCCAGCAAGGGATAAACCTCGACAGCACGCCTCTTCATCAGCTCCTGTCGCAGGATGTCAAGAGATATACCCTCTTTGGGCGGGAGGTCATCATCGCCCAGGTGATGACGGCATCGCGGACGTATGCGGAGGAACACGGAAAGGCAATCCAGGCGGAACTGGAGAACCTCCGGAGGGGAAACTCCGTCGACCTGTACATGGTATTGTTCACCGACATCATCGGGAACCGAAGCGACCTCTTTGTGTCCGCGGATCACGCGACACTGAACGTACTTGGGTATGGGACGCAGCCGGTCATGCTTCCGGGCGTCATGTCGAGAAAGAAGGACTTTCTCCCGGTATTCGGGGGCAAGCTGCGGGACTTATAAAAGTGTGACTGGGTATTTTCATCCGGTCTCGTCTTCTTCTTCGACAATCTTCAGCTCCCATTCGTCTTCATCGAATGCGATGGTCCCGGCACCTTCGCACACCGGGCAGGGGATCCTTTCAGGTACCCCGTTGCAGGCATCGGGAGGGACTTCCTGATCGGAGCCCACCTCGTCCTCGGTGGGGATGTGGAAGTATTTCTTTACGGTGTGCGATTTCAGCGCTTCGCAGAGCCTGTGCTCCTCGTTCTGGACCTCGCCTGTTCCCTTGCAGTTGCGGCAGCGGAGGAGTATCATCTCACTGTTCAGGTATTCCTTATTCCAAATTCAATATTCTGATTTTATTAATTAAGATACGAATGGGAGAAAAAAAATGAAACTGAATGAACCCTTAATGTTCTCACACCTGCCCTGTGCCTGGGTATGAGGCCAGAATCCTGAACACCAAAAGGGAGGAGGAATGAGAAACCGAGTGAATTCAATGTGTGCGAAAATCAGAAAAATTGTGATAGACCTCCTTGCTATCTGGATATCCACTCATGATAGTCCCATTCAAGACCAACTAAAGGAAAAATATCCAAAGGTCAATTATTTATGCATACAGGCGAGATAGTTATAGCCAGGTTGTCCCGGTAGGGTAGTGGATATCCTAGAAGCCTGCGGAGCTTTTGACCCGGGTTCAAGTCCCGGCCGGGGCGTATCATTTTTTAGGGGGAGGAACGCAACCTCCCCTTTTCATTCTCTCAATTCCTTCCCATGACATGCCCTCATGGTTGACCCCGAAGCCCTGAACAATCGCCTGATAAACGGAGGATGTGCCTTCTCCCGTTGCCTCTACCAGAAATTACAAATATTCCTTCCATGTGACTTCTGCCATATCAATGTGGTGACCTGACTATGAGCGAAGAGCAGAAGCCCGTGTTGATCAGGGAAAAGATGGAGGTATGCGAGCTCGACCGTGTCCGCCTTTCCCTGATGAACCCCCAGCTGATCGAGCAGAAGAAGGAGGAACGGACGTTTGATGCAGCGGCAAAACCGTACCTCGAGCTGACGATGAAAGACGGAATCGAGACGGTCTGGGACCGCTTCGAGATGCAACAGCCGCCATGCAAGCATTGCGAAACAGGCCTCTCCTGTTCACGCTGCGCGATGGGGCCATGCCGGATCATCCCTCCGAACCGCATAAGGGGAGTATGCGGGGCAGACGCAGACCTTATCGTGGCAAGGAACCTCCTTGATACGCTCGCAACAGGGGCCGCGGCACACTCCGATCACGGCCGCGAGATCGTGCTGACCCTCTATGGCATCGGGAAGGGGACTGTGAAGGACTATGTCGTCTCGGACCGGGAGAAACTGATCAGGATTGCCGGTGAGTTCGGGGTGGACACAAAGGGCGGGAACGAGAAGAAGATCGCCGCCGCCCTGGGATCTGCAATGCTCGAGGAATACGGGTCCGTGAAGGACTCAATCCAGTTCGCGAAGCGGGCACCCTCGTCTACGCAGGAGATCTGGGCAAAAGCGGGCATCTCCCCACGCGGCATCGACCGGGAGGTGGTGGACTCGATGCACCGCGTCCACATGGGGGTGGGGGCCGATTACCAGAACATCCTCCTGCAGGGCCTGCGGACATCGCTTTCTGATGGCTGGGGCGGCTCGATGATGGCCACCGAGATCTCGGACGTCCTGTTCGGCACCCCTGTCCCGAACGAATCGCTCGTCAACCTCGGGGTCGTCAAAAAGGACCATGTGAACATCTCGCTCCACGGCCACAACCCCATGCTCTCCGAGATGGTGGTGAAGGCAGCGAAAGATCCCGGTATCCTGGCGCTTGCGAAGAAGGTTGGGGCAAAAGGGATCAACCTTGTCGGCCTGTGCTGCACGGGGAACGAGCTCCTGATGAGAAAGGGCATCCCGAACGCGGGAAATCACTTCAACCAGGAGCTGCTGATCGCGACCGGCGCGCTTGAGGCGATGGTGGTGGACTACCAGTGCATCTTCCCCTCGCTTCCCCGTACAGCGAGCTGCTATCACACGCACATCATCTCGACAAGCCACAAGTCGAAGATACCGGGTTCCTACTACTTCGGGTTCGAACCGGAGAACGCGTATGCCACCGCAAAAGCCATAGTGAAGATGGCCGTTGAGAATTTCCAGAACAGGAACCCTGATCGGGTCTTCATCCCTGTGGAGCCCGTGAAAGTGACCACCGGCTTCTCGGTCGAGGCCATCAGGGCAGCGCTCGGCGGCACGTTCAAGCCGCTGATCGACCAGATCGCGAGCGGCAGCATCCGGGGCGCGGTGGGGATAGTCGGGTGCAACAACCCCAAGGTGAAGCATGACTACGGCCATGTCACGCTCGGCAAGGAGCTGATCAGGCGGGATATCCTCTGCGTTGAGACGGGGTGTGCGGCAATCGCGTCCGGGAAGGCGGGGCTGCTCCAGCCGTCTGCCTCTGCTCTCGCTGGTCCAGGTCTCAAATCAGTCTGCGAATCGCTCGGGATACCCCCGGTTCTTCACATGGGCTCATGCGTAGATTGCTCCCGCATCCTGCACCTCGCGGCCGAGCTTGGGAACGCCCTGAATGTCGGGATCCACAAGCTCCCCCTCGCCGGCGCAGCACCCGAGTGGTACTCCCAGAAAGCGGTTTCAATCGGCTCCTACTTCGTAGCATCGGGAGTGTTCACGGTGCTTGGCGTCATGCCGAAGATCGCGGGGAGCCCGCCAGTGGTCTCCCTCCTCACCGAAGGGTTGAAAGGGGCGGTGAACGCCTCGTTCGCAGTCGAGCCAGATCCCCTGAAAGCCGCGGACCTCATTGCAGACCACATAGAGCGGAAGCGGACTGAACTGGGGATCTGAACATTTTTCCTTTTTTCCCATCATGAACAACAGGAAGATTCGGGTAGTCGTCGCCGGGAAGGGCGGGGTGGGCAAGACCACCCTCACCGCCCTCCTGGCGCACGCGTTTTCGCGGCGGGGGATGCCCGTCCTGGCAGTCGACGGGGACCCCCAGGCAAACCTCGCCGCAACGCTCGGGATACCTGCCTCGCATCCGATCACGCCCCTCTCGGAGCAGAAGGCTTACATCCAGGAGAAGATCGGGGGAGTCCCCGGGCGCGGGGGGTTCATGGTCCTCAACCCCGATATTGCGGATGTTGCCGACCGGTTCGCGGTCCCTGCTGGTGAGCGCATCCGCCTTCTGGTGATGGGAGGCGTCCGAAATGCGGGTTCCGGTTGTCTCTGCCCTGAGTACACGCTCATCTCCACCATCCTTGCCAGCACAGGGTGCCTCCCCGACGAGGTGATCCTCCTCGACACCCCCGCGGGGCTCGAGCATTTCGGGCGGGCGGTCGCCCAGGGGTTCAATTGTGCACTCATCGTGACCGATGCGTCCTACAACGCACGGTCGGTCGCTCGGGATCTCTCCAGGCTGGCCCGCCAGTGCGGCATCAGGGACGTGATCCTTGTCTTCAATCGCATGCACTCCGGATCGGATTTGAAAGAGATCGCGGAGGAGATGGAAGGACTCTTCCTTGATATCAGGTCCATGCCGCATGATCCCTGCTTACCACGGTGCGAACCATCGGTGGTTCCTGTTGTGGAGGGAGAATGCCCGGTCATGAAGAGGGTCAATTCCCTGGCGGAGTTCATCCTTTCACGCGACTGACCTGAATTTGCGTCACGGAGAAAAAAAGCCCCTGTGAAGACCGTATCTCCGTGCCGCCGTAATTGCTTCGAAGTATTCCCTCGAGGTGATCCCCTGCATGAGTTCGCGGTGGTGAGGATGGTGTATATCCCCCACAATCCGCCCGCAGGGGCGATACTGGTTCATCACGTTCATGTATGCGCCCCTCGAGACATTCCCGGCAATGAACCGGAACACCTCCTCGCTTCCCGCAAGGTTTTCGGGGAGGACGAGGTGGCGGATGAGGAGTCCTTTTACCGCGATCCCGTCCTCCACGACGAGGTCGCCCACCTGGCGCTGCATCTCGAGGATGGCATCCTTCATGATCCCGACATATCCCGGCGCATCAGAGAGCGAGAGTGCCAACTTGTCACTCCCGTATTTGGCGTCGGGCATGTAGATGTCGAATACTCCGTCAAGAATCTTCAGCGTCTCAACAGAGTCGTACGTTCCCGTGTTGTATACAAGGGGAATATCCAGCCCCATCCCGGCCGCGATACGCACCGCTTCAAGGATCTGCGGCACGAAGTGGGTCGGGGAGACGAAGTTGATGTTGTGGCACCCCTGCTTGCAGAGTTCCATCATCATCCCTGCAAGTTCCCCGCAGCTGACCTCTCTCCCGCAGTATTCCTGGCTGATGGCGTAGTTCTGGCAGAATACGCACCGCATGTTGCATCCTGCCAGGAAGATAGTGCCGGAACCGTGCCTCCCCACGAGAGGGGGCTCCTCTCCAAAATGGGGCCCATACGAGGAGACTACGGGGAGGCGCCCGCTCCTGCAGTACCCCGCTTCATCATTGAGCCGGTCGATGCCGCATTCGCGGGGGCAGACTCTGCAGGACGAGAGCAGGGCAACAGCAGCGTCCACCCGCCGTTCGAGTTCGCCCGTCTCCAGAAGTCGCAGATACGAGGGCCTGTGCATAGGAGTTCCCCACCTGTCACCACACGGCGTGTGTTACCAGTTCGTGTCCCTCACAATATATCAGCCATTCGCTGCATTATCCTCCATTGCCGCAGGAATTTGCCAAAAAGAATATGGGGAGTGAGGCACATTGGAGTATTGACGGCTATTCCAAGCTGTAGTGCAACACAATAAAGAGGTGAATCTGACAATGGTAAAACTCACACCCGACATGAAAGAGACCTTTTCCAAGGTGAATCTCTTCCCCGTGGCAACCGCATCCAAAAACGGTGTCCCGAATGTTGCCCCCATCGCATTCGTGATCATGATGGACGATGAGACGCTCTGGCTGGCGGATAATTTCATGAATAAAACCCTTGCCAACGTGAAAGAGAACCCACAGGCAGCAATTTTTGTGTACGATTCCTACCTGAAGAGGTGCTTCCAGATCAAGGGATCAATCGCAGTGAAGACATCGGGCCCGGATTACGAGAAGATGAAAAATATGGTCCACGAGAAGAAACCGGGGCTTCCTGCAAAATCACTCCTGGTGATGAAGGTCACCGAGGTCTTCGAGTGCAACCCCGGAGCGAACGCCGGGAAGAAACTGCTCTAAAAAAAATATTAATCCTTCTTTTTTCGTCCCTGCTCCACGAGCCGTGCCTGGATCCCGTAGTATGCCGAGACCCCGATGGCGTGGCACTGGTCGATGGTGGTGGTATCGAACGAGACGAGGTCGCCCGAGTAAATGCCCTCCTGGGACGAGCGGCCAAGCACCCTGCAGCACCCCTTGTACAACATGACGTCCACCCTCCCCGATACCCGGTCCTGTGACCTTGCAATGAAGGCGTTCAGGTCGTGAAAGAGCGGTTCGTGCACGAGCCCCATGTAGGCGAGCTCGGACCACTTGTCGTCCACTATTCTCTTGAAGGCCAGCTCCTGCCGTGTGAGGGTGAGGTGCTCCAGGTCGGCATGCGCCGCGAGGAGGACTGTTGCCGCCGGGTGCTCGTAGATCTCCCTTGCTTTCAGGCCGAGGATGCGGTCCTCGATCATGTTGCTCCGGCCTATGCCGTGCTTTCCGGCAATCGCGTTCAAACGCTGTATCAGGTCGTAGCCTGCATATTCCACGTCGTTCAGGCGGTGGGGGACACCCTTGATGAAATCGATCGTCACGATCTCGGGAGTATCGGGTGCCTTCTCGGGAGAGATGCTCCAGGCGTAGATCTCCTCGGGCGGGTGGTACGCGGGGTCCTCGAGCCTCCCCCCCTCGATACTCCTGCTCCAGATGTTCTCGTCCACGCTCCAGGGCCGGTCCTTTGCGACCGGGACGGGAATATCGTGCTCCCTTGCATACTCTATCTCCCAGTCGCGGGTCAGGTTCAGCTCGCGGATGGGAGCGATGACCTCGAGTCCCGCCATGCGGAAGACAAAGTCGAACCGGAGCTGGTCGTTTCCCTTGCCGGTGCACCCGTGGGCGACCGCAGAAGATCCCTCCAATGCGGCGATCTTCGCGACCTCTTCGGCGATGAGCGGTCGGGCAAGCGCGGTCCCCATGGGGTATCCCTCGTAGGAACCATTGGCCCTTATGGCAGGGAAGATATACTCGTGGACGAACCTCTCGCGGGAATCGATGGTGTAGTGCGTATCTGCAAGCCTCAGCCCTTTCTCGGTGGCCGTCCGGATCTCCTCGTCCCGCTGGCCCACGTGCACCGCGACGGTGACCACCCTGTCGTACCCGTACCGTTCCTTCAACAGGGGGATGCAGATGGAGGTGTCGAGTCCCCCGGAATATGCCATGACAATGGTTCCTTTTCCCATTCGCTCACTCCTGCGTGAGAGTACCACACCCTCACAGGTGATACCTATTCATTGCCCCTGCCGATGTATTAAGGGTATTCCGGAGAGGACTGGCCGGGCCGGGGTCGTTCCCTTCTGCAGGGACTGGTGGTGATTACCGGGAACCGGGAAAAAATGGAGGAGTGTTCCTGCATGAGGACGCTTACATTGCCCCAAGGTAATGGGAGAGCGGCTCGATGGTGATCCTCTCCTTCTTGATGGCCTCGATTGCCATCGCAGCCGCCCGGGCGGCCTGGATGGTGGTGATATAGGGGACGCCGTAGTCAACGGCGACCCGCATGATCTGGTAGTGGTCCTGCCTTGACTGCTTATCGGTGGGTGTGTTGATGATCATCCGTATCTCCCCTCTCCTGAGGAGATCGATGACGTTCGGCGACCCTTCCTGGACTTTTCTCACCAGTTGCGCGGGGATGCCTGCCTCGGTAAGGTAATCGACAGTCCCGGAGGTCCCGTACAGGTTCAGGCCGATCTCCTTCAGCTTCTTTGCGATTGGGACCACCTCGTCCTTCTGTTCCTTGGAGATGGAGATGAAGATGTTCCCCTCGACAGGGATGGTGTTGTCTGCAGAGATGCTGGCCTTGTAGTAGGCCCGCCCGAAGTCATAGTCGATGCCCATCACTTCACCGGTGCTCTTCATCTCGGGCCCGAGCACCGTGTCCACGCCGGGGAGCTTGTTGAAGGGAAGGAGCACCTCCTTGACCGCCACGTGGGAGTATGCTTTCTCGCGGTATCCCATTTCTTTCAGTTTCTTTCCGATCATGGTCTTTGCAGCAATCTTCGCGAGCGGGATACCGGTTGCCTTCGAGACGAACGGGACTGTCCGGCTGGCCCTTGGGTTTGCCTCGAGTACGTAGACCACGTCATCCTTGACCGCGAGCTGGATGTTCACGAGTCCCACTACTCCGAGGCCGAGTGCAATCTTTCTCGTGTAGTCCTTCACCCGCTCAAGTATCGAGGGCGAGAGCGACTGTGTGGGGATGACACAGGCCGAGTCACCGCTGTGCACCCCTGCCTGCTCGATGTGCTCCATGATCCCGCCGATCAGCACCTCTTCCCCGTCGCAGACCGCGTCCACGTCAAGTTCGATGGCATTCTGCAGGAACGAGTCGATCAGCACCGGGTGGTGCCTGCTGACCCGCACCGCCTCCTTCATGTACCCCTCGAGCTCGATCTCGTCGTGGACGATCTCCATTGCGCGGCCGCCGAGCACGTAGGAGGGCCGGACGAGGATCGGGTATCCGATTGCGGCCGCCCTTGTCCTCGCTTCTTCGAGCGAATATGCCGAGCTGTTCGGCGGACTGGGGATTCCAAGCCTCCCGAGGAGGAGACTGAAGCGGTCCCGGTCTTCGGCGATGTCCATCGAATCAGGGGTTGTCCCGAGTATCCTGGTGGGGAGGTTGATCTTTTTCAGCTCATCGTTGAGCGGGACGGCCAGGTTGACCGCGTTCTGGCCCCCGAACTGGACCATCACTCCCATATAGGTATCTTTTTTCAGGATGTTGACGACATCCTCGAGGAGCATGGGCTCAAAGAAGAGACGATCTGAGGTGTCGAAGTCGGTGGAGACCGTCTCGGGGTTGTTGTTGACGATGTGGACTTCCACGTTCTCTTCCCGCAGCGCCTTCACCGCATGGACCGTGCAGTAGTCGAACTCTATCCCCTGTCCGATCCGTATCGGCCCTGACCCAAGGATGAGTATCTTTCCGCGATCCGTCTTTGGGATCTCGCACTCGGTGTCCCAGGTGGAGTAGAAGTACGGTGTGCGGGCAGGGAACTCGGCGGCACAGGTGTCCACGATCTTGTAGGTGGGCTCCCCGGCCATATCCAAGACCTGTTCGATGGGAGAGCCCGATTCCCTCGCAATCTCGGTATTGGTGAACCCGTACTGCTTTGCAAGCCTGATGTCTTCCCTGGTGGGAGTGTTTTTGAGCTTCTTCTCCAAGTCCACAATGTTTCGGATCTTTTCGAGGAAGAAGGGGGAGATGCGGGTGAGATCCGCGATCTCCTCTACGGAGAACCCGGCGCGGACAGCATCAAAGAGCGTGGTGAACCTCTCGTCGGTGGGGCGGGAGAGGATCATGCGGATCTCGTTCGGATTGGTATGCGTGTCGGTGTCCGTATCGATGGAACGCAGCGCCTTCTTGAACGCTTCCTCGCACGTCCGCCCTATGGCCATCACCTCACCCGTGCTCTTCATCGCAGTCGTCAGGGTCCGGTCGGCATTCTTGAACTTGTCGAACGGCCACCGGGGGACCTTCACGACAATGTAGTCGATTGCAGGCTCGAACGAGGCAGGGGTGCAGCCCGTGACGCTGTTGGTGATCTCGTCCAGGCGCAGGCCAATCGCGATCTTTGCAGCCACCCGGGCAATCGGGTATCCCGTGGCCTTCGAAGCGAGTGCGGATGACCGCGAGACGCGTGGGTTCACCTCGATGACCCGGTACTCGCCATCCTGGTATGCAAACTGGATGTTGCAGCCCCCCTGCACGTCGAGCGCCCTGATGATCTTGATGGCCGCCGTCCGGAGCATCTGGAACTCGTCGTCCCGAAGCGTGAGGATCGGGGCTACCACCACGCTCTCGCCGGTGTGGATGCCCATCGGGTCAACATTCTCCATGCCACAGACGATAATGCAGGTGTCTCCCGCGTCCCGCATCACCTCGAACTCGATCTCCTTCCAGCCAACCACGGACTCCTCCACCAGCACCTGGTGGATGCGGGACCTGGAGAGCCCGATCTCGATGATTCGGACCAGTTCTTCCCGGGTATGGGCAATACCCCCACCCGATCCGCCGAGAGTATACGCCGGCCGGATGATGGCAGGGAGGCCGACCGTCCTGAGCGCCTCCTCTACCTGGTCCAGGCGGTTGAGGATCATGCTCCTCGGGACTGGCTCTCCTATATGCTCCATCAGGGCACGGAACTTCTCGCGGTCCTCTCCCTGGTAGATGGCCTCGAGAGGAGTCCCGAGGATCTCCACTCCTTTCAGCGCCCCCCGCTCTGCAAGCTCGGCGGTCATGTTCAGGCCGGTCTGCCCTCCCATCCCTGAGAGGATTCCGTCGGGCCTCTCCTTCTCAATGATCTTCTCGATGATCTCTGCGCGTATGGGCTCGATGTAGATCTCGTCTGCCATCTCGGGGTCTGTCTGGATGGTGGCGGGGTTCGAGTTCACCAGCACCACCTTGACGCCCTCCTCGCGAAGCGCCCTGCATGCCTGCGAGCCCGAGAAGTCGAACTCCGCGGCCTGCCCGATCTGGATTGGCCCGGAGCCGATCAGGAGGACCTTTTTTATATGCGCCTTCTTTGGCATCAGCCCAGCCTCCTGAACATAGTGTCAAAGAAAGGAATCTCCGTGTCCCGTGGGCCGCCATGGGCCTCGGGATGGAACTGGACACAGGTGATCTCGAGGTACGAATCCTCGAATCCCTCCAGGGTGCCGTCGTTCACGTTCGAGTAGAGGACATTGGCCCCCTCCGGGAGTGTGTCGGGGGCGACGGCAAAGCCGTGGTTCTGGGTCGTGATGTAGATGCTCCCGTCCTTGTAACGGACAGGCTGGTTGGTGCCGCGGTGCCCGAACTTCATCTTGTAGGTCTGGCCTCCGAGCCCGAGGCCGCAGATCTGGTTCCCCATGCAAATCCCATAAATCGGAAGGGTCCCCGCGAGGTCTTTTACGCACCGGATGGCATCGGTGGCATGGATGGGGTCTCCGGGGCCGTTGCTGATGAAGAGAGCGTCGGGGCGGCAGGCCATGACCTGGTCGGGCGCGCTGTTGTAGGGGAAGACATGGAGGTCCGCATCGCGGTGCCTCAGGCTGATAATCATGTTCTTTTTTATCCCAAGGTCGATGACCGCGATCCTCTTTCCTCTTCCGGCAATGTGGTACGGCTCTGTGCATGAGACGGCGGGAATTAGTTCTGCGTCCGATATCGGCTTTGCTCTCCTGGCCATGTCCACTGCGCGGCCTGCGTCTTCATCGCCGACCAGGAGCGCGGCCCGAAGCGTCCCCTGCACCCTTGTCTTGACGGTGAGCATCCGGGTGTCCACTCCCTGGATGCCTAGGAGGCCGTTCTCTTCGAAAAAGTCTGCGAATGCCGGCCTTACCTCGGGGACCGCGCAGATCTCGCGGGCTACGCACCCGAGAGCCCAGACTCTCGGGGCCTGGAAGTTCATCCTGTCCACACCGTAATTGCCGATGGTGGGAAAGGTGAACATCAGTATCTGCCCGTGATAGCTGGGATCGGTGAGGGCTTCCATGTAACCACCCATCTGGGTGGAAAAAACAAGCTCGCCAGAGCATTCCCCCTCGGCACCGAACCCTTCGCCTGTCACGCAGGTGCCATCCTCTAGACCCAGAACCGCCTTCATGATTTCCATATATGGTGTGCGGGGAACGTTTTAATAAGTGTCGGGATTTCCAGAAATTTTCAAAATAAAACCCTACATGGTCATTATTGCATAGGTATTTTCACGCAAAAAAAGCTGGATTGGCAGCCGCCGATACAATTTTACAGCTCAATAAACAGGGAGAAGATATCATTCAAATCCAGGCGGCCGTTCAGGTTATAATCAAAAGGATTTTCTGCCATGTTCTCCCCGATCCATTCACGGTACGAGAAAAAAAGGAAAAGGTCATCCATCCTGATGACCCCGTCACCATTCAGGTCTTCATAGAATCCATCGTTATCCGGATCTTTGGGAAGGTTTGTCTGGCCCGGAAATACGTACATCGTTCCTTTTATTACCTGAATATAGTCAGGAACTTGGAGGCCTGAACAGCCGGAAACGGTACATACCGTCAGGTTCACGGTATAATTCCCAGTGTGCCTGTACAGGTGCGAGGGGTGCTGTTCATGGGAGAGATACCCGTCACCGAAATCCCACAACCAGGATTCGGCACCGGGGGATGTCAAGTCTGCGAAGGCAACCAGGAGGGGTGCATACCCGCACCGGGGTGTGGCATTCAATGCCACTACCGGCTCAGGCTCCTCAAAGGGGGTAGGTTCAGGGGTAGGAACCCGGCTCACGGTGAGATCCAGCGATTGGATAGCACCAGGGTGGAACACCGAAGTCTGGTCTGCTTTCAGTCCGTTCACGTAGAATTCAATTAAAAGAATGGCATCCCCCGTATATTCCTCTTCTGTCGGCTGGACTTTCAGTCGTTTGCCAAAAATGCAGGTACTTCCGTATTGCCCGGGAGCATGCGTCGTGATCCGGCCTCTCTCCTGCCCATTGAGGTATGCTGCCAGTGTCGATCCCGTCGGAGCAGGGATCCCCAAAATTGTCACCTCGCCATAGTATTCGCAGGGAACCGGGGTATCTGCATAAACGGGAACAATAAATACACTCCCCAGGCTGCATAGGAATAAAATCGCTAAAATGACTCGTTTTTCACGAAGCATGACGATACAGCCTCTTCCTATTCGTCTCCTCCCTATATAAGTATATATCCTGCTTCAACCCGTCTGGGTTCAGGAATAGGAGTGAATCAAATCGAAAATGAAGATTCAGGTTATTGGAAGAGCGGAAATCTCCCGAGAAAGAATAGGAGCATTCCAGATTCTCTTAAAAAATTTGAGAAATGCCATATTAATACGACATTCATAGCCCAATTTTGAAAATAAAAAGTTTAAAGAGTTGAAACGCACCAGATCTTGCCATATGGTGGTCCCGAGCAGGGTATTCTTTACAAAGGGGGTGGGTGTTCACAAAGACAGGCTCGCCTCCTTTGAGCTGGCGCTTCGGAAGGCGGGAATCGAGAAGTTCAACCTGGTCTATGTATCGAGCATATTTCCCCCGAATTGTAAGATGGTCTCTGTGGAGGAGGGCACGAAGATGCTTGAGCCTGGGGAGATCACTTACTGCGTGATGGCCAAGAACGATACAAACGAGCCGAACAGGCTGATATCGGCAGCAATCGGGCTTGCGCTCCCGAAAGAGGCCAGGGAATACGGGTATCTCTCTGAACACCATGCCTACGGTGAGACGGCAGAAAAGACAGGAGAGTACGCAGAAGACCTTGCCGCGACCATGCTTGCGACCACCCTCGGCATCGAATTCGATATCAACCAGGCATGGCAGGAGCGGGAGCAGATCTACAAGGCCAGCGGCAAGATCATCAGGACCACCCAGGTGTGCCAGTCTGCCCAGGGTGACA
>LAHU01011609.1_pt1 | contig 19595 bp, 18 predicted proteins | sample 329631 | NCBI WGS metagenome assembly LAHU01 (sample SAMN03275698, study PRJNA271635) | activated sludge metagenome | isolation source: sample C-0 Zero hour mixed sludge faded in reactor as a methanogenic...
CCCTGCGGGTGCAAGCCAGAACAGGGGAGATGGCCGCCCGGCGCCTCCCCGGGTATGGCGCGGAGCTGAATGCCGCAACGAACAGAAGGGGGCTTACTCCTCCCACTCCTTTTCAAAACGTAAAGCCCGTTTTCCCTGCCATCCCCGGGCCATGCAACTGCTTTCCTGATACGGGACCTTTCTCCGCATCGCACTTCCCCATCACGCGTCGCACTTCCCCATCGGTCATCGCGCGTTGTATCCGGGCGTCTTGTTCTCCTGGTCCCTGGACCGGTACACCGCCGGACACCACAGGGGAAGGGCGGTCCTGCTAATTCACCTCCACAGTGACTGCAACCAGACCAGATGGGATCAGGAGTGGCGATCTGGATAGAAGGTCTGAAGGGGATGGTTCGAGGAGGAGAATCGGGAGGTGACCCCGGGCCTGCGATATGCCATGGCGCCGTGAACTATCTATCCCACCAGTCCCCACCGTTCAGGTGCAGGCATGCACATCCCGACACCTGAAGAGATCCGTGCACGCAGGGAGGCGCTCGGACTTCGCCAGACCGAGCTTGCAGCCCGTGCCGGTATCAGCCAGTCCATGGTCGCCCGGATAGAGTCAGGGAGCGTGGATCCCAGGGTCAGTACGTTGCGCCGGATCATCCAGGTCCTCCAGGACGCATCGACCACGAGAATAACCGCCAGGGGAATTATGCACGCACCAGTCCATTCGGTCTCCCCGGATGACCCGGTTGCGCGGGCGATCGGGATCATGGACCGGTTCAACATCTCGCAACTCCCGGTGATTGCGCGCGGTGTCCCGGTCGGCTGCATATCAGAGACCGCGATCGTGAATGCCATCGAAGAGCAGGGCGTTGAGAAGAGCCAGCAGAGGACCGTGCGGGACGTGCTCGAGTCCGGGTTCCCCACGGTACCCCCCGAAATGGACCTCGGGACCGTGGTCAGGATCCTCCAGGGAAACCATGCAGTCCTTGTCGTCGAGGAGGGGAAAGTCACCGGTGTGATCACCAAGCATGACCTTCTCTCCCTCCTCTCGCCGCGCTAGAGCTTTGACACGAGATCGCGGAGGACCTGGCCGGGATCGTCCGCTTTCACCACGCTTGACGCGAGGAGGACCCCGTCGGTCCCGAGGTCAACCGCGATCCGGACGCACTCGCCCGACTGGATCCCCGCACCGGTCAGGACCTTCACCCGGTCATTGACAGAACGGACGGCTTCAACAGAGGTCCGGATGATGTCAGGGTTCGCTTTTGAGACCGAGACCCCGCTCCCGATCAGCTCGGGAGGCTCGATTGCCACGTAATCGGGTCCCAGCGCCGCTGCGGCCGCACTCACAGGGGTATTATTCGTACAAAGCACGGAGATCAGTTTCTTTTGGCGAAGTGCCACCACCGACGCCTCGGTTGCAGCGAGCGTGAGGCGCCGCTCGGAGTGGTTCACCAGCGATCCTGTTGCGCCCGCCTGCCGGATGGCTTCGGCAGTGATATGCCCGGTATATGCCCCGGGCGAGACCCCGTCCACGTGCTGGGCAAAGACCGGGACTTCATAATGATGGCTGACCGGGTGGATGTCCATGTATCCCGGGGCGATCCCGATCATTGCCCCGCTCTCCTCTGCCACTTCGCGGGCGGCTGCAGCAATCCTGTGGGCACGCTGGCCCGTTCCTTCCAGGTAGGTCTTGAGGTTCACCAGGATGAAAACCGGAGGCATTCAGACATCAGTCCTCTTCTGCCTGATGCTTGGTGGCGGGTCGGTTTAATCCTGACCCCGCCTGACTGAGGGGGAAAGTGCCCCTGCGGTGATCCCTCCCAGAGCAATACGGCGGATCTCCTCCTTGACAGGGGTAACCCGGGCGTCGGCCCACATGCCCTCTTCGGAGAGGAGACCGAGTGCCCTGCGGTAGAGCCCTGTCATCTCCCTGGTGTACACCGGGCCCCGGCCCCGCGCGTCAATGAGTACTGCATCGATGGAAGCAAGGGAGAGTGCAGGGAGGTGATCAAGGAGACAGGTCTCCACGGCGTTGCGTATCACGGTCAGTCCTTCGCCGTCCGCACGGACAGGGAAGATACGGTTCCGTTCGTCTATTATCCCGGATAACCCGGTTGTTTCACCACCTGTAGGCAGGTGGGAGAGGAGGTTGTCACGGGAGATCATGGCCTCGAGGTTTCCCTGGACCGGGACGACAAGGGCAGGGGGAGTAGCGAGGGGGAGCCGGGCAGCGGATAAACGTTCGATATCAGGAAGCGTGAGCTCGGGAGAGAGGATAACCGCACGACAGAGCGGGGCGACCCTGGCGAGCGACTCCCTGTTCCAGACGGGAACTGATGGTGAAACAACGGTCATTACACCAGAGCAGCCCTTTGTGGTGACCAGGTCCGCGTGGACAATACTCTCGACAAGGACGGCTGCCACGTCCCGCGCGGGAAGGCCGGGAAGGACCTCCATGGCTTCTTTCATGAAACGGGACCCGGGGACGTGAGGCCATTTCCACCCGCACGAGGACCCGTGCTCGCGGCAGGCAGCCGCAGAGGCGGTCACCTCCATCTGCACCACGGCGGGTGCAAGGGGTCCCCCAGACCCTGCTTCCGGGAGAGGTTCGATCCAGGTCATGTCTGCCCCGGCCGCCGCCGCTGCAGAGACTGACAGGCTCTCGCCGGCGATCACCCACAGAGCGGGGACATGCCAGGACAGTTCATCACGGTCCGGGAACGGCCTCCCCAGGTGAAACCGGTGCAGCCGCTCCTGCATGGCAGTGACATTCTCCCGGGAGGGTTCAGCCGCACTTGCAACGATCCCGGAAGCCCGGTCCAGGAGTGTACGCCGGAGGGTAGTGAGCATTGCAGGGGAGACAAACGCCGGCCGGATTATGAGGCTCGTGCAGGAGTGAACTGCAAACGGGGTCACGCCAGTGCGCGAGAGGACCCGGCAGACCTCTTCAGGTGTTACAGGCCGGGTCCTGGCCGAAACGACCTGTTCGTCCCCTTGCACCATAACCGGGACTGATGACAGCCCTTCGCCGCTCAGGACGGCTGAGAGGGAAGGAGGTACGCCAGGCTCGATCCTGGCGGTGAGGTCAACCTGGTAACGCGGTGGGAGGAGCGCGAGTGCCCGCCGGATCTCTGACCCGGTCTTCCTCTCACTGCCGGCACGGGAGGTGAGGAACAGGGCCGATCCGGACGGGACCTGGGACGGGACCGCGACCCGGATGAGACGCACCCCTTCCTGCCGGCAGTACCGGAGCCTCCCCCCCCATACAAGTGCACCCCCACGGTCGCGGAACGCAATACCATCCCCGCTCTCCGGAAGAACACGGCTGGACACGTCTACGAGTGCCTCCCCGCGTTCCCGCTGCCAGGAGCGGACCGTGCCGATACGCAGCCCGCGGTTCCCTGACTGGTCCCTCCCCATCACGCGGGACGGGCCGTCTCCGCAAAGATAGCCACGGGTAAAGTCGCGGGAGAACGCAAGGGCGAGATCGGCATGCTCCCTGACAGAAGGGGAGAAATTCCCGGCAGCCACTGCATCAAGCGCCCTGCGGTACACCGATGTGACCTTGAAGACGTACTCCGGGCTTCGCATCCGGCCCTCAATTTTCAGTGCAGCCACCCCGGAGGACACGACCCTTGCCAGTTCAGGATAGGTACAGAGATCGCGCGGGGAGAGGAGGAACCGGCCCGGCAAGGAGACTTCCCGGAGCCTGCCGGGGCGGCCGTAGCGGTCCGCCGGGCCGTAGACAAGCCTGTACGGCTTCCGGCACGGCTGGGCGCACTCCCCCCGGTTCCCGCTGCGTCCCCCTATCACCGAGGAGAGGAGACACTGCCCGGAGTACGAGTAACAGAGCGCGCCGTGAGCGAAAATTTCCAGGCCGATACCACGACATTCCGGAGCGGATGCAATCGCCCGAACATCTTCGAGGGTTGTTTCCCGGGCGAGGACGACCCGTGCAAAACCCTCCCGCCGGGCCCATGCGACCCCTTCCCGGGAATAAATCCCCACCTGGGTCGATGCATGCCGGGGGAGGCCGGGGACGATATCCCGGGCGAGGACGGAGAGGCCTGCATCCTGGAGAAGGACTGCATCGGCGCCCAGCGAGTAGATCTCACCGAGAAAATCAGCCGCTTCGGGGATTTCCGCATCGCGGAGGAGGGTATTGACCGTGACATAGACCCGGACACCGTGGACATGTGCGAACCGCATGGCATCTGCAAGTTCCCTCCCCGGGAAGTTGGGAGCATTCTGCCGCGCGCTGAACCGTCCCCCTCCGAGATACACCGCATCGGCTCCGGCTGCGATGGCAGCAGTGAGGGCTTCCGGAGAGCCTGCAGGGGCAAGCAGCTCCGGGACAGGGATCGGGGGACTGGATGGCATCAACCGGTTGCAGAACCCCGCCGCAGGGTAGAGTTCTGCGTACTACCCCGGAGATCTCTCGCTCCGGGGAGATAGCCCCTCGCACGCATCCCGCTCTCCGGGCGGGTTCACCTGGGCAGGCAGTACTGCCGGCACGTTCCCGGGGCTGCCGGTTCCCGGCTGACCCCCGGTGAAAGCCAGGGATGACCATAAATTGGAGCAATGCCGATGGTCAATGGTATGGAGCGTTACTTCACTGGGAGCCCCCACCCTTCACGGCCGTGCCGGCTCATCGTGTCGGTCAATGAACCTGCGGCCGTCCCTGCTGCAGTAGAGAAGGGCGCGGACCTGATCGAGCTCCGCCTCGACCAGGTCCATACTGACCCGGTGAAGACCGCAGCGGAGGTGAGGAGAGCCATGGGATCACACCCCCTTGTCCTCACCCTCCGGAGCCGGGAGGAAGGAGGTTCTTTTGCGGGGACGCCCGGCGAGTGGTTCGCCACGCTCCGGGAGGTGATCCAGTATGCCGATATCATCGACTGCGAAAGGAGGTTTTCAGAGTTCTCCGGGGAGATCCGGAATGCAGGACGTGAGGTGATTGCCTCCCACCACAGCGGGAATATGCCATCACCTTCTGAACTGGATGCGATGGCGCATGACCTCCGGGGATTCGGCGACATCGCGAAGATCATCGTGACCCCCCGGACCCGGGAGGATATCGCAGCCCTCATCAACTTCACCATCCGCGCAGAACGCCCGGTCATCACCGGGGTGATGGGGAGCGACTTCCGCTACCTCAGGGCATTCCTCCCTTTCTTCGGCTCGGCGGCGGTATTCTGCCATGCAGGGAAGAGCATGGCGGAAGGCCAGTACAGCATTGAAGAAATGAAAGCCCTCTTTACCATCCTCACCGGCGGCCACCCTACCCTGCCACACACCGGCTGACCCTGCTCCCAGGGCGGGGCGTCCTTTTCGGTCAGAAACAGTGATGAGAAGCCAGCTGGCCACCATCATACCCTTCTTTCCTGGTTATCCTTGGGAGATAACCGGTTATCCCGGGGAGAATGCCAATTATCCTAGGGAGTGTGAGTGCCGGGCAGGGCAGGGCAGACGGAAAGAATGAAAAAACGAACGAATCCAAGAGGAAAGATCTGGCAGCCGGAAACCCTGGTGAAGGGAACCGCGGTCCCCCGAAGACCAGGCAATCGCCCTTCAGGGAAGAAATCCCAGGGACATAACCGGATACCCCCCTTCCCGAAAACCAGGTACCTGACCGTGAATCAGGTCCCTGAGTACGCCGCCGCCCTGACGGTGTACTCGTTCAGGCATTCACCGTCCAGCTCGGCAACGACGGTCCGGGACGACCCGGGCGCGAGCGTACCGATAAATATATCCCTGGTATCACGCACTGCGCCGTTCTCTGCCGATGCAAGGGAGATATCCACCCGTATATTCCTGATCTCCCGCTCACCCGTGTTGGAGACCTGGTACTCCACGGTCCAGGAACACCCACGTGCGAATGACCAGGAGGAGTCCTGGCTGACAAAACTGACCTGGAGCGAGGGATCGGCGGGACCGCCCGGTGGGCTGCCACCAGTGGGCTGGAGGGAGATGCATCCCGGGACAAAGACGACGATGGCGAGCACCGCGATGACCAGGAGAGGGAAGGACCTTGAGACCGGGAGTGGTGAAGTCCCTGCTATCATGTCCCACCTCCGCCCAGACCAGGCCTCTCCCCTGCAGCCCGGAACCCTCCGTCCCTCTCTCTTTTCCGGGGAAAAACGGGATATTGGCGTTCACGGCTGACATAATCCGCGGTACAGCAGGCAGACAGGTGGGCGTCAGCAAGGACGAGGGCGAGCATCGCTTCGGCGACCGGCCGGATCCGGGGGACGATACAGGGGTCATGCCGCCCGGGGACGGTGATGGTAACCGGGTTACCATCCGTCGTGATGCTCTCCTGGGGGTGACGGATCGATGGCGTGGGTTTCACTGCGATCCTGACAATGATCTCCTGCCCGGAACTGATACCCCCGAGGATGCCCCCGGCATGGTTCGAACCAAACCCGTCCGGGTGGATAGGGTCGTTGTTCTCGCTTCCAAGCGCCCCTGCAGCGGCAAAACCATCCCCGATCTCCACCCCTTTCACGGCCCCGATACCCATCATCGCGGATGCTATCGCCGCGTCAAGTTTCCCGGCAACAGGGTCGCCAAGACCTGGCGGGACACCGGTAGCCCGTATCTCCACGACCCCGCCGACAGAGTCTCCTGCTGCTGCTGCTGCCTGAATCTCATGCTCCATTGCCAGTGGATCCGTCGTGCCATGGACATGAACCACGCGCGAGGTGATCGCGATGCCTTCCCGGGAGAGGAGATGGGCTGCGACTGCCCCGGCGGCAACCCGTGCCGCAGTCTCCCTCCCGGAACTCCTGCCGCCGCCGCGGTGATCGCGGATGCCATAGCGGGCCAGGTAGGTGAAATCAGCATGTCCTGGCCGGAACGTATCCCTGAGGGTTTCATAGTCGGCAGATCGAACGTCCTTGTTCCTGATCAGGAGCGCAATGGGGGTCCCGGTGGTCACCCCTTCAAATGTCCCGGAGAGGACCTCGACACGGTCCTCCTCGCCACGCGGGGAGGTCAGGGGACCCTGCCCGGGTCTCCTGCGATCGAGAAGGGGCTGGATATCGGCCGCCGCCAACGGGATGCCGGGCGGGCAGCCGTCGATAACCACACCGATCGCCGGGCCGTGGCTTTCCCCGAATGTGGTACACCGGAAGAAACGGCCGAACGTGTTCATGCAAGGACCTCCCGGACCAGGGCGGGATCGGGGTCGATCCCGGTAAAGACGCGGAACTGTGCACATGCCTGGCGGACGAACATCTCGGTGCCGGGGATGACGGAGCACCCTGCCTTCCGGGCGGCCCTGATGAGCGGCGTCTCGGGAGGGGTGTATACCAGGTCAAAGACAACCATCCCCTCGCCGAGGGTCCCCGGATCGATCGCGATGCCACCCCCGGGAGCCATCCCCACCGGGGTGGCATTCACGAGGACATCGGGGACCAGGTCTTTTAAGACCGTGAGAGGGCCTGAATGGCACCCGTGCCGCTCCGCGAGGGCAGTCGCCCTCCCAGGGGTCCGGTTCAGTACCCAGACATCCATGTCCAGGCTCCGGAGTGCATAGACCGCGGCGGCAGCCGCACCACCGGCACCCACCACAACGGCGCGGGCCCCCTTCCAGGTGGCGAGCGGGTCGCGGATACCGGTCCAGTCGGTGTTGAAGCCCATTGCATGGCCATCAGTAAAGAGGACCGTATTAGCCGCACCGATCGCTACCGTATGCTCGTCCACTTCGTCAAGAAGCGGGATCAGGGTTTCCTTGAAGGGCAGGGTCACTGAGAGCCCGCGGAACCCTGCCGCCCGGACGTAGTTGAGGATCTCTCCAAGGTCGTGCCATTCGATCCGGGTATAGGCGGCGTCAACCAGATGGTCCTGGAAGAGGCGGGTGAAGACTGGCGGGCTCATGCTGTGGCTGCAGGGATTCCCTATTACCGCGTAGAGAGAGGGGAGCGGGGCAGTTTTCGCAGCACGCGCCTTCTTTGAAAATGCCACGCGCTCGACCTCCGGGACCGGGGTCCCGCGATGGAATGAGAGGAACCGGTCAATAGCCTCTGCAGGTGTATCCTCACCCCGGATACGCCGGAGGAGAAGGAGGCAGACCTCGTTGACATTCCTGCCCGTGGTATCGAGAGTGTAGTCAGCCGAAGAGAGGTACGCCTGGCGCCGTGCGGCGAGGAGCTCACGGATCTCTTCCCGGAGGGGAAGGGCAGTCAGTGCCGGCCTCCCGGTGTCCCGGATCCGGTGTTCTATCGTCTTCGGGTCTGCGGTGAGGTGGACCACCAGGGCGTCCCGGCGCAAGACTGCGACATTGCCAGGGTCAAGGACGACCCCTCCGCCGGTGCTGATCACGCAGTCACCTGCAGGAAGCCCGGCGATCACGCGGTGCTCCCGCAGGCGGAAGCCGGCTTCACCCTCGGCCGAGAAGATTGCAGGAATGGGACGCCCGGCCTGCTCCTCGACCAGCCGGTCAGTATCCGAGAAGGGGACCTGGAGGAGGGCAGCGAGGCGCTCCCCGACCGCGGTCTTCCCGGTCCCCCGGAAACCAGTGAGGACAACCCTCACCATGCGGGCACCACCCGGGACATTCCCTGGAGAGCCCGCCAGCAGATATCTACCATAGATCGTTCTTCTCCTTGCATCAGACCGGCGACCAGAGAGGTACCCCTTACCATCCGAGCATCTCCCGCAGGATTCCCCAGAACGCCGGGAAAGACTTTTCCACGCACCCGGCATCACGAATCGTGACGCCTCCAACCGCACTGCCGAGCAGGGCGAAACTCATAGCGGTACGATGATCGTTCCCGGGATCAATAATACCCCCGTGGAGTGTGGCAGGGTAGATGGTGATCCGGTCAGTTCCCACCTCCGCCCGGCCACCGAGGCGGGCGAGTTGTGCCGCAGTCTCGTTCAGCCGATCGCTCTCCTTGTAACGGAGGTGACCAACACCCGTGATGACTGTCGGGGTCCCTGCACACGCAGCAACCACGCAGAGCGTCTGGACCGTGTCAGGGGACGAGGACATATCCACCGTTATCCCCCGAAGGGGGCCTTCCCGGGAGATCTCTACGCCATCTGCCTGAACGGAGAGATGACAGCCCATTTCTGCCAGGGCCTGGGGAAAGGCCCGGTCTCCCTGGACAGATCCCGGATCGAGGTTCCGCACCCGCACCCGGCCGCCAAGGATAGCAGCGAGGGCGAAGAAATAGGAAGCCGAAGAGTAATCCCCCTCTACCCGGAACTCCCGGGGCTGGTAGCGCTGGCCGGCAGGGATATGGAAGACCCTCCCCTCGTCGGAAGTGACGACAATCCCGAACGCCTCCATCACCTGGCAGGTCAGGCCGAGGTAGCTCCGGGAGACGGGGGTGGATGTGAGGGTCACCGTGCAGTCCTGTTCTGCACAGGGTGCTGCCATCAGGAGTGCCGATATGAACTGGCTGCTCATCGAGGCGTCCACTCCCACCGGGCCACCCCGGAGTGTTCCATCGATGCGGACCGGGGGGAACCCGGTCTCCCCGGTGTAGGTGACCCTACCACCCCATGCGCAGATTGCATCGGCGAGCGGACCGATCGGTCTCTGCTGCATCCTTCTGCTGCCGGTGAGAACCACGGGCGTCCCACAGAGGAGGGTGAGTGGTGCGAGGAGACGCATGGAGGTCCCCGAGTTCTCCATGTCAATGACGGTGTGTTCCGGGCAGGGGAACCTTGCCCCGCAGCCCCGGACTGCAAGGTCAGTGCCCGTCTCACGTATCTCTGTCCCGAAGGCACGTAGCGCCCGTACGGTCACGGAGATATCGCCCGAATGGAGTGGTTCGCGGATCAACGAACTCCCACCTGCGAGGGATGCTGCGATCAGGGCACGGTGCGTAACACTTTTTGAAGGGGGAGCATAACATAGGCAGTCCACCGGGCCAGACCGTGGGACCGTCAGATCCACCCGCTCACCTCCCTCTTCCGGTAACACCCGAGGGTGCGGACCCGCGCCAGCCTGCTCAGTTCTGCGAGCGCCTCCTCCCAGCCGGGTGAAGTCGCGAGATCGATAAAAAAAACATAATTTCCTATTCCACGGCGTGAGGGGCGCGATTCGATCCGGGTCAGATTGATACCGCGACGCGCAAAGACACCGAGGAGGTCGAAGAGGAGCCCGGTCCGATCAGTAGCAGGATCGACGATGATACTGCACTTCTCGTATGGGCCAGCCCGGTCCGGTTCACGCGAGATGATGCCGAACCGCGTGGTGTTATCAGGGCTGTTCTCGATATGAGCCCGGATAATGGGTATGCCATACCGTTCCGCAGCGGCGCGGGAGAGAATCGCCCCGGCGTGGGGGTACTCACGGGCACGGACCGCAGACGCCGCATTGCTCGCGGTATGGATCACTTCGATACCAAGATCCTGCAGGACCCGGCTGCACTGCTCATGGGTCTGCGGGTGTGCAAAGAGGAGCCGGAGCGAGGTTTCAGGTTCGTATGCAGCGAGGTGGTGGTGAATCAGCATGTACACCTCGCCGGTCAGGAACACGTGGTGGGCTGATACCGCGTCCATCGCCGGGCCGACACCGCCTGCTTCGCTGTTCTCGAGTGGTACGACTCCCGTGAGGCCGCCAGACTCGACGGCCGCGCAGACCTGGTCCAGGGTGGCGAAGAGCTGTACACCATCCGGGAAGAGTCTCACCGCGAGTTCGTGGGAGAACGTCCCTTCAGGCCCGAGGGCGGCGCCGGTCATCAACCACCCCCTTCACCATCCCGGCGATGAGGGCATCCGTCTCATCCCGGGCAGACCACCGGAAGGTTCCAAAATGCTCCGCGTCTGCCGAGAATATCCGCATGAATGCATCCGGATCGGCTCCATCAACCGAGCCGCGTATCTCCCTGACCGCCTCCTCGCAGGCGGCAAGAACCGGTGGGACGTAGGGGTTCATGCGGAGCATGTCGCGGTAGAGCACCGGGTCCTGGGAGAGGAGCCTGCCCACGATACCTGCCTCGATACGGTAGATCGGACTCATGAACGGGACGGTCTCCTGCGGCGTCACCCCGGTCCTGCGCATCGTCTCCGCGACCGCGAGAGTGACAAAGTGAGTGAGACCCTGGACCACCGCCATCCGGCGGTCGTGTTCATCAGGGGTCGTGATCACAAACGAGGCACCTTCGGTAGTGAAGATGTCACGGAAAAAGCGGACATCTTCATCAGTGCAGCGGGCAGGCGTGGCGATGACCGTCTGGCCTCTGAGCGAGGGAACCGACGGGCCGAACATTGGATGGAGGCCGATCACGCGGGCATGGGACCGGAGCATCGCATCCACGGGGGCGACTTTCAAGGAGGTGAGGTCGCACAGGACCTGATCCTCCCGGAGATACGGACCGATCTCCTCGATCACGGGCACCGTAGCGTGGATTGGGACCGATACCATCACGATGTCGCAGGAGAGCAGGATCTCCTCCTTTCGCTCCGGGCTGTCCCTCCCCGCGGCGAGGACCCCTGTCCCTGCGCGTGCGAATACCCCGGCAAGGAGCCGGCCCATCCGGCCGGTCCCTCCCAGAATACCTACCCGTACATCCTCATTTCTCAAGGATACGCTCCTTCACTGCCACCCCGAAATGCCGGCCCGCTTCACTTGTCGTCCCGAGCACCCGGTCACCGGGCGCGAGCGCGGCTACCGAGACTGCCGAGCCATCCTCCCGCACGAGACGGATGGTCTCAGCATTCTGAAGGACAAGCGAGACATGGTCCTTGCCACTCTCTGCTTCCACGAGGAGGAGAGGGCGGCGTTCGATCTTCACCCGCCCCACGCAGGCCTCGGATAGCCTCCCGTCAGACCCGGATGTCAGGACAGGGTCCCCGGTCTTCAGCTCCGAGAGGTACGCCGTCCGGCCCCCTGGCAGGAGGGCGTAGGCATGGACGGCTCCTGCGTTCACACGGAACGGCCGCGGTGCGACATACGGGTTCTCAAGGGTCTCGGCATGGACCAGGAGAAACGCCGATGAAGTATTCCCCACGAGCATTCCCTCCCCGTCGCTCATCATCGTGCACGTGTCTACACAGACGCGGTCACCCATCCCAAGGGGGCGGACCGCCGTCACGGTGAAGGGGACCATGACCGCTGAGCCCTCCCCCCGGCGGAGGAGATTTGCGATAGCACGGATCTCCTTATGATCAGGGTCCTCCAGGAGTACACCGGCAACCCCCTTCTCCAGGACACCAAGGGCGAGCTCTGCCTCCTTTGCAGAGCGGACCGCGGCGATGACCCGGTCCGAGCGGGACACGAGGTTCTCAAGCGGAATGACCGTCCAGTCACGTGTCCGGACGATGACCCACCCCTGCTGTGCGGCACGGATTGCGTCTTCCTGGTCCCCGGTCCCTGCTATCTCGCAGGTAACAACGTCACGTCCCGGGACAAGGTCTCCATCAGGAGCAATCGTCCGGATACGCCCGAGGGCCTTCGCAGGGGCCGAATCGTCCACCACGAGGGCGGTCACCCCGCTTTCCAGGGCTGTTGTCGCGGTGTCCTTGACGAACGGCCGGATATCGACCCAGAACTCCTTCATCGTCCCCCCCGGAGTGCCTTCTCCGGGTCCTCCTCGTCATGGACCACCCTGCAGAGAGCCTCGACAAATGACTTGGGGTCATCCCTCTGGAAGGCGTTGCGACCGACACAGACCCCTGCACCTCCCGCCTTCACGGCATCACGGATTGCCTTCAGCGTCTCGAGATCGCCCGCTTTCTCCCCGCCTGCCATCAGGACCGGGACCGAGCACCCTTTCACGATAGCCCTGAACGACTCAGGGTCGCCGGTGTAGTTGGTCTTGATGAGATCAGCACCGAGTTCCTCGGCGACCCGGACCGCATGCCCCACGGTCTTCGGTGAGTTCGGATCGATTCCATTCCCCCGCGGGTAGATCATGACGAGGAGGGGCATCCCCCAGCGGTTGCAGTCCTTGACAACCCGCGCCCCCTCCATCAGCATCCGGGACTCGTTCGCGGCCCCGAGGTTGATATGGATCGACACCGCGTCTGCCCCAAGGGCAACGGCCTCCTCCACCGTGCAGACGAGGACCTTGTCATTCGGGTCAGGGTTGAGCGAGGTGCTCGCCGACAGGTGGACGATCAGGCCGATGTCCTTTCCCTTCCTGCGGTGGCCACTCCTGACAAGGCCCTTGTGAAGGACGATTGCGTTCGCCCCGCCTTCGCTGACTTCAGAGACGATCTTCGGCATATCCAGCAGGCCCTCGATCTGGCCGAGGGTAAACCCATGGTCCATCGGGACAATGACCGATCGGCCAGTGTTCCGGTTCATAATCCGCTCAAGGCGGATCTCCTTTCCAATCATAATTCCTCATTCCTCTTACTCGTTTCCTGTTCACGAGAGCAAGCTTGCTGCATCTTCAGCGCTTCGTCCGTGGTGGACGATCTGTGCCGCAGCCCGGATGAACCGGTCCGGGGTGGGGTGCTGGAACGCGTTGCGCCCGATTGATATCCCGGCCGCTCCACCTTCCATTGCACCCTCGATCAACTGCAGCGTGGCAAGGTCATCGGTCCTGGAACCCCCGGCCACGACAACAGGGACCGGACAGCCCAGGGTCACTTCACGGAATGAATCGACGTCGCCGGTGTAGACGGTCTTGACGATATCCGCACCCAGTTCGGCTGCCACTCTCGCCGCAAGCCGGACGTTCTCAACCCCGTGTTCATCGGTGATTGCTTTTCCCCGGGGGTACATCATCGCAAGGAGAGGCATGCCCCACTCCATGCAGTCGATCGCCACCCTCCCGAGGTCGGAGAGCATCCGTGCCTCAGAGTCAGCCCCGATATTCACGTGCATCGAAACCGCGTCTGCTCCCATCTTCAGGGCATTCGTGACCGTGTTGACAAGCACCTTCTCGTTCGGGTCCGGGCCGATCGCCGTGCTTGCCGAGAGATGGAGGATTAAGCCGATGTCCCTCCCCCCCTTTCGGTGCCCGTGGAGGGCGAGACCTACGTGGCCGAGGACGGCATTGGCTCCCCCATCCGCAACTAGGTTGACCGTCCTGTCCATGTCGATGAGCCCTTTCATTGGCCCGTTCGTCACCCCGTGGTCCATCGGTACAATGATGGTCTTTCGGGTGACCCGATCCATGATCCGTTCCAGGCGAATTTCTTTCCCTCTCATGCAGACCTCCCCTGCCATTTAGAACCGGAATTCCGATTCAAAAGGCAAAGGTGCGAAAATAGCGATAATAAAAAAATGATCCGTGCACGCTACCGTTCAGTTGCGTTTGGGAATCAGCGATGCCCCACTGGCATCTCAACCTGCAAGGAGACCTGACAGAATTGGACACGACCCGCTCATTCGGGATAAAAACCCTCACGAGCGAAAAAACATTCACCCTGCATTAGATACGCGTAAGAAAAGAGAGTATTTAATAGTATCCCGCACCGCGCCTCTATTTCACGGTTTTGCGGATCGAGATGACATCCCCAAGCGTCGGGGCCATTGTGCTGCCCCGTGTACGTTCTATGGGTGCCTCTGCCGTATCAAGGAGCTTGATCTCGAGGATTCTTTCGATCTTCTTCCTGACTTCATCTTCGGGTATCAGGTCCCCTTTCTCAATCCTGCGTACCAAAAGTTCCCGTTCCATCATCTGGAGTGCGAGGTCCTTCTGGGTCAGTCCCTTGGCAATTCGCGCCTTCCGGATCCGCTCACCATAGTCCTCGACCAGTTCCCCCTCGATCATATCGAATACATCCCTCGTCCTGCGGGGGGGAGCGGGGGATCTTCCCTGGGGAACCGGGCTTTTTCCAGCAGGGGAAGGGCGAAGGCTGCTGTCAATCTTCCGCGGCGCCGGGACTTCCGTTCCGAACCTGGCGCACTGGGAACAGACCCGGAGGGTGGCACCTTCAATCCGGACGGTCTTTCCCGGCCCCGGGACGGTGTTTCCACACATTTCGCATTGCATACCTATCGCAAACATCTTTATAGTCATTTTTCCCTATATAACTATTTGAGGCACCAGATGGGCGAAACCGCACGTCAGGCACAGGATCCTCAGAATCCGGAGGAGCTGTACCGTTATCTGCTCGAACGGGTGAACAGCATGGAAGCCCGGAACCTGGAGCTACGCGAGCAGATCAGGCAGATGGAATCTGACAAGCGGTACATCGAGACCCAGAAGATCCGCTACGAGCGCGAGGTCCGAAAACTGAAGAGCGAGATCGAGCAACTCCGGAGTCCCCCGCTCATCATCGGTACTATCACCGATGTCATCGACGAGAACAGGATTGTGGTCCGGAGCAGTGCCGGCCCCCGTTTCCTTGTACGTTCCTCTCTCTGTATTGACCAGAATGAGCTGAAACCAGGTGTCAGGTGCAGCCTGAACCAGCAGTCGCTTGCAATAGTTGATATCCTTCCCTCGAGTTACGATGCCCAGGTATACGGCATGGAGGTGATGGAGTCCCCTGCCCAGTCATACGAGGATATTGGCGGTCTTGAGCAGCAAATCATGGAGATCAAGGAGGCAGTCGAACTCCCCCTGAAGAGACCGGACCTCTTTGAGCGGATAGGGATCGATCCCCCCAAGGGCGTGCTCCTCCACGGACCCCCGGGGACTGGCAAGACTCTCCTCGCCAGGGCTGTGGCGCACGAGACCAATGCTACATTCCTGCGGGTAGTCGGCTCGGAACTCGTCCAGAAGTACATTGGCGAAGGGGCACGGCTTGTCCGGGAGCTCTTCGAACTTGCCCGGACAAAATCGCCTGCGATCATCTTTATCGACGAGATCGATGCAATCGGCGCCTCCCGGACCGATACCAACACCTCCGGGGACCGCGAAGTCCAGCGCACCCTGATGCAACTGCTGGCAGGAATGGACGGTTTCGAGAAGAGGGGCGAGGTGAAGATCATCGGTGCTACCAACCGGATCGATATCCTGGACAGGGCACTCCTCCGGCCTGGCCGGTTTGACCGTATCATTGAGATCCCCCTGCCAAGTGTCGAGGAACGTTTCGCCATCTTCCGGGTCCACACCCGCAGCATGGCGCTCGGTTCTGACGTTGACCTCTCCGAGGCCGCACGGATCACCGAGGGACAGAACGGCGCAGATATCAAGGCAATCTGCACCGAGGCAGGGATGTTCGCGATCCGCAGGGACCACGAAAGTGTCAGCCATGACGATTTCCTCCGTGCAATAGAGAAAGTCGGCCTCGACTTCGAGCGGCAGAGATGCATCAGCTCTTACGGCGCAATGTTCGCGTAGGGCAAGAACACGTCCCGTTTTTATAGTGAGGCCGTATTCCCGGCCCTCACATTCTGTTTTCACATCGTGCGCATGTATCGCGAAATGGAGACCATGTGATTTCACCGGTTTTTCGTATCCCTGTCCGGGAGGATGGTTGCGACCGGTCCCTTGAACGGTCCCTTGAATATACTTGACTGATACCCCACGCACCTGACCCAGGGGGCACCCTGCACTGGATACCTCGACCGGTCCGGGACCGAAAAGGGTGCCTCTTCCCATTTCAGGCACTAAACCATGGAGAAGAAGAGGTACTCGCCAGCATTTCACCGGCCTTCACAGAACCAGCCAGCCAACCTGGTCCCCTGGCACACACGGATCGCAGTTGCCGTTCGTCAGCGACCTGCCATCCAGCTAGCCCGGACCCCTGCTCAACATCGGTCCCTGGGGGAGAGACGATACCCTCTCTCCAGAGAGGACGGTCTGAGAACGACCACATTCAGCTGTGCAGCTAACCCCCGCTAGGCCGGACCACATGATAACTGGGATGCCGGGTCCGGATATCCCGGGCCAACCGGGAGAATTCGCTCCCAATAATGGTAATCAGTAAGGCAAGCCTTCATATTCTATCCCGGTTACATTGCGATTGGCATTACCTGCCGGAGTGAATGAGTATGTCATTTGTCAAGGAATTCATGGACTTCCTATACGAATACAAGATCATCGGCCTCGCTATTGCATTCGTGATGGGTGTTGCGGCGACCCAGCTGATCAAGTCACTCGTTGACAACATCGTCATGCCAGTCATCACCGCCTTCCTCCCAGGAGGTGCCTGGAAGACTGCGACCTTCGCAATCGGACCGATCGTCATAGGCTGGGGACCGTTCCTCGGTGATCTCATCAACTTCGTCATCATCGCCCTCGTGATCTTCTTCATTGCAAAGAAGGTCTTAAAAGAAGAGAAGGTAGAGAAGAAATAAGCCGGAAAACCTGTATAACAGGAATCAAAGACACAGGGAGGGAGAATGTCACTTCTCCCCCGTCCCGTTCCCGGGCCGTTCGGTATCAGACCTGCCAACCAGGTAAACAAGGAGCCGGTCGAACTCCTCGCACGTGTGCCACACCTCGAGTGTCCGGGTATCCCCACCTTCCTGCGCATCTTCCTTCAACAGGAACCCGGCCTCCCCGGGAGGTGTGACTCCCACGAGCCTGCCTTCCAAGAAGGAATAGAGTGCTGCATACGGCCATGGCCGCCCCGGGACCGGGAGGCGGTCATAGTACACGCTGCGGGCAAGTCGATGGGTCAGGAATACCAGGTTCTGCTGGGAGAAGAGGACGTCCCGCATATATCTCCTGACATACCACCGGAGCTCTGATGCGAGCGCAAGCCCTGAACCGAGTGAAGCGGCCCGGACTAGGACTCCGCAGGGGGTTGCAGACGGGGCATAGAACCGGAGGGCGTCCCGGCTCGTCTCTGATGCAAAGAGCTCTGCCGCAAGATCGATTCCCTGGCGGGAGAGGAAGAGGACCTGCAGGACTGATCACCCACACGGGGAGGAACGGTCGCCTTCCACATACAGGAGCATCTGATCACCCTCACTGGGCATGCAGCCGCAGACTCCCGGTCAATCCCTTCCTTAAATATACATCCGGTTGTCCGGTGCCACGCCTTCCGCCCGTACACGCTGAACCGCGGCGGTAATATCTTCCTGGCTCACGGATGAAGCATTTCTCCGCACCGCGTTCATCCCTGCTTCCCTGCAGATAGCCTGGAGCTCTGCCCCAGTTGTCTTCTCGGTCAGGTGGATGATGGCCATCATGCTGACATCAGGGTCCAGCGTCATCCTCCGGGAGTGGATCTTTAGGATCTCCATGCGGGCTTTCTCGTCCGGGAGCGGGATCTCGATGATGCGGTCAAAACGCCCCGGTCTCAGAAGAGCGGGGTCGAGCATGTCGACGCGGTTCGTCGCCGCCATGATCCTCACGTCGCCGCGGTTGTCAAAACCGTCCATCTCGGCCAGGAGTTGCATCAGGGTGCGCTGGACCTCGGCACTCCCCGAGGTCCCATCATTGGTCCGCGTGCTTCCAACGGCATCGATCTCATCGATGAAAACAATGGAGGGGGCACGTTCCCGGGCGAGTGAGAAGAGTTCCCGAACGAGTTGCGCACCCTCCCCGATATATTTATGCACGAGTTCGCTTCCCGACATCCGGATGAAGGTAGCCTGCGCTTCGTGGGCCACCGCTTTTGCGATCAGGGTCTTGCCGGTACCCGGGGGACCATGGAGAAGGATCCCCTTTGGGGGTTCCACGCCAACCCTTTCGAATATCTCAGGACGGGTGAGTGGATACTCTACTGCCTCCCTCACCTCCTCGATCTCCCGGGTGAGCCCCCCGACATGGTCAAATGTGATCCACGGGGCTTCGTCGAGCTCCATCACGCGGACCCTCTGGTCAAAGACATTCCCGACGATCTTCACGATGGAGAGGGAATTATTGACGGCGACCTTCGTTCCGGGTCTGAGAACCTTGTAGAGCTCGTCGTTTACGTGCGTGAGGTACTCCTGGTTATTCCCGAGCTGCCTGAGGTAGACTTCACCATTCTCGAGGACATCGACAACCATCGCGACAAAGAGGGGCATCCGCTTCAGCTGGTTATTCTCCCGCTTCAGCTGGGTGTTCTCCCGCCCGATCTCGTCGCATTTCATGCGCAGATCGAGGACCTGGGCTTCCAGCTCCTGCACCCGCAGTTTCGCCTTCAGCTCCGCATCGCTCCCGATCGCATCGATGATGGTCTCGTCCATTGTGCTATATATTCTCGTGCAAGGAATTTATATCGTGTGATTGTGCGTATACAAGGGCGTGGAATTGCCCGGGGAGTTGGTGAGGGGCCTCTTCTCTCGAGCCCGGCCCCGATCTCGTTCCTCTCCGGCGTGGACCCCGGCAGTGGTGTGATCATCGAGAAGGGTCACCCCCTGGAGGGGGAGAGTGTCGCTGACAGGGTGCTGGCATTCCCGTTTGGCAAGGGATCTACAGTTGGATCATACGTCCTCTATGCACTCAGTCGACGGGGTATCTCACCGGCTGCAATCCTCAATACCGAAGCGGAACCGATAATCGCGGTGGGGGCCATCATGGGAGGGATTCCGATGGCAGACCGACCGTCAGTTCCCTTATCCCGGCTCCAGAATGGCATAATAGTGAGAGTCGACGGTTCCACGGGCGAGATCGAATACGACGGGGACCTCCTCCCGGTCTGATATGTGCCACCCGCCACCCGTGAACCGGGTCAGCCATCTGCCGGGGTGCGGTGGTACGCGAAGCACGGGCAGTGTGTCATCTGGGCGGAGAGCGGGCATGGCAGGTACTGCACCGGGAGAAGGATGACGTGCAGGAAGTCTCGTGGCGGCGTGTACCGAGAGC
>LAHU01003068.1_pt1 | contig 19581 bp, 17 predicted proteins | sample 329631 | NCBI WGS metagenome assembly LAHU01 (sample SAMN03275698, study PRJNA271635) | activated sludge metagenome | isolation source: sample C-0 Zero hour mixed sludge faded in reactor as a methanogenic...
GGGGGTTTATCGGAACTCTCTGAGATATATGAATCTTCCATCCCCTGTTCACCTGGAGGTACCAGGTTGTGCAATATCGTCTTGCCGGAAAGGGTGATCAATTCCTGTTTACTTACAGGTACCAGGAAACCGCGTTCGTGCTGGTGCTGGGTTCTGACTCATCCCCCATCCACCTGCAGGTATTAGTCCATCTACCTGCTTGTCCGGAAGATACAACCCTCCCATCCAGCACCCGATCACCGGCACAAGCCATTTCTGCATGGAGACGAAACCGATACCCACATGGACAGCAGTCCTCTTGTCATTGCTATTGTTGCCGTTCTCATCACACTGCTCTATGCATCAGTGCTCGATATCAGAGACAGGAGGGTTCCTTTCCGGACATGGTATCCGATGCTTGCAGTCGGTATACCTGCTGCCGGCCTGTGGTATTATCTCCTCATAAACGGGGGGTTATGGCCTGTTGCCCTGTTTTACCTCGTTCTTACGGTATTTTTTTCTGCCGTTTTCTATGCATTTGCTTCCTTTAACCTCTTTGGAGGTGCTGATGCCTGGGCCCTGATCTTCCTCTCAATCTGCGTACCCGCCTTCCCAATAATCCCCCTTCCCGGGCCAGGCGGCATCTCCCCCCTCGGGTTCTTTCCGTTCACGGTCCTGGTCAACGCGGTGATCCTCAACCTCCTGACCCCTCTCGCCTTGTTCATCCGGAATATCATTGCCAGGGAAAAAGCTCCTCTTATCTACCTCTTCCTCGGGTACCCCGTCCCCGGAAGCGAGATCACTCGCCACTTCGGGTTTTTAATCCAGGAGGTATTCATCGAGGGATCTCCTGGCGGAATCGCAGGGAGCCAGGGTGATACACGAGGAAAGCAGGTGGCGACTCGCTTTATACCGGTCAGAAGCGCGATGAAGGGGCTGATGAAAGGAGGGAGACGGTTGTATACCCGCGACCTCAGGGAGTACCCGGAGGAATATCGTGATGAACTCAGCTTGATCCGCAAGGCAGATAAGGTCTGGATCTCCTATGGGGTACCCTTCATTGTTCCCATTGCAGCAGGGGTTATCACTGCACTCCTTGTGGGTGATTTCGTTACCCTTCTGCTCGGGTTCCTGAAAGGTGGATGAACCATGATCGATCTCGTCTATGACAACTCGCTGATCCCGGTTGTCGTCCAGGACCGGACATCCCGGGAAGTCCTGATGGTCGCGTATGCGAACGAGGAGGCGGTCAGCCTGACCTGCCAGTCCGGCCTCGCCCATTATTACAGCCGCAGCAGGAGGAAAATCTGGAAGAAAGGAGAAGAAAGCGGCCATTTCCAGAGAGTCCACCGGGTACTTGCCGATTGTGACGGGGACTGCCTCCTGTACGAAGTTGACCAGGTAGGATCGGCCTGCCACACGGGGTACCGTTCATGTTTTTACCGGGATATTGAAGGGAGAATTGTCGCGCCAAAAACGTTTGATCCTGCCGAGGTATACGCTAATAAAGATGAATGACGAGATAATATTGGTGGTATTTTTTGAATTTAGTTCCAGATACCAGCGTCGTAATAGACGGCCGGATAACCTCGATGATACAAACCGGCGAATATAAAGGCGCCTCCATAATCATACCGGAAGCGATTGTAGCAGAACTGGAGGCCCAGGCCAACCAGGGGAGAGAGATCGGCTTCTCCGGGTTGACCGAACTCCAGAACCTCTGCAGGCTCGCCGAGGAGGGTGTAATTGAACTCAAGTTCGTCGGTACCCGTCCGAGTCTCGACCAGGTGAAGCTCGCCAGTGGCGGTGAGATCGACGCGCTTATCCGCAATGTCGCTATCGAATACCAGGCCAAGTTCATCACGAGCGATATCGTGCAGGCCGAGGTTGGCAGGGCGAAAGGTCTTGATGTCCAGTATCTCCGCCCCCAGGTAGATGATTTTACCCCGCTCGGGATCGACCAGTTCTTTGACGAACATACCCTCGCAGTCTACCTGAAGGAGCGTGTCCCTCCCGTCGCCCGAAAAGGGACGATAAAGGAGATGAAACTGGTCCGGATCCGGGAACAGCCCCTCACAGACCACGAACTCCGGGGACTTGCGCAGGAGATCCTCGAAAGGGCAAAACGTCACCCCGACGGTTTCATTGAGCTTGAGAAGCGCGGGATCACCGTGGTGCAGATTGGGTCGATGCGAATTGCGATCGCACGGCGTCCCTTCTCCGATGGGATGGAGATAACGGCAGTCCGCCCGATAGTCGATGCGAAACTTGACGATTACCGGAAGGCTCAGGTTATCAGGACCAGGCTTGCCGGCGAGAAACGGGGACTCCTCATCGCCGGTCCGCCTGGATCCGGGAAGACCACGCTCGCCCAGAGTATTGCAACCTACCTCGCAGATTCCGGGATGATTGTCAAGACCATGGAGGCACCCAGGGAACTTCAGGTCCCCGACCACATCACCCAGTATACGACGCTCGACGGGAGCATGCAGAATACTGCTGACGTCCTGATGCTTGTACGACCGGACTTTGTGGTCTTCGATGAGCTCCGGAAGAACGAGGACTTCCCGGTCTTCGCTGATATGAGGCTGGCAGGGATAGGAATGATCGGCGTTGTCCATGCAATCGGAACGCATGACGCCCTTCAACGTTTCTCGGACCGTGTCGATTTCGGTGTCCTCCCCCAGATCATCAACACCATCATCTTTGTCGAGAGGGGCGAGATCACTCAGGTCTTTGATGTCGGGTTCACTATCAAGGTCCCCGAGGGGATGACAGGCGAGATGCACCTCTGCCCTGTGACTACAGTCAAAGACTATGAGACCGGTGATCTGGCCTACGAGGTGTTCAAGTACGACGGCGAGACGATTGTTATCCCGGTCATCTCCGCGCTCCCGCCGACAACCCCGGTGACTCCCCCGGCGCCCCTGCCCCAAAGGGAAGAACCGCCACAGCAGTGGAAGAACATCGAGAAGGACATCCAGCGGGAGATCGGGCGTTATACATCCGGCTCCGTGGATGTCCGGATCCTGAACGAAAACAAAGCAGTCGTCTACATAGAAGACAAGGATGTCCCTGCCGCGATCGGAAAAGGCGGCAAGAACATTGCTGCGATAGTCAACAAGGTCGGGATCGGAATCGATATCCGACCCCATAGCGAGATGGAAAAAACCACGCCGCAGGCAGGGGATGAAGAGATCCATCTCGGCTCCGGGCTGAAGATCAGGACAGACAAGAAGCAGATGACCATCCTCGCACCGGACCAGTCAGGCAAGATAGTGGACGTGTTTGCCGGGAAAGAATACCTGTTCACGGCGACCGTAAGCGAGTCAGGAGAGATCACGCTTGGCCGGAGCAGTACCATTGCGCAGGAGATGATCAAGCGCTACAACCAGGGCGACCCTATCCGCCTCCGTCCGGTCTGAAAACAAAAAAGAGTGCCTAACTTCAGGAGAGAAGATCGATGAAGGGTTTTGATTGCCGGGAGATCGAAACAGATATCTCAGCACGATGGGAAGAAGTGTTCCATGCGGACCCCAATGACCAGGGGAAGTTCTATCTCACCGTAGCCTATCCCTATCCAAGCGGGGCGATGCACGTCGGGCACGGGAGGACCTACATTGCTCCCGATGTCATTGCCAGGTTCTGGCGGATGAAAGGGAGAAATGTCCTGTACCCGATGGCATTCCACGTGACCGGTGCCCCGGTCATCGGGATATCCAAGAGGATTGCCAAGGGAGACGAGAAGACCATCAATCTCTACCGGGACCTGTACAAGGTACCCCAGGATGTGATCGATTCCTTCACCGATCCCCTCATCATCGTACGTCATTTTAGCAACGAGTATGAGCGTATTATGCGCCGATGCGGTCTCTCCATCGACTGGCGGCGTCGGTTCACCACGGTTGATCCCACGTACAGTAAGTTCATCGAGTGGCAGTGGAAGCACCTCGGGGATGCCGGTCATGTTATCAAGGGAGCCCATCCCGTTCGTTACTGTCCACAGTGTGAGAACCCGGTCGGTGACCATGACCTGCTTGAAGGTGACAAGGCGGAGATAATACGCTTCACCCTGGTCTGTTTCCAGGGTAAGGACGCGATCATCCCCACCGCAACCCTCCGCCCGGAGACAATCTACGGTGTGACCAACCTCTGGGTGAATCCCTCAGTGACCTACGCCCGCGTCGAGATCGATGGCAAGGCATGGATTGTCAGCCGCGAAGCAGCAGAAAAACTCGCGCTCCAGGACCACTCGGTCACGATTACCGGGGAGGTTCCCGGCAGGTCACTCGTGGACTCAACCGTATTCCATCCACTCTGCGGCGAAGTCCCTATCCTCCCTGCGTCCTTCGTCGATCCCCACATGGCAACAGGAATCGTGATGAGTGTCCCGGCCCATGCCCCCTTTGACTACATCGCCCTCCGTGACCTCCAGCAGGAAGGGAGGTACACCGATATCCACCCAGTCCCCCTGATAACAGTCCCGGGCCATGGAAAGATACCCGCCGCGGAGATCGTGGAGAAGGCTGGTGTGCGGGACCAGTCGGACAGCCGCATGGACGCCCTGACCCAGGAACTCTATAACTCAGAGTTCTCGCGCGGTACTTTGTTCGAGAAGTACGGCGGCATTCCGGTACGCGTGGCAAGGGAGCAGGTCGCTAACCTGATGGAGGAGAAGTATGGCTCGGTACCGATGTACGAGTTCGATGTTCACCCGGTAGTCTGCCGTTGCGGTAGCGGGGTCTTTGTCAAGATCCTCCATGACCAGTGGTTCCTCCAATACAGTGATCCTACGTGGAAGGCCCGGGTCGCGGACCAGGTAGCTGCAATGAACCTGGTCCCGCCGGAAGTGCGGACCGAGTTCGAGCGGACGATAAACTGGCTGAAAGACTGGGCATGCACCCGGAAGGTAGGGCTCGGGACCCGTCTCCCCTGGGACCCGGGCTGGCTTATCGAACCGCTTTCTGACTCCACCGTATACATGGCGTATTATACTATTGCACATAAAATACGCAATTTCCCGCCGGAGATCCTCACCCCGGCCGTATTCGATTATATCTTCCTCGGAAAGGACTACCCGGACCTCCCGGAGAGGGAGAAGATGGAGGAGATACGGAGGGAATTCCTCTACTGGTACCCCTATGACTTCCGTTTCTCGGCAAAGGACCTCATCTCCAACCACCTCACATTCCAGATATTCCATCACGTGGCCATCATGCCAAGGGAACTCCTCCCCCGCGGGATGGTCGTCTTTGGGATGGGCCTCCTGAATGGGGCCAAGATGTCCTCGAGCAAGGGGAATGTGTTCCTGCTGGAGGATGCCCTCGATGAGTTCGGTGCTGACACGGTCAGGATGTTCCTTGTGGGAAGCGCTGAGCCCTGGCAAGACTTCGACTGGAGAAATGATCTCGTTTCTTCGACAAAACGGCAAATTGAAAGGTTTTACTCCACAATCCAGGAGATTGGTGCATGCAACGGGGAACCCGCCACCATTGACAAGTGGCTCCTCTCTCGTCTCCAGCACCGGATCACCCGCACGACAGAGGCTCTTGACCGGTTCCAGACTCGCCAGGCACTCCAGGACGCATTCCACGGGATCGAGACAGACCTGCGCTGGTATAGGCGGCGGCTCCCTGAAGGGGTACCGGGAAGCTCAATCCTGAACACGGTTGCACAGGCCTGGGTCCGGCTCCTCGCCCCGTTCACTCCTTTCACCTGCGAGGACCTCTGGGCCAGGCTCGGGTGTAAAGACCTGGTCTCCTTTGCCCAATGGCCTGTGCCGGATGACACACTGATCGACCCGGCAACCGAGCTCGCTGAAGAACTCCTCTCACGGACCGTTGAGGATATCGAGTCTATCCTGAAGATCATTCCCTTTACCGCCACCTCGATTACCATCTGCACGGCCAACTCCTGGAAACGCACGATCTTTACCACCGTCGCCGCCTCTTCCGACCGGTCCCGCGTTGCCAGGGAAGTGATGCAGGACGAGGCCATGAGGCAGAGGGGGAAGGAATCGGCAGACGTAATCAAGCAGTGCGTAACCTTGGTTCACCGCCTCCCGCCAGATATCGTTTCCGCACTTACCCACCACACCCTCGACGAACCGGCCATCTTCCAGGCCGCAATACCGTTCCTTCAGAGGGAATTCGGACTGCCGGTCAGGGTAACCGATGCCGACGCGATGACACATCCCAAGGCGGCAGCAGCCCTCCCCTTCAAACCCGCGATCATCATCGAATAATCTGCAAAACCGCCTCCCTGCCCTCCCGCAGGGAGAACCGTTTTTTTTCACAGTCAGCCGGGAGGGACTCCCCTGCGTTTACTATCCAGAGCGTCAAAATATACCGGGAAAAATTATACCTATTCATACGGGAAGGCATTCGGACAGGGGGAAGGATACGTGTATCCGACCAGAAGGGAGTTTGATCCCGCCATCCGTTCCCCTGCAGGAGCAGTCACCATTAACATGCAAAATGCATAAACTCTGGTACATCGAGGACCATGAAGCCCCTGACATTCTCATTCATTGTCGGTATTGTTGCTTTAATTGAGGTATGTATCCTCTGGATAGCCGTGGATCTGAACCAGGCCCTGTTGATCCAGGTGGCATTTCTCGCCGGAGTCGCATTTCTCTACTTACTCAAAAAAACCGTTTCCAAGGACCTGGACGACGAAAGGACAAAATTGATCTCACAAAAGGCCGCATCCAGAACGCTCGAGATCTTCTGGGTGGTCTTCGTTATCACGAGCCTGGGAAATATCGTCGTCGCGTTTAACAGGCCGGCGTTTGTCCGCCCATTCTTTGATCGCCCCCCCCTCCCACCAGAATCCGAGGTCTTAAGACGCGAGGGATTCCATTTCTTTGGGTATCTCGGGTTCATCCAGATGGTCCTCCTCTGTCTGATGATATTCCTGTATGCCGGTTTCCGGTTCTATTACGGCCGGAAATACGGGGAGTGGGAGACCGATGAAGAATAAGATCAAGGTCTTCCGGGCAATGAATGACCTGACACAGGAGGATCTTGCAAAGCGGCTGGGCGTCACGCGGCAGACCATCCTCGCTATCGAGAAAGAGAAATATGACCCCTCACTCGATCTGGCATTCCGGATCGCACGCTTTTTCAAGGTCCCTATTGAAGAGGTCTTTCAATATCACGAACATCCGGGGAAAGAGTGATATCTCCGCGTACTATCTTTTTTCCCGGGATTCGCGGGTAGATGAGAGTATCGTGATAAACCCACATCCTGGCCCGGCTCCGGATAACCGGTACTTACCGCCTAAATCCACCTGGACGTGCAGAAACCTGGACAGACGCACCCCGGGGATCCGACTGGAAGGAATCATGAGCTCATTCTGATCCCTACCGGGATCGATGCCAGTACTACCGAAAGATGGTGATGCTGCTTAATCCAATGTGGGAAAACAGAAGAAATGCGATTTCATCTCCCGCATCTCCTCAAACGAGCGGAGTGACGGCTGGTTGCCCGGTCACGGGGTTTTTCAGGTTGCGATTTGCCCGGACAGGGCAATGAACCGGGAGCTCAGGGTGGACAAATAAAATATTGGATCCTTTATAGCAACAGAACCAACGCTTCGTCATGTAGGGGTATTTCCCGCTGCTCGCAATCATTCTCGGACTTTCAATCGCGGCTCCTCTCGGCCCTATCGGGATACTCGTCATCCGCCGAACCCTTGCATGTGGTACCATATCCGGTATTGTGACAGGTCTTGGAGCCGCAACTGCTGACGGGTTCTATGCCTCCATCGCGGCCTTCTGCCTGACGGTAATCGCCGAAGTGCTGACCAGGCATATACTTCTTATCCGAATCCTGGGGGGTATTTTTCTTGTTTACCTGGGGGTCCGGATTCTCCTCTCGTTGCCTGCGCGAGACCCGCGTATCGCGATTAAAGTTACCCTGTGGGAGGGTTACACGACAGCCGTTCTCCTCACCCCACGAGTCCCATGACCCTGCTCTCCTTTACCGGCATTTTACCGTGATACATACCAGTGGCACGAGTCAGGATTGTTGCGCTGCAGCGTTGATGGTCACCGGGATCATCACCGGATCGATCCTCTGGTGGATTATCCTCGTCAGCGGGACATCGGTTTTCCAATCCCGTTGCAACAGCCGGGTCCTTGGTCTTGTTAACAAGATTTCCGGCTTGGTAATCAGTGCATTCGGCATTATCGCACGGGCACGCGTGCCCGCGCAGGCCGGCATTATTTCCTGACAGGACGAGCAGCGCAACGATCCGGGGGGTATAGACAGGCACAGGCACCGCAGCAGCTATCGGAATGTTGGCTCTATGATTCTGCCAGGTCACCAGTATCGAGTTGCGTCTTAAAAAGTATCTCGTCCTCCATGTTTCGATATTGCCCAAGTGAATGGTGTATTGAGGATTCTTTCAATTATTTGAGCTGTTTTCATTATTGAATCGCTACACTTGAACAGAAGGAAATGCAACAGCGAACGGTACCCTGGAAACGCCAGGATGGGTCCAGTGAGATTATTCCGATTAATCTATAAATTGCCAATATTACGCTATTTGAACGCAGATTCGGTCATGATCTCTCTCCCGGCTTCATTTTCCGCCAGTCAATGAAGACCGGTTTTCATGACCAGATTACTGATCTGGTCAGCGGGTATCATTCAGAAACTTTCAAACGATCGATCATTGGAAGTCCAGGATTCGCAAATTGATACAATTTGTATAACAATATGTTAAATATATTTTACTTTGAGCAGGGGTCCTGAAGGGGATACCCGGGGGATCCCACTCTCTTGAAAATCGAGGAAGACAGATGAGAATGAACCGCACCGCACTCGCTGTAGGTATCTGTGCGATTGCATCCGCTAATAGTGCGGTGAGTGCAGAAAGCAGACGACCCCGGGCCTACCCTGGACACACACCACACAGCTACATGGGGATATGAGCCGGATTCACCCACCTTGTGAATCCCGGGCTTCAAGGTACCTGGCATCCGGGCTGCCCGGGTGAGCGGGGATACGGACGCTTGCATGCGCATTACCGGGACTGTTCATCGGGGAACACAAGGACCCGCTCTTCACCCCGCAGAAACGAGCGGGTCCGGGAGGCGCATACAACACAACCCGTCTCAAGGAACCGCACGACAACCTCGCGTCCATGGATAATCAATCCGTCAGCCATGAGAAATACCCTGGAGAGTGGGGATACCTACTCAATACGCTCATTGCCGGGGCAGTGCTTCAACGATCAGGGGGATGGATTCCTTGTACCACCCGGACGGCAGGGTGCAGGTAACCTGAGAATCCATCCCATCTAACCTGGCGGCCAGGCAATTTCACATCCATGGTTTCGATCTATCAGCCATCAGGGCCGCCCTGAAGCGCCAGGAATATCGACTTAACATGCCCGTCACTGCAGCAGTTCACCGACGGGCGAGGGGACGAACTTTCTGCACCATCCAGGCAGATACACCCTGATGGGACAATCAATTCCACTCGGTAACAATAGAGCAGAGGAGATCGAAACAAAACTGGTTACGCCACCCACCCTGCATCACACGGGATGGGGCAGAGTCCCCTTGTCATCCTTTTCCCACACCATAAAAAATCCCGGAGAAAAGAATGCAGGGCAGGAGAGGCCCTGCTCACCCCATGGTCCCTCTTTGCCCCGTCATCCGGGAACGGACACAGAATAGCATCCCTGCCCTTATTCCCACCAGTATCGTCCCCCAGGCAGTTGATCCGGGATGACAGGTACACCACAGAAACGAGTCAAGTGATACCAGTCCCGGCCCTGAACGGCAGGAGGACATAAGATATCAAAAATAACAATCAGTTCCAAGTCAGAGGACGCGCACACGCACGGTGCCCTGGCGCATCCTCCCTGGAGATGCTGCGGGGAGTGGTACACAATGTGAAGGAGTGAATGCTGGCCCCTCCACCATCTCCATCGCCAGGCAGGTTATTACCGCACACGCCCATCCCATGCGGCAAAGACACAGATAGTTACTGCCAAAACCGGTTTGGCCTCCCGGGGCTGATGGTAATCCTTTCCCGGAAAGGCGGCAGGTATCCCCGGTTCCTGGTCAATATCACACAATCCACCAGACCTGTTCTTTCCCACCCGGACCAGGCCACATGCCAACTTTCAATTTGTCCCCGCAATGACCTATACAGGTGAGGATTATCCACCGGGAGTCCTGTTCAGCGAATAATACCGGGATATGGGTTCTGGTCTCCGGTAGGACGGGTGATCAATGTGTACACCGAGGAGTCTGACAGGATTCACCATTTCTTTATCAGGCCATTTTTCCAGAGCCTCACGATAGGGGTGCCGTTCTGCACGTTCAAGCTCCTCTTCGGCCTCTCGGCAGTACGAAACGGTGGGGGGATTCACCCCGTCCTGCTTATCGCCGGGTGGATCATCATTCTTTGGGCCTACATGGACCTCATGCTGAACGCAGGCCGTATAACTCTTGATCTTCTCTCCAGGGAGGCACCTTTCGAATATTGCACCATCGCACAGGCGGGGAGGTTCTTCCGGATGCCAATGGTCTTCCTTGCTCTTGATACCCTCTTCTCCTTCCTTATCATCTGCACGATGCTCTGGTCTGGCTGGATCGCAACGCTGAGACCAGCCGAATCGATCGCCTGGTCTGCAGCAACGACCCTGAACCTGGTAAGCCTCTCGGTCGTGGGGCTTTACCATGAAATTCAACGAGTGTAAACCGTTCCCAGCCTGCTTTCCAGGAGGAGGGGTTGTTTGTAGGTTACTTGTCCTCTTCCGCACTCTTGGCCCGCTTCACACGTTCCTTGGTAGAGAAACCGGTCACCTTGTCGAGGTACAGGCGATACCGCCTGTTCGTATCGAGAATAACTTCATCTCCTGCCGTTAAATCAGACTGGGTCGTCACCACGAGGCTCTTTCCATCCGGCCCGATTCCGGCATCGAGGAGCGCGAGAGCTCCAAAACGAATCTGGTAATGGCCATCTTTCTCGACCGGCTCCACCCCGAAGCATTCCCGGAGCTCCTGGACCACGTTCTGTGAGAGATTTTTGATGAAAGTCCTTTTTACGGGGTATTCCTGCATGATCTCAACGGTAATGTATCGGATTTCCCTTTTGATAATCTTTTCCCACCATTTCCGAACGATTCCCGCGGTTGCACGATATCTACCGCCATAATCCTTTTTTATACCGAGGCATATCTTAACCTGATGTCACCGGACCAGAGTGCAGACATACGGATCTTCTCAAAACCTCTCACCGGAACGGACGTCTCGGTCCTGCTGGGATTCCCGGGAAGCGGGCTTGTGGGAAGCATTGCCCTCCAGTACATGGTGGACCAGCTCCAGTTCGAACAGATCGGGAGTATCACGAGCAAGTACTTCCCTCCGCTGGCGATGATGACCAAGGGAATCGTCAACATTCCTGTGAGGATCTATCAAAAAGAGCATATCGCTGCAGTAGTTGGCGATATCCCGATTCACCCCATGATCTGCTACGAGGTTGCGAGTGGGATCATGGACTGGCTCTCACCGTTCATGGTCAAGGAGGTGGTGGCACTGGCAGGGATTGTCACCAATGAACCGGAGAAACGGCTCTTTGGAGTTGCAACATCGGAACAGGGCCTGGAACGCCTCAAGGATATTGCCTTGGTCCTGCCGGTCGGGAGCATCTCCGGTATTGCCAGCAGCATCCTCACGGAGTGCAAGATCCGGAATATCACGGCCTTCGGCTTACTTGGCGAGACGGTCAATGCCCCGGATCCCCGGGCAGCCGCCGTGACCCTTGATGCTATCAACAAGCTCTACCCGATCAACCTCGATTCTCAGCCGTTGCTGGAACAGGCAGAGGAGATAGAGGCTGCAATGCACAGGATCTCAGAGGAAGTGCAAAGCACTGAGACGGTCCCGCGGAAGGAAAACCTCCCGATGTACGGGTGAACCTGATGCTCTGTACCGCATTAACCGGAATCTCACAGGAAGCGCTGCGCGACCTCCGCAGAGGCAAGCCAAGAACGCTTGAATTGCAAAGTACCCACAACGTGGTGACCGCAGCCGAGACAAATCCTGGCGATCATATATTCATGACCTCTGTCGACAAGGAAGACCTCTCACCCGGTGACTCGGGGATCATGGCAGAGATCCTCAGTATCAACATCACGATGAAGCGGATGATCGAATTCAATAGCGGCCTTCACTTTGAAGAAAGGGAACGTATCTCCGCGAGGATACAGGTCCGTTTCTGCTCTACCACAACGGTGAAAGAGGTGGTCGATGAAGGATACACCCGGCCAACCCGCGTTGATGTAATTCGCTGTACATCGTACCATGCAGGCTGATAACCCCGTCCTCCCGATCTATCCCCCGTCTTATGACCCCGTGTTAAGATGGAAACCGTATCCGCGGTTTTCATCCTGTATGCATGTTCACACTCAAGGAAACCAGGTGGTTTCTTTCCAATTCCACTTCTTTTTTTTCGTTCCCCAGCTCTGTCGGCAATTCCGTGGTCCACCCACCGGCCCGGGCAAGTCCTGAACGACATCCCCCCGCGCATCCACCGCGGAGGGGTCAGTCAGGAGAAAAATACTGGGCCAAGGGTCTCGACGCTGCGTTGCGAGGATTAAAGAGAGGGGATAACAGAGTTAATAGGCATCGCACAGTCTGTTCTCCTGTGCGTCCCCCGGGCTTGTGGCTTAGTCAGGATAGAGCGCCGGGCTTCTAACCCGGATGTCGGGGGTTCGAATCCCTCCAGGCCCGCTTCTAATTCTCTCGTGCTTCCCCTAAATCGATTCCTGGAAGAGCAGGAGCACCGGTGGGCCGGCACATCACGATCAGAAATACCAGGACGTGGTCTCGCGCGATGGGGAAAAAGAGTGATATCAGGCAGGGACACGCGCCCTGATAATCTTTACCTCGGTGAGGGGACGATCATTCGAATCGGTCTTCACTTTCCCGATGGCATCGACGACATCCATTCCCTCGGTCACCTCGCCGAAGACAGGGTGCCGGGTATCGAGCCTGGTATTGTTCACGGTATTGATGAAGAACTGGCTCCCGCCCGTATTCGGGCCGGCATTCGCCATAGAGAGGGTCCCCCGTAGGTTGTGGTTCTGTGGGGTGAACTCGTCGGGGATGGTATATCCCGGCCCCCCGCGGCCGGTGCCAGTCGGATCGCCGCCCTGGATCATGAAACCGTCGATTACACGGTGGAATATCACACCGTCATAGAAGCCCGATGCTGCGAGACCGGCAAAATTGCCGGCTGTGATTGGCATGTCCCTGGACAACCGGACCGTGATATTCCCCATGGTCGTCTGGAGGATGACGGTCTCCGGGAGGACCGGCAGCGTCGGTGGGGCGGTGAACCGGGGTGTTGAGACAGGTGAGAGAGAGACTGGTGCAGGGGTTGTTGCAGCGGGAGTGGTCGTGGTCTCTCCTCCCGGGCTTATACAGCCTGCGATGAGCAGGGTAACAAAGGCGAGAATGAGGAGGATAACAGGGGTCCATCGCTTCATGCATATATAATTAGACCTGCGAAAATAAAAACCAGCGATCTGCCGCTGCATGAGCCATCTGGAATTTCCCCCTGGAATAAAGGACCAGCCGCATCGTTCAGCCTCCCGCATCGTTCGTCCGATAAGGTGTTGGCACACCATCCGGGACCCGCCCGGTATCCTGGCAGGAACACGTTCCTGCGGGCAGGGATGGACTCATGCCGTGGAACGCCAAGGCGATCGGCCGGTGACTCGACAATGAGCAGGTATTTTACCCACACCGGCAGCAGTACTCCCGGTGCTTGCCCAATCGCGTAGCCTAACCGTTTTCAGGCATATTTTTCCCCTCGGTTGACGAGGAGTGCATGATGGAACTGTCCTTCTTTGAACTCTTTCTTGCCCTTGCCCTCGGCATAATGGACATCTTTATTCTCCTCTACAATGCAATCGCCGCTATTGCCATTGTCTTCTTCGAGCGGCGCAAGCCGACTACCGCCCTGGCGTGGCTGATGATCCTCTTCTTCATCCCGCTCATGGGCTTCATTCTCTACCTCTTCTTCGGAAGGAACCTTTACAAGGACCATTTATTCAGGAAGAAGACCACTTCGGACATCGCATTTCTGGAGAGGAGGGTACAGGAAGAAGAGGCATTCTCCCCCCGCGGCGCGCTACCGGAGCAGTCCCAGGACCTCGATCCCTTCCGGGGAATGATCTCCATGCTGATGCGCCAGGGACAGGCCACTATCTCGTATCAAAATGAAGTCAGTGTCTGTACCGACGGTCAGCAGAAATATTCCGCGCTCTTCGAGGCGATCCGCTCTGCCCACCAGTTCGTTCACATGGAGTACTACCTTGTCCGGAATGATCCCTGCGGAAAGAGAATCGTCGCCGAACTGGCGAAAAAAGCCCGCGAAGGAGTAGAAGTGAAGTTACTCGTGGACGCGGTCGGGGGCCATTCGCTTCCCCGCGACTTCTTCGATGAGCTGACCGATGGCGGGGGGAAGGTCTCGATCTTCTTCCCATTCCTCGTCCCGTTCCTCAACCTCCGGATCAACCACCGCAACCACCGCAAGATTCTCGTCGCCGATGGCAGGGTGGGTCTCATCGGAGGATTCAACCTCGGGGAGGAGTATCTCGGGAAAGGCCCGCTCGGCCCCTGGCGGGATACCCATTTCGTGATCCGCGGCCCAGGAATACGGGGCCTGGAGTCACGATTCATCATGGACTGGAACCATGCCTCAAAAGAACAGATCAAGCCTTCAAACCAGTACTATCCCCCCATCATGGGAACTGGATCCACCGCGATCCAGATCGTCTCCAGCGGACCTGACAACCCGGAGATGGCGATCCGCGACGGTTTTGTCAGCCTCATCGCTGTTGCAAAAGAGAGTGTTTACATAGAAACCCCGTATTTTGTCCCAGACGAACTGGTATTCCATGCCCTCTCCCTGGCCGCCCGTTCCGGGATTGACGTCAGGATTGTTATCCCATGTAAACCTGATCACCCCTTTGTCTATTGGTCAAGTCTTTCGTATATCGGAGACCTCCTGGCATCCGGAGTGCGGGGTTACACCTACGAGAAGGGGTTCATCCATAGCAAGACCATTGTCATTGACGGAATAGCGGGATCGGTCGGGACCGCGAACTGGGACATCCGGAGTTTCAGCCTGAATTTCGAGACAAATGCGTTCTTCTATGACCCGGTACTGGGAGAGACGATGAGGGGTATCTTTTTAAATGACCTCCGGGACTGCAAGGAAATAACAAAAGAACGCTACCTTGCCCGGAAGACCACCATCAAGTTCAAGGAAGGGGTATCAAGGCTCCTCTCCTACTTGCAGTGAGAACCGGCAGGGCTCACTCTTGTTTTCTCTTCGATCTCCCTGCTTTCCCAATAAGACGCGTCACAACGGGTATGTTCTGCTCGAGGTGGACCTTGATGCCGGGGTACAGATACGGGATGTAACGCGAAAGAACGGCACTCCCGGTGATCAGGTGACCGGTGACCCTGCGTTCCACTCCGATAACCAGGTTCCTTCTTTTGCGCAGTTCCTCGAGGAACTCACCGGGTGATTCCGCCTCTGCACCTGTGACCACATGACCAAGCTCCCGTGTCGAGTGTGCATCCGACCCCCCGGTCATCACCATCTCGAACCGCCTCGCATACCGGACGGCCCGTTCATTCAAACGGCGGAGAAGTACACCGGAGAGCACTTCGAGGCCATGTATCTGGCAAGCAATATCAGGGGAAAGCATCCCGTTCTCCACGCACTTGATAAGACCCCTTGGAAGGAGAGCATACCCATAGGGGTGGGCAGCAATCACAAGGGCTCCGGTCTCTGCGGCCGAATCGACAATCTCCTGGGAGGTGAGGGATACTGCCATATACGGACATTCCCCTATCCGCCTCTGAACCGACCGGGAGAACCAGTCTTCGAGATCAGAGAACCGTTCGAAATAGAGGAGGATGTGTGGTCCGTCAGAGGCCGATACCTCAACACCCGGCAGTACGCCGCACCGCTCTCCCCCGTCTGACCACGCCTCCCTGACACCGCTTATGCTGTTATGATCGGTTACCGCGACGGAAAGACCGGACCGCACCCGGATAGCACGGATATCACGCAGGGTAATGAACCCATCCGAGTGCCGGGTATGGACATGCATGTCAACGGGGAGGAGGCCTTCCCGGAGGAGCGCATCGAGGTCAGGAAGTTGGAAACTGACACCCGGTAGGGGCATTTCACCATCGCCGATCACTTTGGTTCACTCCGGTTCAGGATCACATTCAGGCCTGGACGAGACGGGTATAACTCGTATCTCTGTCGCAAAGAACCCTCTGGAAAGGGATGGCCTGTTCCTTACCCCGCTGGCACGTTCTGAGTCGCTCATCCCTGATCACGCCCAGGGAATACAACGGCTGCCGGGCCTGCCAGGCACCATCTTGTGGCGATGGCACCATCTTGTCCCGGCGGATGACCATTGGGTTCGCAGGACGGGTCGCACGCCCAGGCCCGACAAGGGGGGGTCGGATACGATATCTTATTCGTTCAAGATCTCCTATGTTCCGTCGGAAGAGATAGCATGAAAGATGATGGTGTCCTGCAGGCAACCGCCTGCCAGGTAGAAAAACTCCTCTCCCCCGGGCATGTAGTGGGAGAACCGATCGATCTCGCGGATCGCGTCGTCGTCCCGGTCGTAGAGTTCGGCTTTGGCTTTGGGGCCGTGGAAGGAAAACAAAAAGAAGACCGCGAGGGGGGTGGCAGCGCCGGTGGAGGGGGCATCACTCCGGTCGCCCTCCTCGTCGTCGAGAAGGGAGTGAAGGGAGCCGACGGGATCCGCATCTTCACCCTGCGGAAAGAGGAACCGCTCGCCCAGCTGGTCTCTGTGATCTCAGAGAAGCTGGCCCCCCAGGTCTCGGAGACGATCCGCTCCCTCGTTGCAGCCAAAGAAAAAGAAGAGAGACGCGAGAAACCGCCGGAGACTGTCTGACCATTATTATCCCGCTCCCCCGTTCAGGGTCTCCCCGATGACCATATCCGCACTTGCCGTGACGATACTTCTCGTCTTGGTTGCCGCAGTATTCGTCACGGTCCTCGTCCTGGTCCCGGTGTCCATCCGCATCACCCTGCAGGTCCTGGACACCGCCATGGAAGGGTGTCTCTCGGTCACGTGGTGCGGTGCAGGGTTTTGCCTCGCCACCGGAGACGCCGGCCGGACACTCTCCGTCATCCTTGCGGGACGGACGTGTTTTCCGCTCCCGCTGGCGGTTTTCACAGCCCGGCCAGGGGAGCGAGGCGGGGGGGAGCCGGCAGGGAGACCGCAGAACGCCTTCTTCACCCGTATCCTGCAGCAGGCCCCCGAAATACTTCCGGTTGTAACCAGGTTACTTCAGGATATCACCCTGAAGTGGTGCTCGGGAACATTCAGGATAGGGCTCGGCAGCGCTGCCGATACCGGGCGGCTTTTCGGGTATTATGCGGCCATACGCCCGGTTCTCCTGGCCAGCAGGCGGTTCTCGTTCAGCCTTGTCCCGGTATTTGACCGCCAGGTGCTGGAGGGAAAGATCGTGGTTGACCTTACGTTTTCCAGGCCATTCATGCATGGTGTCTGGTTATTCCGGCTCTTCCGCCTGATGGAGACGCGGCAGGCGACCGTGCACCATCCCGGGGGCATCGCCGCGGTATGACAACAGTGTTCCCCCTTGCGCTCGGCATTCCCGGGAGGGTGGGGGACAGGTGTATCGTTCCTGTCGTGCGCACAGTAACCTGGACCTCCGGGTCCGGGTGCGGAGGACACGTGGAGGTGGCCGGGCTCTTTATTCTCGAGGGGGAGGATCTCTACACCATTCTCCTTTCTGATGCAGTGACCGTGCCGGATCTCCTCCAGGCCATGACACAATAACGGGTCCCTCCCCGGACGTGGCCTCGTACCCATGTGTTTGGCAACTATCGCGGGAAGTTGCACCGGCTTTCCCGGACCTGCACAGGGATTCCTTGTACAGAGGGGGCGGTATACATACTGTGCCAGTTGGTTCTGGACCGTCCCAGGTCAGCTGGGGCTCCTTGTACCGCTCCTCTCCGCGTGGCCCATCCGGATAAATCTGCAGGGGGAACCGGATCTCATAGCAGGCATTTCAGCCTGCTTTCCTGGTCTCCCTGGCAGACATCCCCTGCACGGAAGGGATTTCTTTCGGGAGTCTTTCAGATTGCAAGTCCCATTCCCGCCGCCTACCACGCAGGTTCCAGTGTCCCTTTTGCGTCGCGCTGGTGCGGAGCCCAGGCAAGCACGATCAGCGTCACTTCGATACCCGTGCGTTTCGGGCTGATTGTCACGGTTTCAAGCGTTTCGGTCTCTGCCTGCCCGGGATCGGGCACCGTTGCCATGTCTTTCTGGAGTGCCTCCTCGAGCTCCCTGATATCCTGCCGGACCGAGTCTGCAGTCTCTTCCGCCCGTTTGATATCCTCCTTCTCCTTCATGGTCCTACTCACGCCCCGGGCAGCCGTTGATGCTCTCCCTAACGCCGTCGATCCGACGGTCCGCCGACCTGCAAAGACAGAGAGGATTGCAGCCCCGGCCGAGATAGCCGCCTGGACCTCCTGCTGCCGGCTCTGGCCCTTTTCCCGGTCGACTGCAGTTTCTGCACGCTGGAGGCGTTGTTTGAGCGTTTCATACTGCTTTTCGTACTTCTTCTGGACTGCAACCACTTCCGCATCCCTCTTCTCACGGATCGCCTGGCGGACCCGTACCCGGAGATCGCGTTCCGACTCACCAGGCAGGGAGATGATACCGGTGAGAGGACTCCTTTGCAGGGTAATGACTGCATTCCTAAGGAGGAAATCCCCATACTGTTTCTTCCAGGCCGTGTACTGGGGCGGTTTCCGCGCAGCATCGGGCAGGGGGGCAAACTCACCCGTCACACCAGGGGCCGTGACCAGGTCATTCATCCCCACCCTGGCTGCAACGCCACTCTCCCAACCGACAGGGACTGGTGCATCACTCAGAGGAAAGAGGTGCACCTGGTCAACTGCCTGGTCAATCCCCAATTTCTTATCCGTGAATGTGACCCGGCCGATACCGAGGAGGAACGGCAGGTACTGGAAGGGTCCCTGCCCCGGCTGCCTGGCAGGGAGGAAATACTGGGAGACTGAGGGGGGGAGCAGGGGGGCAGTACTTCCTGCCGCAGAGGCAACAGGCGGTGGTGCCGGGGTAGCCGGGACCGCCTGAACCCCTGCAGGTGCGGACACCTGGTGGACCAGGGCGGCGGGGACGGGAGAGACCGGGGCTGCCACTCCCTGGCCGGGACTCTCCTTTCGTCCTGCAGTAAGCGTCCTGATCTGCTCCCGTGTAAGGGGGCCCCGCAGGTAACTCATCACAAACCGGGTGGTGAAGAGCACGGGTGCCTTCCTGTGAACATCGTGCATGAGGAAGACGCGGTTGCCCAGGCTCCCAAGGAGTCGGCTCATCTGCGCCCGGTCAAAGGAGGCCCCGGTCCCGGGCACACTCCCCGCGAGCCCGTCAAGGACCCGTTCACGGTCCTGGTCGGTCTGCAACCGGCCTATCCACCAGGTCCCTGCATTTGACAGCCCCTTGTAATCGAGGTCGACCGGGTT
>LAHU01000139.1_pt1 | contig 19198 bp, 22 predicted proteins | sample 329631 | NCBI WGS metagenome assembly LAHU01 (sample SAMN03275698, study PRJNA271635) | activated sludge metagenome | isolation source: sample C-0 Zero hour mixed sludge faded in reactor as a methanogenic...
TGAAGTCAACAAAGGATTTCAAATGGTCCACTGCAGGAGATGGTATCCGAGAACCGTCATAGCGGCAGGGGTCAAACTCGATGCAACGGCTGATGACAATACAGGGTCGTGAATACTTCCTCACCATACAAGATCGCCCTCATTTCCTTTCCATGAGGAAAGATATGAATGCTAATGGAATCGTTCAGCTCTTAAAAGTGAATCGACCGCCAAAGTCCGTCTAATCATAGATTGCAGAGAGAACATCCTCCTTTGAAGGAATTTTGGGGGAAAAACAGGGGATGTCCTGGCCGATTCCCGGGCTTGTCATATGTGTCCTGAACACGCATCCCTGCCAACAGGATGTGGAATATATATTTCCAGGACCGCAGGAAGCCCCGGTGTGTTCTCTATGCGTCCTGATGCCCTCCGTCACCTCCGGGATAAAACGGGCATTCCGCCAGCCTGCATTCCCGGTTCAGATCGCTGAATTCGCAGGCAAGTTTCCTCCTGACAGGGATGGGTATTCCCCATTCCTCTTTGACAAAGGACACCGCAGCGAGGATTGCGATGTAAGTGTTTCTTTTACAGCACCGTGGTCCTCCGGCAAGTGCAACCTCATGGAGACTTCGGCCAGTCATCAGGTTGGAGAGCATCCACTCTCTCCAGGAGAGGGGTGTTGATCCCGTAATTATGCTCACGAAGATACCCGTCCCGATTGCCGCTCTGCAGGCCCCATGAGTCCCGCACGATCCTCCTCTCACCATGGCAGCCCGTTCCCGGGCCCTCTTCAGCCTTCCCCCAAGCGCTTCACGCTCTCCGGTGACAAGGGAATAACTTGTAAGGAGTAAGGCCGGGACGAGGAAATGGTGTTCGGGTCCGTGCATTTTTGAATGCCGGATGTCGCATCAGGGAGATTGCAAGGAGGATGGGATCGACAATATTTGTACCAAGGCACGTCGTCTCTATGAGGTATTCTGCAGGATGCCGGTGGCAGTCATCGCAGATGAAATGACCCTCAACGCATCTCACTTCAGTGACAGGTCATTTGCCGCAGAAAAAAAGCTCTTCGGGTGCATCCAGATAGACAAGGTCCCTCCCGCATACCAGGCGCCCGCTTTTCATTTCCAAGGTGAATCCTCTTCTCTCCCAAAAAACACCCCTAAAAAGGCATGAATGTATCGATAAGTGTAATTGCTGGACCACGATTGACAAACAATGCATCCAATGTCTGGCACAAACGCCGGAAGACGGAAAAAATTGGGAAAATGAAGGCGCAATCCGCCTCAACTGATGAGACCGTCCAGGCCCGGATAGCATAAAGGCAATTTGATATCCGAGCGCTTGAATTCTGCAAGTGCTCTCCGAGTCACTTCCGACTTGAATTCAAATTCCAGTCTGAGATCGTATACATATCCTTTTGCACGGACGCGGGTATAGCATGGAAAATCTTCTATCAATATCGTGTATGGATATTGTTCTGATATGATGACATACTTCGATGTCACGAGAGCCTCTTTCAGAATTTTTGCGGCGTGTGCAGCGTCAGACATCGAATCAATGAAGAGATCGATGACGATCATCATCGCGATGTCGCCGGCATTGCCACTGTTGACTGATTGGGTAAAAATGGTGTTATTCGGGACCGAGACGAGTTCATCGGCGGGCGTCTGGATTCTCGTGGAGCGGAGCCTTATATCCTTCACTTCTCCGTAATAGTTCCCCATGGTCACCTTGTCGCCGATCTGGAAGGGTTTTTCAAGGATGATCACAATGCCCCCTGCCAGATCTGAGAAGAGATCCTTGAGCCCGATGCCGACCACGGCCCCGAAGAGACCTGCAAATGCAATCAGCTGCGTGACTGAAGGCTCGATGAGAGCCGTGATGAAGAGGTAGAGGGCAACTGTATAGATGAAAATCTTCAGGAGCGGGATGAACAGGGTCACCAGCTGCCGATATACACCTGCCCGCTCTGAAAACCTGCTGAGAATGTAACTGAGCAGGGTTGTGAGGAGATACGCGACAACAACGATGGCAACAAGGTGAAGAATGAGGCCGGCATCAATGGTTTTCAGCGAGAGCTCACCCGTCACATCAGAAAAGATCGAGTCTGCCACGTTACCACACCCGCCGGGTCTTCTTCAGGTAATTCCCGATGCAGTTGAGCCTCGCCGGAGATATGCGGTACACACCGTCGTCTTCAAATATGAGCCCCTGCCGCCTCATGCTGAACAGGGCCCGGTCAAGCACATCCCCGCCCCCTGCCATGGCAGAGAAATCGCGGTAGTGCAGGGACTTCATGGACAGAATGAGGGTGAGGACAAAAGATTCTGTGATGTCCAGAGAGAGTTCACATTCATCTTCTGGTATCTTCTCAGAGGAGACCGCGTCATCCTCCAGGCATCCGGAGAAGATCTGCATCGCGACCCCGGGATTCCCCTGCGCAATCCGGCGTATCTTTTCAAATACTGCATCTTCCGGTGACACCACCGTCTCTCTCCCGACCTGCATCCGCGATCGTATTGCATTGGTATTCAGATGGAACCAGGGGATGGATACCTCCCTCCCGGAGAATGGCAGACGAGCCTGGCGCTGGACCATGGTGCAGATGCTCGCCGGTTCGGAGGGAGGGTTTTCAACGAACCGAATCTCCCTTTGGGGATAATTTGAGAGGATCACCTGTTTGAGAGTTGAGGAGTCCATAGCGGGAAGCGTGACCACGAGAGGATAGTAGGTCCCGATGTTCCTGACTGCGGAGAGGTATCGCCATGCATAGCTGTTCCACGCGGTGATGAAGAGTTTTGTAGAGGAAAACTGGCATTTCAGGAAATCATCGAGGAATTTAAATCCCCCAATCTGCCTGGTCGCGAAAAACTCGCAGTTATCAACAAGGATACAATCCTTCTGGATTGATGAAAACGCGGGCATCGCATCTTGGGTCATGACGCCCCCGAGGGTTACACTGTGTATACAATCGCCATACCTGCGCATGATTTCACCGGCGACCGTCGTTTTGCCTGCCATTGGTTCACCGATGATGGCCACGTGCCTCGGGTTGGAAGGATCAAACTGCTCGATTGCACGGGAGATCGCCTCAATTTCGCGTTCGTATCCGATCACGTTACTCTCTTCTCCCATAGACTCGTAACTGAAAAGTGACAGTTGAAGCACTCATGCGGCTATCACCTAATTCTCTCCAGGAGTATAAAGATAAATCGCCAGTTTACTGTTCCCTCCTTCTGAAAGAATTCCACAAAGGGCGACATCAGTCCTGATAATTTGTATTTGAAGGAGGTACTGCGTGAATCATCGCTTTCAGTGATTATTTTACACCCGGAAGAATGCGGAAGCTGTCAGGCCCGGTCCGAAGGAGGGGCGATACTGAGATGAAAATATTCCAATAGCGAAAACCTGGGGAGAGGTTTAGCTCTCCCGGTCCACTACAAATGAGATTTTCACGTTGGAACGGTATTCCACAATTCTGTTCTGTTCAACTTTCGCTGTACATTCCTTAAGGTAGACACCCTTGATGTTCCTGATTGTCTTCGCTGCTTCTTTTACCGCGTTGGCAGCCGCGTCCTCCCAACCTTTCGGCGAACTGCCAATCAGCTCTATCACTTTTGCCACAGAGGGCTCATTGACTTCTGGCATCTCCTTCCACCATAATGTCCTTACGTTGCCTCCCCCACATGAGGTTTTCGCATGAAGAGAATAATTGCGAAATGGGAGGAGGTGATTATCAGAAGGTTTATCCGGTGACCACTACATCCCCTCTCATTCATCTTTCGCCTTCAGCAGCACCCAGTCCTTATTTCCGGCTTTTTTTTAATCGTTCCTGAAAGGGACCACCCCTCCACGTTCTCACCCCTTCATCATCACCTCGATCTTGTCGTCCGTCCATTCAAGCATAAAATAAAGATCCTTATCCCCGATGGGCACCTCTCCAGTCCCGGTCTCCCCCTCGGGGATGGCGTCCTCGAACCCTGCATATTTCAGCGGATGATTCCCGGTCCTGATCGCAAGGTTCTTTTCACCGGGCTTTTCGGGGATACCTTTCGGGACCGCAAATGAGATATACACGCCGCCCCTCTCCAGCCGGATGTCGAAGTGGTGATGACTGGCCTCGTGCTCCTGCACGACAAAGGTTTTCCCGCTTCGTGATTCTCCTGATCCCCTACCCTCCAGCTCTACGATCTTCCCAAAATCGCGTTTTTCCCGATGTTCTTTCAGTGGTATGGTCTCTCTTGCCGGTCATAACCTGATTTATGCAACCGATTTCTTCATTTCGATTCTTTGATCTGGGCGAGAGTCTCTTCAAGGGCGGCCACAAGGTCCCGCGTTTCGGCGGCCAGTGGTCTGACCACATGGACAGTCTCGCCCTTCATCTTCTTCTGGATAAGGTCCCTGATCCGTTCATTATACGTGTCATGATACTCGGAGAGATCGAGCTGACCAGAGAGGTCGTCGATGATCCGCTCAGCGAGGGCAAGCTCCTTTTTCCCCGGGTCAGGGATTGTCGAGATCTCTTCCACCGATGCAGGGGCGATGATCTCGTCGGGGTAGTGGAGGGTTATCAGGATCAGGGCATCCTGGTATTCACGGATAAGAGCAGGGTATTCGCGGGTCCGCAGGGTAATCCGGCCGATGCCTGCCTTTCCTCTCCTTCGAAAGGCTTCTTTAAGAAGCGCATACGCGTCAGGAGCGTCGTCCGGAACGAGAAGGTAAGTCCGGTCATAGTAGACGGGGTCGATCTCGAGCATATTGATGAACCGGTCAATACGTATCCTCTTGTCGGACTCCGGCCGGATGGCTTCGAGCTCTTCCCGCTCGATCATGAGGTATTCACCCTCCCGGACTTCGTATCCCTTGACGATATCTTCCCATGGCACTTCCTTCTCATCGCGGACACATACTCTCCGGTATTGGATCGGCTGCCCGTCTTTCCTGTGAAGGAGCCGAAATGATATGGTATGCTCACTGACCATCGTTACGAGCCGGACCGGGACGTTCACAAGGCCTATGCTGATAGTCCCGGTCCAGAACGCCCGGCGCGTGGCCGGTCCTGTTCTTTTCGTTTCCTCACTCATTCGTCACCACCGGCAGGGGTTCTGCCTGGTCGAAAAACTTCTCCCAGGGATCTCTCTCTCTGGAGATCGCCGTCTGGATAGTAAAATCTTCGGGCAGTATCTCTCTCTTGATTTCTTCCCAGGATACGGGCATTGATACCGTGGCCTGTGCCGTGGCCCGGAGGCTATAGGGCGCAACCATCGTCTTCCAGGCTGCATTCTGGAGGTAATCCACGAAGACAGTTCCGGGCTTGTGGGTTCCGGCAAGCTCGGAGATTACGCCGGGCATCCGCCTGGCCATGAGCACCCCCACCGCGTGGACAAAAGACCGTGTCGCGTCGAAACTGTACTGTCTTTCCAGGGGAACGACAATATGAAGCCCTTTTTTTCCTGAAGTCTTCACGAATGGGGAGAGGCCGAGATCCCCCAGCAAATCCCGGAGAGCCAGACCTGTTTTCACTGCATCAGGAAAACCCGCGGGGGGTTCGGGATCGAGGTCAAACAGTAGCATATCCGGGCTTTCCGGATCAAGGGTGCCGGCCAGTGCAATATGCAGTTCCAGAGCGGCAAGGTTTGCCATCCAGATCAGTGTGTCCAGGCTGTCGCAGACTACGTATCGGATCTCCCTCCCGGCAATCGTGGAGAAATGAGGAAAGAGGGTCACCCACTCAGGTGTGCCGTGTGGCGTGTCTTTTTCGAAGAACCCCTGGTTCATAATCCCTTGCGGAAACCGCTGCATGACGACCACACGCCCTGAGAGGAAGGGAAGGATTCGGGGCGCAACTCTGATATAATACGATATTACCTCCTCTTTTGTGATTCCCTGGGAAGGGTACAGTATACGATCAAGGTGGGTGACAGGGACCCTTCCTACCCGCAGAGTACTGACCATGAATTTCACCGAACAGTTGAGAATGGCATGCGATCAGAGAAATATTCACGGTATCGCGGGATTGTGCACGATACCATCGGCGGGTGCCGGTGAGTGGATTGCAAGCCGAAACAGATATCCATCATCCGGTTCCCGGAAGAATAGTTACAATGCACACCCTCCTCAAGGGTCTCACGGATAAAGAGCAGGAGAAGCTTGTGGCCCGCGAACTCCCGTCCTGGATGGAACCGATGCTTGCGACCCTGACGGACCGGTGCGCCCCTGACGACGACTGGATCTTCGAGCGCAAGTTTGATGGGGAGCGGTGCCTTGTGTTCTGCGATGGAAGAGCGGTCCGTTTACGGTCAAGGAACAAAAAGATACTCAATGACACATATCCCGAACTTGAGGAGGCACTGGAAGAGATCGCAAAAGCGCCGTTCGTCGCAGATGGCGAGATAGTAGCCTTCGAGGGGGAAGTCGCAAGCTTCTCACGCCTCCAGAAAAGAATGCAGATCCGCGACAGGGAAAAGGCACGGCAGAGCGAAGTTCCCGTATTCTTCTATCTCTTTGACCTGTTGTACCTTGACGGCTTCGACCTCTGTGCTCTTGAACTCCGCACCAGAAAAAGCCTCCTGAAGGTGTTTCTCTCATTTCACGATCCGATACGATATACCGAGCACCGGAGCAAGGATGGTGCGGGATATTATGAAGATGCCTGTAGGAAGGGCTGGGAGGGAGTCATTGCCAAGAGGGCGTCAAGTTGCTACCATCATACGCGTTCGAGAGACTGGCTCAAGTTCAAGTGCATCAACAGGCAGGAGTTTGTCATTGGGGGATACACGGACCCGGGAGGGAGCCGTATCGGGTTCGGTTCGCTGCTCCTTGGGTATTACGAATGCGATCGCCTCATTTATGCCGGCAGGGTAGGCACCGGGTTCGATGATGATACGCTCAGTGATCTTTCGGGCCGCCTGGCAGCACGGGAACAAAAGACTTCGCCGTTCGATGGCAAAGAGCGGCCACTGAAAGGGGAACATTTCGTTACCCCCGAACTAGTGTGCGAGATTGCATTCACGGAGTGGACCCCGGATGGAAAACTCCGCCACCCAAGGTACGTGGGGCTAAGGGATGACAAGTCTGTAGAAGATGTCGTGCGGGAGAGACCGGAGAGATGACAATTCTCAATGCAGACGGCCATGAGATCATGGTCTCGAATACACGCAAGGTCTTCTTCCCTGATGCGGGTATTACCAAGGGCGATCTTATAAATTACTACCAGAAGATCGCCGCTACCATGCTTCCGCACATGAAAGGCAGGCCCGTCTCGATGGAGAGGTTCCCGGATGGCATTGGTGAGGAGGGGTTCTACCAGAAGGAGGTTCCGGATTACTTCCCGCCATGGATCAGGCGGATAAGGGTGGATCTTGTGGAGGGAGGTGCCCAGGACCAGGTAGTCTGCGACTCGGCAGCAACCCTTGTCTTTCTCGCCGACCAGGGCTGCATCACACCCCACACATGGCTCTCACTGGAAGGAAACCTTGGACAACCGGATCAACTCCTCGTAGACCTCGATCCACCCGATGCAGATTTCGAACCCGTGCGGGAAGCGGCTTTCCTGGTGAAGGAATTTCTTGATGATCTCGGGCTTCGATCCTGTGTCATGACGACTGGGTCCCGGGGTCTCCATGTCATCGTTCCCATCCGACCGGATCTTTCCTTTGACCAAGTCAGGGAGCATGCGAAGGAGATGGCCGGGGACCTCGCGAGCAGGAACCAAAAACTCCTCACTGACGAGATCCGCAAGGAGAAGCGGAAGGGACGCGTGTTCCTGGATGTACTCCGGAATGCCTATGGCCAGACCTCGGTTCCCCCCTATGCAGTCCGGCCAAGGCCCGGGGCACCGATCGCGACTCCGGTGGAATGGGACGAGCTTTCCCATGAGTCGCTTGTTTCCGCAAGTTATACCATTCGCAATATTTTTCGCCGCCTCGGCCAGAAAGAAGATCCATGGAAGGATATCTTCTCGCACAGGCAGTCCCTTGACAGTGTGGCTGAGAAACGAAAAAGAGTGGACTGATGCGTAATCTTTTACAAACCCGATGGCCATGCCTTTTTCATGTGTATCGATCAGGAAATCCTGTGATCTTGTAGGGACGTAACCTGATGCAGGGGGCCTTCCAATCGGGGATAAAGAGCGCTGGAATATTCTGATGCACCAGGCATGAAAAGGTGATTGCAAGAGGATTTACTGAAATACGAATCTTTCCAGCGCGCTCCCCCATTTCCCGCGCATTCCAGGACGAAATGGCTAAACCATGCAGTTTTTTTTCTAGGAGTGGCAAGGTAATAAAAGGGAACCACATAAAAGAAATGGCTTCACTCTTCGGGATGCCCCTGGAGAAGGGGAGATGGGTGTTCGTTGCAATAGGTCTCTCTATCAACCTCTGCCTGGGTTCGATTTATGCGTGGAGTGTCTTTGTCGAGCCACTGTATGATTATTACACCGGTTCACTCGGCCTGGCAGTCACGGCAAATGAAATCCTGATGCCATTCTCGGTGTACCTCGTATTTTTAGCCGTTTCCATGCCCTTTACAGGGAAGATAATCGGAAAATTCGGACCGCGGGATGTAACGATTCTTGGAGGGGTCCTGGTAGGTCTCGGCTGGCTTCTCTCTTCGTTTTCGCATTCCCCTCTGATGCTCATCGTTCTGTATGGTGTTGTGGGGGGCATCGGCGGTGGCGTGGCCTACAGCGTGCTGGTTGCTGTCGCCGCATGCTGGTTTCCCGATCACCGGGGGCTTGCGGTCGGCATTACGATCCTGGGCATTGGATTCTCCGCGTTTTTTACCGCGAATATTGCAGGGTACCTGATCGAGGCCTTTGGGGTCATGAACACGTTCAGGATCTTTGGCGTTATGACTATCTTCCTGGTATTCCTTCTTGCACAACCCCTGAAATTTCCAGATACCGGCTGGATCCCCCTGGGATGGAACCCGGACGGCAGAGAACCCAACGTGGCTGGCCATTGTGAATGCACGCGGTCCAGGATGCTCCAAACCCCCTCTTTCTATGGACTCTTTGCTTGCTACTTCATTGGCTGCCTCGGAGGCCTCATGGCAATCTCGATCACCAAACCGATTGGCACCGAAGTAGGAGTTGAAGCAGGGCTTGCCACGTTTCTCGTGGGATTTTTCTCGATCTTTAACGGGTTCGGGCGTCCCTTCTTCGGGATACTCACCGATCTGGTTACCCCGCGGAACGCGACAATGGTATCGTTTATCCTGATTGCAGCAGCCTCCATTCTGATGTGGCAGATCCCGACGGTTCCGGTCTATGTCATTGCCTTTGCGCTGTTATGGGGGTGTCTGGGGGGTTGGCTGGCCATCGCACCGACTACCACCGGGAATTATTTCGGCACCTGCGACTATCCGAGGTGCTACGGAATAGTCTTCCTCGCGTATGGCGCCGGGGCTGTTGCGGGCCCGCAACTGGCTGCGTTCATCAAGACGTCCACAGGGACTTATGCAGGAGTGTTTCCTTATCTTCTTGCGCTTTCGCTCGTTGGTTTAGTGGTTGCGTTTATCCTGCTGAAACCCCCCGCAGAAGGCCCCTGTAAAAGGGATTAACATCATTATTTTTCACAGATTGCGAAGATCAGAATGGACAATCTCCCTCCCATACCCTCACTCGGGAAACCCTAATAAGACCTGTTTTTCCCCAGAAAATGGAGCAGAGGGTGCAAATAAGCCAGGGGATGGAATCGGAAATAGAGCGAGGCAAGGAGCAGGCCCTCACTTAACTTAGAGGTAGCAATGAGGGATATGGAGGCCGTGTGGTGATACCCGCAAGGAGGGAAAACGAGGGCGGAGACCCGAAACACTTATAAATGACAATATCGCAAGATTAATTATGGGTACAAAAATTGGAAAAGAGAAGATCAAGCGTGAAGCCGGATACCTCTATTACCTTGGGAAGGACGGCTTTGTATGGGCAGCACCGATGAAGAACAATAAGACCGGAAAGAAGAAGAAGGTCGGTACTGAGAAGATCGCAAAAGAGAAAGGCTATTTCTATTATCTTGGCAAGGATGGGTTTGTCGGCAAGGCCAAGATGAAGAATGCCTGAATTCCACACTTCATTTTTCATTCTGACGGGGTTTTTCCTGCGGGAGGACTGCAGGCGACCCCTGACATCCGGCAAAAATTGTATTGCGGGAGCGGATGCAGTAGTCCATGGGGACATCCTTTTTTTATAGCCTTTCAATCCTCAATCCTTGGTTTTGTGATGCTTTTTGGTGAAGGTCCGAGGGGAATATATAAATACTATTTAAAGCATTATTGCTTTGAGGGAATCAAGGTGGCAGATTTACCTATTGCAGCAGTTGTAAGGATTGCAAAACAGAGCGGAGCAGAGCGCGTCGGCAGTGACGGTGCGGCTGCGCTCGTGGCAAAGGCAGAAGACTACATTGCAGGACTCGTCAAAGAGGCAAACAAGTTCGCACTGCATGCGGGACGAAAGACTATCAAGGAAGAGGATATCGCCCTCGCGGCAAAGTCATAATCATCCTCTCCCCCACAACCCTTTTCGTCTCTCCTGTTGTCTTTTTCTGATCCTGTCAAACCCTTTCACATCGCGCCTGTACACCCGCTCATGATGCAATTCGGGAGCACTGAACCGGATCCCTGGACACTCGACGCACATTGCGACACATGGTATATGCGGGAATTTCTCCGGGGTCCGGGCCTCCCGCCCGAACTCCAGAGGGTGGATACGGATACCTTCTTCCAGGTCACACTTCCGCGGCTAAAGGAAGGCAATGTCAGGTGCCTGTTCCTGAATACGGGGGATATCGGGCTGCTCACCAGCTCCGCGATCATAGACAGCGTGCACCTGTGGGCAGGAGAAGAGAGTGGCAAGGTTTCGATCTGCCATGATGCGAAAGAGGTGCACCACACGGTCAGTTCCGGCAAACTCGCGGTCGTGCTGGCATGTGAGAGTTCGTTTCTCTTCCAGGGGCGCCTGGATCTCCTTCGGAACTGGTACCGCCTGGGGGTGCGGGTGGCAAATATCACCCACGGAGAGGGACAGGAGGGGATGGGATGGTTTGGCGAAACAGCCCTCTCAAAGGACACTCTTGTCCGGGCTGCAAGTACCCTCGCCCTGCAGGGCACCCCGAGCCGGGACGAGTTCATGGCCCCGGAGTCAAGAGACCGTCTCCGGTATAAGGAGAAGGGATTGACCGATTTTGGAAGGCGGGCAATAGATGAGATGATGCGGCTTGGGATAGTCTGCGACCTCTCCCATGCAAATGACGCCACATTCTGGGATGCCCTTTTAATAAGAGAAGAGAGTGGCAGAGGGTCGTTCTGCTGCACGCACAGCAACTGTGCCGCCATCTGCCCCCATACCCGGAACCTCACCGATGAAATGATGGAGGCGCTGGCTGATGCAGGAGGGGTGATGGGCCTGTGTTTCTTTGGGGAGTTCATTGACGAGCATGCTCCAGCACTCGGGCGGTATGTCGACCACCTGCTGCACGCCCTCGATGTCATGGGGCAGGACCATGTGGGAATCGGAAGCGACTATGACGGGGTGCCGCCCGATGCATTCATGGCCATACCCCATCCCGGTCGGATGGCCGAACTCTGGGCGGGACTCCGGGATGCCGGGGTTCCCGGGTCAACACTCCAAAAAATTGCTCACGAAAACTTCCTGCGCCTGCTATGACGCATTGTTCCGGTCACGAAACGCAGGGGAGAACATTCCTGCAATGGATCGTAAATCACCTCCGGCTCCATACCAACAGAGGGGCAGGAGGCGCGGTGAACAGTAAGGGCCCGGCTCTGCCATGGCAGCCAGTAAAGCCATCTCTTGGGACGAGCCGATTCCAAACCGCGCAAATACCGGTTCATGAAGACCGTCCACGGAAGCAATAACTGGGAGGATGCGAACAGATCAGGTATGAAGGAGTGGATAAAAGATACCGCAGGTCTTGGCACATTCCTCTGGCTGATTGGATACCTTGCATCCCTGATGCTATTCTTCTCCCCATACGTGGGCATCATGGGATAGATCATCACCTCCGTGTTCACTCCTGTTACGATCGCAATCACCTGGTGGTGGTTCAGGGAGAGGGATCTTCCTCTCACGTATTATTTCGGCGTCGGGCTCGCATGGACCCTGCTCGCAGTCGTGCTCGACTATGTATTCATCGTCCAGCTCTTCGGGGCCTCGTATTACGAGGTGGACGTCTACTTCTACTATGCACTGACCTTTCTGATTCCGGTGGGAGTCGGCCTCTATCTCCTGCATATCCGCAAGGAGAACGTTACAGGGTAGCACAGTATCCTGAATGGACGTTTCAGGAGAGGGTTTTTCTCTCTCTTAGTTCCGGCACGAAATATACCGGATGTTGCCGATCCTGATGCCCCGCCCGACCGGGTCCAGAACATACCATGCGGTTTTGGTATACGACGACCCGCTCTCGTCAAATCCTGGGAGATAGCGATTGGAAGTGAATATCCTGCGCCCATCTCCACCCCCAGGGCACACCTCTTACAGCCGTGCAGCCGATATTCGGATCCACCCGTGTTCCGCGGTGGGAAAGAACCGGTTCTTCCCGGTCCGGAGGCGCTCCATCTTGTCCATTGCATGGTGGCAGACCTTCCCGCACCCTGCTGAAAAGAGCATCGCCTCCATCTCGTCCGGGCTGTAGGTGACCGTGTTCTGGAACTTGCAGTCCCTGTGGATGATGCCCCAGATGCCACGGGAGATGTACCGGCGGTCATCCTTTACGAACCGGCACGGGAGGAGGGAGTCCAGGATGACCGTGTTCTGCCGATCCTCCGTTGCAAAAAGGGAGAGGACGCCTGAAGAGACCTCCGGCGGGAGATAGTACGAGATGCCCTCGAACACGACGAGAGTTGTGCGGCGGGGATCGTATGTCCCCGTGGCAGCAATGGCTCCCCCTGTCCCCTCACGATCGGAGATGTCTGCCTGCACGCACCGGATCCTCTTCGCAGCCCGAGGGGAGACGGCCGCGTAGATCCGCTGTTTTTCCTCCATCCCGGCTATATCGATCTCGATAACCGCTGCGATCTTCTCAGGGTGGCCATCGAGGAGTTCAAGGGCGAGCGGGGATTTGCCAGCCGCGAGGATGACGACCTGGCAGTGCCCGCATGCCCCGGATACGGCCTCCAACGCAAGATGCCGGATGAACCACTTCCTGTTCATCATCACCTCGGGATACCAGGGGCAGACGGAATCACACTCACGTTTCATCTGCCTTCCTGCCGAGAGGTCGAGGCGGGAATAGAAGAGCGATGCGCTCCCCTCACGGTACAGATCCTTTGCCCAGGCCATCACGAGCGCTGCGGTGGGCTCAAGTTCCAGGGACCCTGCCATCTCTCTGGAGAGATCAGGCATCCGGCTATTTAGGGATGTTGGAGAGTTGGATTCCGGAGGATAAGAGCCCTGACATGAAGACCGGGACAAGTGGGAGTGCAGGAGTCTGGAAGGGGACTATCCGGAGAAGGGTGCGGGGAACTGGCCCATCCGGCTGATAGCGAATCTAAAAAAACTACATGATTCTCTTCGAGACGCACGCATACGCATTCATGAAAATGGCGCAGCCATTTTCATAGTAAAAAGGTGGGGAAGGTCAGGTCTTCTGCCTGACGAGTTGCAAGAAATAGGCTCGCGCCTCGTCCCCATCTTCGGCATACCTCAATTCCATGCGATCCGGCCCGGTGAATGATCCGAGCGTATAGCCAGAACCGCTGTCACAGATCATAATATCCCCTCCGGGGGAAAAGACCCCGGAGAAGGCCTCAGAATGGATCTTTCCATCCGGCCGCGCATACTCCTTCTTCCCGGCAAAGGCATAGCCATTCTGCTCATTGAAGTGAAATACCACCTCTGCTGGTTGATGGAACCCCTCGTTCTGGATATGGCCGATACCTGTGCCGGACCATGTGCCGATGATGTGGGGGACCGAGGCATTTTCGGCATGTGCCTGGAGCGTCCCCGTAACGGGGGCGGGCGATTCATCCGGTGCCTGGTCGGTGCACCCGCAGGTAACTATCGCAAGAACTAAGAGGAGGAGGAACAATGGAATTTTCATACTGGCAATACTGGTGCCGGGAAGGAAATAAAGATTCATCGCGAGTTGAGCGGGCCGGAATTCCTTCTTACAGGATAGCGTTCGCATACCTGGTGTACCCGTTGAGCGGGCGGGGGATCGAGGTGCAGGCCAAGAGGCGCGCCCACACTTCCCCACCGTGCAGGACCTTTTGCCCAGCGAATTGATCCGCGGTGCTTAGAGTGCAGGGACCGACCACTATTGAGATCTCCGGGATCGCCGGATGCCCGGGTCAGGGGAAATGTCCTGCTCCCGGACCGATCAAAAAAATGTGGAAAAAAGCCAGGGGTTTCCCATGAGTGAAGGGAGTCCCTCACTCCACCCTGAGGCCGTAGATGCCGCTTCCGATCCACCAGGTGTCGTCCACGGCCTTCATGTAAATGAGCTTGTGCACGTCCGCAGTCCCGTTCAATGCGGTGTTCGGAAAGAGCGCGTGTGAGAACCCGGTACCGTTCTCCATCGCCTGGATGCCGACCTGCGTCACCTTCATACCGTGCGGGTCGGCAAACTCCCAATGGTTCTGCCCGATGCCTGACTTCCAGAACGGGTCGGCGAGGAGGACGCCGTCTCTTGAAGAGGCCCACACGAAGAGGTCGCCGGTGACAAACCTGCCCTCGGGATTGTTGATCTCCGCAAGGGTCTTCTCCTTTCCGTTCTCCTTCGCGAAGGCGACCGCCTCGTTCACGCGGTCAAAGAGTTCTTCCCGCGTGTAGTAACGGAGCTGGACGCCTGTCAGGTTGCCTGTGGCGGCCCTGGTGTACTCCGGAGCGATGATCCCAGAGAAGACCCACCACTCGTGGTCGACGGGCTCGGCATAGTCGATCTTCGGGATATACAAGCTCCTGCCGTCTACGTCCACCCGTGCGGCCGTGTAAAAGAAGCCGCCGCCGCCCTTCGCGATATCCCGCATCCCGCGGATGGTCTCTACGCCGTCAGGGTCCTGGTAGTTGATCAGGTTGATTCGGTATTTCACAAGCTCGGAGGAATAGGGCGGGGCCGCGAGGTTCGTGCCGTCGTAATCGAACGCCATCATGACAAGCTCGCCCTGCACGAACTGCCCATCAGGGTTGTTGAATTCCGAGAGGGCCTTCTCATTCCCGTGTTCCTTCGCGTATGCGACGGCGTTTTTCACGTAAGCGACGAGGTCATCGACATCAGGGTGCGCTGCGGACGTATTCAGTTTCACCGACGGGAAGACCTCTCCCTCGGATGCAAACATCGCCGCACCCACGTAATAGGTGCCATCCACGTCCTCGACAACGGCGATCCGCGGCTCAAACGTGTTGTTCTTTGCCGGGTTCGGGTAGGTGTAACTCACATATCCCCTCCTAAACCCGGCGGTCTCTGCGAGCTTTCGCACGAGCGGTATCCCAAAGGAGTCGGCCATGTCCTGGATGTTCGTCCCGACAACTTCGGGCTCGCCCGCATCCGCAAGGAGGTTTCCGCTATAATCGAGGGCGAACACCTGGATGGTGCCGATGACGAACGGCCCGTCCGGATCGTTGAACGCGGCAATCGTCGCATCCCTTCCGTTCCCACGTGCAAATGCCGCGGCGTGTGCGACGAACGCGGCAAGTTCCGGAGTGGTGGTAATCTTGTCAGGTGGGGTGTGGGCTGCGATCGTGGTTGTCGGTGCGGGAATCGGTGTTCCTACCGGGGTCCCGGTCTTTGTTCCTGTGGTATCGGTGCACCCGGCGGAAAGAATCGCCACTGCGAAGAAGAAGGCAACGAGGACCATATGCCTGCGAATCATGAACTACCGGTTCGTGCAGGGGGGGCAAAAGGGTTGTGGAATTGGTGGAGAGTTAGGGGGGACATGAAACCATTCAAAGGAACCCCGTTTCCTTTTGATAGCAATACCCCCTCTCCCCTATCATCATCTACTCCGTCCAGTGAAGACGACAGTCAAAAAGAAGGTCTCTTTCCGGACGGCCCTTCATACCAATTCCGCCATCCTCCCTCGCATAGGGACGAAGTTCTCAAGGGAAAGGATGTACCAGACTTATTCCTCGTTGGCGGTATCCGCGGTTTCTTGGGAATTGGTCTGAAGTTTCATCTCTTGTATTCTCCTGGTAAGCTCCAATATGTCCTTTTCGTAGGCAAGGTTGTTCATCTTTATCAGGTTAGATTCTGCCTCCAGTTTCCTCTGGTCAAGCTGCAGTTCCTTCTCCAGTTTCTCGACTTTCTCTCTGTATAACTCCATCCTCTCCTGCTTTTCTAAATCGCTCTCCATATACCCCCTTGTCGCCAGGTACACGATGAGGAAACCCACCAGAGAATAATACAGGAAAATCGCGATCGCAACAGCGCCGCTGCTCGGGACTCCCCCTAAAGCCGGTGCAATCATCTTCGCATACATGTCCAGGAGTGAAGGGACCGCACTCAGTTCGACCAGTCCCACGCCAATCACAATCTTGGTCAACCAGTCTGAAATGTCCTCGAGGTTCGTATTTGCCCGGTATTGCTGGCTGGTCCTTGCGGTATTGTCTCCTCCCGCGGGTTGCGATATCATCTTCGGGATTCCAAACAGGAAACCAAGCAGGCCCCCCAGGAAGAAGGAACCGCCTGCAACCAGTACCCCTACCCCAAAGACAGAGATTACGGAGAATGCCGAGTCCCAGGACGAAAGGATTTTCGTGCCCGTTTCCACCGGAATGGTGGCGTTCGTTGCATTCGCGACAGTCATATTCACAAGAGACATCTCGCAGGGGACATGGAGTGCGAAGAAGAATATGAACATAATGCCCCCTACCGCAAAGATACCGAGAATGAAGAGTGCCTGTGCGATATGACTCTCAAGGCCCAAGCCACGGTAGTAATCCAGCAATCCGCCAAGCAACCCCATCAAGTCCCCCCGCTGATTTTTTTATTCGTAATGAAGAATAACTGGTTTGGGTATATAAGGCTTGACCCCCAGAAGGATCCGGCCTTCCCTGGATCCCCTCCGTTTACCCGTGTTGCATGGGGTGCGTCAATGCACCCCAATCAAAAAGCGATTCGAAGCGGTCCAGGAAAGATACGGTATTTTCAGGAAATACAGTATACCCTGTGGAGGCGGTTCCCTCTGTCGCACCTGGTAAAAGGTCCGCTAGGTATGGTATTTCGTGAGTATAACTGGATAGAGAGTCCCATCGTCCGCATAAATCATTATGGAGGTGGGCAAGGTAGCAGTATAGTGGGCGGAGGGAATATCCCGTAACCTCCCCCTGTTTCGGCGCAGGATAGGAATTGCTGTAGCACCAAGAATGGGGGAGAATCCTCCTCACCCCTCCCCGATCACCATCACCCTCCACTCTGTCCCGTGGAGACTGACCGTCGACCAGAAGGTCTCTTTCCGGACGACCGCATCCGACCCTGTGCCGTAGAACGAGTAGGTGTCGTATCCCGAGCGGTTCGCGGCAGCGTGGCGTGCGACCCGGTCGATCTCCGGGAACTGTGCGTAGAGCGCATCCCCGAAGGTCTCTTTCCCCACTTCTCCCGGGTCCGGGTCGTAGAGGATATGGCCCCCTGTCTCGATCACCATGAAGGTGTACGGAGTCCCGTTCGCCGCATCCTCCGCGATTGGCCTGATCAGATCGTACGGCACGAACATTGTGCTGATCACCCCAAGGAACTTTCCGTCCGCCGACCTGACCGGGTGCGCGACTGCCACCCCGTTTCCTCCCTCGGCAAGCGGGAACATGCCGCTCATCACCGGGACCTTTTCCGCGAGCGTCCGCTGCACGACTTCCTGGCCGGAGAGGTCCTGCCCTACAAGCACCTTCACGCTCTCCGGCTCCGCGGCGACGACCGTGCCGTTCGCATTGCAGGTGATCATAGTGAGGACGGGGGGGTAGGATGAGATCCTCCCCTTCAGCACGGCCTCCGCATCAGGCCCGGCGATCCCGGTCTTTTCGAGCGACGCGGCTGTCATCGAGGCGACTCTCTCAAGTTCGTCAAGGGCACCCTGGATGGCGCCGGTTGCATCTCCTAGAATTACGAGCATGCTATTGTGATCGGGGGCCTTCGTCTCCAGTCCGTCCAGGCAGCCAGAACCAAGAAGTGAGATGAGCAGGATGGCGAAGAGTAGGAGGGAACGGAGGGTGTGCATGTGTGAAGTATGTATCGGTGGCAGGGTGGCTTGTGGTTTGCGATCAGAAGGGTTGTACTTTTTACCAGTAACATGAAGGAGAGGTTCGGGGTATCAGGGGATCAGAATCCCCCGCTTCCCTCTGAACTCATCGCCCGGCACAGGGAGACCGCCTGAATTATTGTCATCCGAATCATACCTGAAATGCAGGAATAAAGTATGGCCAAAGCAGATAAGCCCGAACAGCCTGCATCATCCCGCCAGAAATACCGGCGGTGGATCCTTTTGCTCACTTTCATCGCAATCCCGGTGACGATATTCTACATCTCCCCGATTGTCATCATGATGGGAGCATCCGAGGGTATTGTGACGGGCTCCTTCCTGCTCTACATCGTGCTCTTTGTCCTCTCTCTTTTCGCAGGGCGGATCTGGTGCGGGTGGCTCTGCCCGATGGGTGCCTGCCAGGAGCTCGGGTCCCGGCTGATTAAGAAGAACGTGAAGGAGGGATGGCCCAACTGGATCAAATACGGCGTCACGTTGCTCTGGATTGCTGCCATCGCAAACGCGTTTTTCGCTGCAGGCGGAGTCCAAGGCGTCGATCCTTTCTATGGCACGATCAACGGGATCTCTGTCTCGTCCGTCCAAATCCTCATGATGGTGGTGATAATCTTCGCAGTGATCTTCCTCGTCGCCTTCTTTTGCGGCAGGCGGGGGTTCTGCCATATCCTCTGCCCGATCGCTGGCGTCATGGTTCTCGGCCGGAAGATCCGGAACCTCGCCGGCTGGACGGCACTCGAGATCGATGCCGATTCCGGCAGGTGCACCGACTGCCTCACCTGCTCGGAAAAATGCCCGGCAGGTCTCGACGTGCATGGCATGGTCAGGAAAGGTACAATGGAGAATCCAGACTGTATCATGTGTGCGACGTGTGCGGATGTATGTCCGGAGGGGGTTATCCGGTACGGCGTGGGGGGAAGGATGAAATAAGAGAGAGGGGGATCTCCTGCCCCAGGATTAAAATTCTCTCATATTTTCTTACCCGGCCCTCTCCACCAACCTATAAATACCA
>LAHU01001589.1_pt1 | contig 19007 bp, 19 predicted proteins | sample 329631 | NCBI WGS metagenome assembly LAHU01 (sample SAMN03275698, study PRJNA271635) | activated sludge metagenome | isolation source: sample C-0 Zero hour mixed sludge faded in reactor as a methanogenic...
CCCGTCCTGACCTATCCCGTCCCGGTACATTGCCCTTCCCACCTTGGACCACCCGGATCATTCCCGCCACGCTTTTAACCCGGGGACACCTCAGATTCCGTATGGAGATCGAACAGGGTGCGGCAGAGATGGTCGCAACCCTCATGGCAGCATCTGCACGCTCTGCACCAAAGGCCAAAGGCGCAGACTCCCTTGTCGTGAAGATACTCCGGAAGGAGTTCCTTCCTGACCTCGCTTCAGCCATGGAGAAGCTTGCCGAGGAATTAGAGCTCGGTTTCTTCCGGCGGGACGCCCGGAATATCCGGGAGAGTGATGCCTGCGTGGTGATCGGCTGCAGAGAAGGGGAGACCGTCGGTATCAACTGCCAGGGGTGCGGGTTTCCCTCCTGCCTGAAACTGGAGGAGTATTACAGCAGCACAACGGGAGCCGGACCATTCAGGGGGCCGAACTGCATCCTCAAGATGGCGGACCTCGGCATAGCGGTCGGGTCGGCGGTGAAGACTGCATCCATGCATAATATCGATAACAGGGTCATGTACAGCGCAGGTGTTGCAGCGATGTCGCTCGGGCACCTCCCGGGATGCAGCATTGCATACGCTATCCCGCTCTCAGTCCGGGGAAAGAACATCTACTTTGACCGGTGAGAAGCAGGACGGAGATTGATACCATGGCCATCATGAAGATACGCGGGGGAGACCTCGATCTCGTCTCGTACGAGTTCTCCCCCTTCCTCCCTGGAGAGAATATCAGGACACTCAGCTTTTTTGGACATTACCCGCTCCACCCGGTCCAGGGAACGGTCCATGTCAGGGCACCGGCCCGTATTCACCTGACCGTCCTTGACATGAACCGGTTCTCACCCAGCCGGCCGGGAGGAGGTGGTGTCGGCTTCGCGGTCCAGCTCTTCAGCGAGGTCGAGATCGAATGTACGCCGTCCGGCGTGGAGATCGACTACGGGAGAACGTCGATCCTCCGCCACCTCGTCACCGCATTCTCCAGGTCCGTCGGATATACCGGCGGGTTCCGGATACGTGCCAGTGACCATCCCTACAAGCACGTGGGACTCGGCTCAACGAGCACGGTCACCATCGCCCTCGCTTCCGGGATGAATGCAGCGGTCGGCTCTCCCCTCACGCGGGACCAGCTGCGCTACCTGGTCGGGAACAACTATGTCGAGGAGACGACCCAGGGGATGATCACACATGCGTTCGAGACCGGTGTTGGTCCTGCCGTCAGTACCTACGGCGGAATGGCCGTGATGGGTGATGAGCTCACCCTTGCGTTCCAACACTCCTTTGCAGAAGGCTATAACGTCTATATCATCATCCCTTCGAGCGACATCTCATCGGCGGGAGAAAGGGAGTTCGACCTCCTGATGAACAAGGCACGATCCCTTGATTACCGGGACCGGGAACTGAAGGCCTACATGATCCTGATGGACCTTATCCCTGCCCTTGAAACCGGGGATCTCCGCAAGGCCGGGGACACAACCTGGGAGATTGACTTCAGGGGGTCAAAACGTGCCGAGGTGGAGCACCACGGCTTCGTGATCTACCACTACATGAACCGGCTCAGGGAGGCAGGGCTCGAATTCGTGGGGATGAGCTCAGTCGGGCCCACCATCGCAGTCGTTACCGAACGGGAGCGAAAAGAGATCGAGGAGATCCTCGGACCGCTCGGTCTTACCATCGCGGTGCAGTCAAAAGTTGATAACAGGGGTCTTGTGATCACCATGCCAGGTGAGATACGGGAAGGGGCCTGATCTCCTCCTGCAGGATCTCTCTCTTTCTGCAAGTCCCATCCCATCCTGCAAGTCCCTTTTTCAGCCCTGTTGCGTATTTTTCTTTGCGGAAAGAAGACTGTCTCTACCATTACCGGATCGGAGCGTTTATCATGCGAATGCAGGCATCTGATTCGCGCTGCCTGCCCAGTGCCTTGAGAGCGAGGGACTTGTTGTAATACACAAACCCGTTCACCATGTTCAATGCCAGGGCCCGGTCAAAATATTCAAGTGATTCATCGCAGTTCCCCATCTCGCGCAGCGCGATCCCCTTGGATGTGAGGACCTTGACGTGCCGGGGGTTGATATCCAGCGCCCGGTCGAAGTAGACAATGGCCTCCTGGTAGCGGCCAAGCTCGTTCATGGTATACCCGAGGTTGGCAAGGGAGTAGGCATATCCCGGGTCTATCGCGAGCGACTCCTCGAAGGCAAGGACCGCTTCCTCGTATCGTCCGGCTTTCCTCAATGCGTAGCCCTTCAGGAAATATGCAGAGACCCTGCGGGGTTCCATGCGGATCGCCTGGTCATAACTCGCGATTGCTTCGTCTACCCTTCCAAGGTTGTAACACGCGTCACCCCGCTTCTCCCAGACCTCGGCATCAGATGGATTCTCTGCCAATGCGCTGTCATAGAGCGGGATGGAGTCCTCCAGCCTCCCCCGCTGTATGGCTGTGCGGGCTTCTTCACGCCAGTTCTTCCGCTCCATACGGGAGGTTGAATCCGCGCCGGAGATAATAATGCCGGAGATAATACTATAGGAATCGAATTGCGGATGGGAGGATGAATCTGAAGTACCGCGTATCCTTTCTCTCTCCATTTTTCCCGGGACGTTCCCCCTGATGTCGTTTCCAGCCGGCTCCCTGCCCTGTCTGCCGCGGCCGGATCACGTACCATCCTTTATCCCGCAAAGGGAGGTATTGTACTGGCAGAACGCGGGAACGGAAAGTTCCAATTATCCTGCCCCTGCAGACCGGACCCGGAAGGCGGCCATACGATGCATGAATACGCAATCGCCTATGACCTGTACGCAACGGCACGATCCGCTGCCCTTGACAACCACGCGACGAGCGTGCGGTGCATCAGGGTTGAGATTGGAAAGATGGCAATGGCGAGTCCCGAGCAGGTTGAGTTCCTGTTCGGTGTCATCGTGGCGGACGACCCGCTCATCAGGGACGCGCGTCTCGTGTGCGAAGTCGTCCCCCCGTTCTCACGGTGCAACTGCGGCTACGAAGGGGAGGAGGTATTCGTCTGCCCTCAATGCGGGGCATTGCCGGAACTCCTGCGGGGACGGGAGATAACAGTCCGGGACATTGAGATCGAGGTGAACGAGAGATGAAGGTCAACCTGATGCACGGCGCCGGCGGGGAGGTGATGGGTGAACTGCTTCAGACACTCACTGCATTTACACACAGGAATGCCGGGGGAATCGGCCTTGAAGCCATGGATGACGGGGCAGTCATTCCTATCGGAGGGCAAAACGTTGTGTTTACCACGGATTCACATGTTGTCAGGCCGATCTTCTTCCCTGGCGGGGATATCGGCCGGATCGCCGTCTGTGGGACGATAAACGACCTTGCGGTCATGGGCGCACGCCCCGTCGCCCTCTCCTGCGGAATGATCATCGAGGAGGGGTTCGAAGTGGAGGACCTCGCCCGGATCGTCCGCTCCATGGACGATGCACTCGGAGAAGCGGGGGCCGCAGTCGTTACCGGAGATACAAAGGTCGTGGAACGGGGCGCTCTTGACGGCATCGCCATCAACACTGCAGGGATCGGTATCGCCGAACAGATCATTCGCGATTCCACGCTCCGGCCGGGAGACAACATCATTGTGACCGGAACGCTTGGTGACCATGGAATTGCAATCCTCGCCCACCGGGAAGGGTTCGACCTCGGCGAACAGATCTGCTCCGACGTGGCACCAGTTTGGGGCTTGGTGGATGCCGCGCTCCGTGCCGGTTCCCTCCATGCCATGAAAGACCCGACGAGGGGAGGGTTCGCAAGCGTCATCAACGAGATGGCAAAGAAGAGCGGGGTTGGGATACGGATACAGGAGGAGACCGTCCCGGTCCAGCCCGGCGTCAGGAGTGCGGCGAGGATGCTCGGCATCGACCCCCTCGAGGTCGCCAATGAAGGCAAGGTCGTGATGGGGGTCGCCGCTGATGATGCAGAGGACATCCTGTCTGCACTGCACCGGCACCCCCTCGGCAAGAACGCTGCCATCATTGGTACGGTCTGCGAAGGTGCCCACGTCATCATGGAGACTGGGATCGGCGGGGAACGGTTCATCGAGCCCCCGGCAGGTGACCCAGTCCCCCGTGTCTGCTGATGCGGGAAATTATTTGATCCGTTCCTGCGGGAGGACCCGATCCGATCACTTCAGGCTCTTGCTCCCCACAATAGCGAGTGAGATCTGCTCTGCACCCGGGTTATGGTATTATACCAACGTTTTTTATTATTGAATCAGATATAACGGGCATCTCTCCCCTGGTTTTATACCCGGCGGAGGGTTGCACACACCATTCCTGCCCAGATTCACCAGCCAGGAGAATCTCCAGGAAACCTCTCGCAGGGCCGGTACGATCCTGTCCCGAATCACACCGGTCCCTTGGCGGGAGGTGGAAATTTCCTCCTCATGATACCCTCCTCCTGATACCCTTTCGATACACCCTGCGCCTCCTGCACATTGTGATTCTCTTCCCTACCGGTCCTGAAATGGGATTATCCAGGCTTTGAAACAGTTCTACACAATGCCAGGCTGCAGGGATCATGCATGGTACATGGGACCATTGTATGTACAGGAAACAAGGATACGCCGCGAGCTCGTACATCCATCAACCGCCAGACTACTGCGCGTACCGGCGTACAAGGTCCTTCCAGGAGCGCCCCTGCATCTCTACCCGCACTCCTTGGTGGAAGGCTGGACCTCGGGTGCAGCTGCGACACGCCGCGGGTACGGCCCCTCCACTCCCTGGCGGAAGGCTGGACCTCTTCAGGTCACAAAGAACCTGGCTTAAGCGCGGCAGATCATGTCGATGAACAATGTAGTGACTGAATCGTGTAATATTGTCGAAAAATATGTCTAATGGCACCGGAGATGGGCTCCACGGGGAATCCCCCGGCCCGTCTGCGTCATTTGTCCCCGATGAACTCCTGGAGGCGGGTGAACATGGTCTCCTGTGCCGCCTCGATAACATCCTTCTTTCCACGGAATGCCAGTAATTCCCGTTCATCGCCTTCCATGTTCGCAAAATAGAGACGTTCCTTCCGGGTGACCAGCTCTACGTCATAGGTCTTGGTTATCTCTGCAATGATCGAACGCGGTACCCCTGGGGGGATGATCAGGTCAAAGAGCTCTTCCTCTTCACCTTCTGTGGACCCGGATGGCCCTGCTTCCTTCTCTGTCATTGTCTTACCCTCTACTTTCCTGCCTTTATCCGCCGACCCATGATGCAGGGGCCGCCCCTTACTCCTCCTATAGGGTTCTTTGGTTTCCCAAGGGAGTTCATGCAGCGCCCCATCAGGGACGCCCCGCGGGCAAGTCCGTCATCGAGGAAGACCAGGTGGTCCACCGGCTTTTCAAAAAATTTTCGCTGGATGACACCTTCAAGGATGTATTCCGGTTTTCGCCCGGAGATCGCGGCCCGCCCGGTGAAGCCGATGGAGCTGTTCGGGTAGATCATCCCTTCAGCCTTCGCCACGTCGAGGAGACGCAACGCCATCTCGGCACAGATATGGTCGACAACCTCGTTTAAGAGGGAAAGACCGTGTTTCCTGTAGATCTCCTCTCCGATCTCCACCAATGCCGGGAGACCATCTCCATTCACCCCGGCATCACAGCCGATGAGTGCAACCCCTGATTCCTTGGCAATATCAGCAAAGACAGGAACCCTCCCGAACCGTCGCCGTTCCGGGGGCACGATGCGGATGTCAATATGTTCGTGGCAGCGCCGGACAAACGTGTTCACCAGGTCGCTCCTTCCGCCAAAGGAGAGCTTGTCGACGACGCTCCGGTCACCGAAGATGTCAAGGGCGGTCCCGGTCCTCTCATCCACGAGGCCGGTGCCTCTCACTACGGCGTCCGGTATGGCGCCTGCAAGTCCGCAAAAATTCCCGATGGTCTTAGCGAAGGGGTTCTTGTCAGTGGGATTGACATCGCTCGTGATGCGGCCGTCGAGTGTCGTCCCGAAATCGAGCGAGATACACGGGTTCCGGAAGTCGACCGGGGTCCACTTTGCCCCTTCCTTGATCCCGGCCATCGCGAGCTCTCCCTCCATCTCGTTTGCCACCATCTCGACCCCGCTGCTCCCGACCGGGGGGACAACCCCTGCCACGGCCCCGGTAAAGACCACCTTGTCGGCAAAGCTGAATGGCTGGAGCTTGTCAGACTGGTTCGCCTTGGACATCGGCGGCGTCATCTTCCGCGGGGGTACCCCTGCGATCAGGCAGCCGTTTGCGAGCGCCAGGACAAAGTCTCCCACCTGGTCAGGAGAGTCCATCGCAGCGACGACACCAGTACTCCGAACGACGAAGTCGAGGTCCTTCCTGATATCAAGGTGCACCTCCTGGTGGCACTGGATCAGGGTGTCCCGCACGAGCTCGGTGACTGACTCACGGGTGATCTTGGTACCGTCCAGTGTCTCCCCGAAGATCGCTTCACCTTGTTTTGGTTCCCGGACGTCCCTGCTCATCTTGACGGTCTTGTTGATGATATAACTCATACCCGTCTCCAGGTTGACCCCGGTTAGGATGCACTTGGTGGTGGTATTGCCCATCTCGACCGATGCAACGATGAAATACGGTTTTATCAGGAACTCGGGGACATGCATCCCGGCGCCATGGGCGATGGACGGGGGACGGGGGCTCTCCACGATGTGCGGTTTCGGCTTGAAAAAACGGGAGAAAAACCCTGCACTCATAGGATTGATCTCCTCGCTCCCGCCGCTTATATCTTTCGATTTAAACGCCTGATTGTGCCCCTTTGGAAAAACCACGATTAAATAAACGAAATAGAGAGAATTCACGCGCGAGGGCAGTTCAGGACCGGTAATTTCCCCGGGCTGCCATGCTCCTGACGCGATCTGCAATCTTCCTGACTTCGCAGTATACCGGGCTCTCCCGGCTGATCCCGGCCACGGGCTGCCCGGAGAGGTCTGCCTTGTGGACGGCAGGGTCCTCGGGGAGGACGGCTTCGACCGGGATCCCGGAGTCTTCGGTCAGCGCCTCCCCGGGTCGCCACCGGTTGATGACCAGCCTGATCCGCCCGGGAGGAATACGGGCATCGCGGGCGAGCGCCGCGATCCGGACCGCGGTATGGATCCCCCTGGCACCCGGGTCAGTAACGAGGAGGAGGAGGTCCGGGACCCCGATGGTCCCCCGGCTGATATGCTCCATCCCTGCCTCGTTATCTGCGACGATGAAGCGGTACTGTCGCTCAAGGCTTCGCATCGTGGCCGCGAGAAGGTCATTGGCAAAACAGTAACACCCCTGGCCCTGGGGCCGCCCCATCGCGATCAGGTCAAAGCCCTCTGATTCCACGAGGGCCTGGTGGAACCGCATCCTGATGAAGTCAGGCCTTGTCATCCCGGGAGGGATGCTCCGGTTGAACGCCTCCTCGCGGAACCCCCCGATGGTATCCTGTAACACGACACCCAGTGCCTCGTGGAGGTTTGCATTCGGGTCCGCGTCCACGGCGAGGACCGGGACCTCCCCGGCCTCCACGAGGGCCCGGATGAGGAGGGCACAGAGGGTGGTCTTCCCAGTCCCCCCCTTCCCGGCGACTGCCAGGTGGAACGGGGTTCTCATGGACGGAACGCTCCCCTGGATGCGATCCGGGCAGTGGTCTCCATGATCGCAGATGCCTCTGCTTCAGTGGCGAAGCGTATGCCACAGCTCGGCATGAGGAGTGACCGGTCCGAGAAGAGGTCCTCCCCGGTCACCGCGGTCACCTGCTGGCGGATCGCACGGTATCGCTCCACCAGTCGGGCAGGGGTCTCTTTTTGGAAGGTCTCGGCATCTGCCGGGACGATGCCCCAGGCCACCACGCCCCCACGTTCCATGTAGGCTGCGACCTCGTCGATGTAGAGCAGGAACTCCTTTGCATTGGAATAGGCATCGAAGGAGATCACGGCAGGATCGAGGGAGAGGACAAAGGACCAGTCAGTATTGGAACAGCAGTGGACCCCGAGCCCTCCTTTCACCATACCGGCGATATCGGACCAGGAGGAACGGATCGTATCCTCGTCAAGGGCGATGACCGATGACCCGAGCGCTGCCAGGTAGGGCTCGTTCAGCACGATGAGGGTCTTTGAGACGCCGGTCCGTTCCATTGCCTCCTCGCACCACCGCACGTGGAGGGCAAGCATCTTCCCGAGCACATCGGCGTACTGGGGATCATAGAAGATGGGTCTCCGGTCGTGGTCGACCACCTGCATCCCGAAGGTGACCGGCCCGGTCACCTGCGCCTTGAGGAAGGGGACGCCGGAGAGGTCCCGCTGCATCATTGCAAGGAATCCCGAGTTATAGGTCTCGCTCCAGCCGTAGCCTGCAGTATTCTCCTCCATGAAGTCGAGGTAGATCTTCTCCATCTCTGCATCGAGGTCCCTTCCCCGTACCACCCCCAGCTTCCCGTCGGCATAGACCCCACCGGGCAAGTGCTCGGAATCGCAGAGAACGATAGCTTCACGCGGATCGCGGTTCGGAAGAGTAGGAGTATAGGGAAACTGCGGAAAGATCCGGAGGACCTCGTTGCACGCGGCAACGGGATCAAGGTGCGGCAGGCCCCCGACCCCGGTCGCCAGCCCTGCCACGGGGGGGAGCATGGAGGCCATGTTCAACCCCTCCGGAGACGGCAGGCATTCAGCTTCGCCTCTACCATGGGAAAGAGGGAGAGGTCAGTATGGGGAAGGAACGAACTCCGGGTATACTCATCCATGAATGACGATTCGGCATTCAGCTCAATATAGGCAATCCCCTTGGCGATTTCATCGAGCCGCCGCCGCATCTTCCGGTTCACCAGGGCAATGTTTGCCCCGGAGATTGCCCCGTTTCCTATCGTGCGGATCTGCCCGACATCCACTTCAGGAATGAGACCAATCGTGATGGCATTCTCCTTGGTGATGTAGTTGCCAAATGCCCCGGTGAAGATGATGGAGTGGATGTCCCCGGCACGTATCCCGGCCTGGTTCATCAACGTGAAGCAGGCGGCGAGGACCGATGCCTTACTCATGATCAGGTTCTTGATATCGTTCTCGGTGACGACGATGTCCTTCCCGATGGATGTCTCCTCCTTCCACGCAACTACGTACTCGGGAAAGTGCGTACCCTTCCGGATCCGCGTGCAGGAGATGCTGGTATCGATCCGTCCCGTGCGGTCGATGATGCAGTTCTCAAGGAGGGAGGAGAGGAGGTCGATCAGGCCGGAGCCGCAGATCCCCCGTGGTTTCTTTCCCCCGATCACGGTGTAGTGCGGGTCGAGGGTATCGGGATCGATGGTCATCCGCTCGATTGCACCGGGATTGGCCCGCATCCCAAAGAGGACTTCCCCGCCCTCGAGAGCAGGGCCGGCTGCCCCAGCGCAGGAGAACATCCAGTCCCGGTTACCAAGGACGATCTCGAAGTTGGTCCCGATATCGATGAGCAGGCTGACCTCCTCGCCCTCTGCCATGCCGCAGGCGAGGATATCGGCGATGATGTCACCGCCGATGAAATCACTCACCGCCGGGAAGATGAAGACCCCGGCGTCCTCCTCGACCGCCAGCCCTATCCTCCCGGCAGAGGAGGTGAGGTAGCGCCGGACGACCGGGACATAGGGCTCCTCGATCATGTAACCGGGATCGATCTCCATCAGCATGTGGGTCATGACCGTGTTGCCGGCGATCACCACCTCGTAGATGTCCTCGCGGTCGATCCCTGCCGCATCGGACGCCGCAGTGATGGCCGCATTGATGCTCTCGGCGGCAAGGCCCTGCAGCATCGCGAGCCCCCCTTCCCGCTTCGCAAAGTTGACCCGGGAGAGGATGTCCTCGCCATAGCTGATCTGCCGGTTGTAGTTGGAGCCGACGCCGAGGATATCACCAGTGACGAGGCTTCGAACATAGGCGACGATGGTGGTGGTACCAAGGTCGATAGCGACACCATAGAGTTGCCGGGAGGTATCACCCTTCTCGAGGTCGATCAGGCGGTAGCCACCCGGGACGAGTGCCACGGTCGCCGTCACCTTCCACCCGCTCTCCCGGAGGATCTTCGGGATGCGGCGGATGACCTCGAGGGGTACGTAGATCTTGTCCATCACCGGCCCGCCCTGCTTCTCGATCCCCCAGAGGAGGCGGGTGAGGTCAGGTGAGGGGTCATTCAGCGTGGGTGGGGTGAGGGACAGGGAAAACTTCCAGACCGCAGGCCGGAAATCGACCCGGACACCGCTGACGTCGACGAGGATCTGCTGCTCCTGGATGAGGCTTGCATCAGGGATCAGGACATGGACATCGTCCTCGACTGTCGCCTTGCAGGCAAGGCATGACCCGCCGGCGATCTCCTCCTGGGAAAAGAACTTCCCGAACTGGAGGGCATCGAACGTGACGGTCCCGTTCTTCACCACCACGATACATTTCCCGCACTTCCCCTGCCCCCCGCAGACGACATTCATCTGGATCCCGGCCTGCTGGGCCGCTTCCAGGAGCGTGGCACCCTTTGCCACGGTTATCTTGCGGAAACTGGGAAGGAACGTGACGACCGGCATTTCAGTGCATCCACTCCTTCTCGATGAACTCACCGACTTCTGCGGCGTCCCGCGGGCCGACGATAACCTTCCATCCCGTTGCGTCCTCGATCCTGCCGGAGAGCGGTGACGCATACCCCGGGATAATCACGGTTTTATGGCTGACCAGGTCTGCAACTCCGAACTTTGCCAGGGAGTCCCGGACGGGGGTCTCGTTCAACTTGCCGGCTGCCACCGCCGTGAGGACCGAGAGCCCCTCCGTGTCGACCAGGAGGAGGTAACAGGGCATGCCCGTCGTCTCGAGGTAGCCTTCAAGGGTAAAATATGTCAGGGAGAAGTTGACGGTGAGGAAGAGCGGTGAATCCGGTCCCGGGTTGCCAACCCGGTAGATACCGGGGTTCATCTGGATGGGCTTTTGCGGGTCGGTGAAGATGTTCTGCCGCAGGGTGAGTGCGGCCTTTGCAGACGACGGGGAGAGGGGCCGTGTCACGATGACCCCGGCATACTTGGTGATGCCGAGGATGAGGGCGGAGTCCTGGTCCGGTCCTACGGTCGCATCCAGGTAGACAGGATAGCCAAGCTCGGGGACGGTCCGGTTGATCGCCTCTGTCCTGATACGGGTGGCGGATGAGAGGTATTTTCCGGGGTCCGGGGTGGTGAGGTCGAGGAGGAGGCGCGTCGCACCTTCACGGATGCAGTCGCGGACGAGGGTTACGAGCTCGTCGTGCCCTTCTGCCCGGACGGCCATCGGGCAGCCGTATTTCTTAGCGAGGACCGACATGGCATGGTAATTATCCGGGGTCGCGGCATGGAGGAGAGGATGGAAATGGCCGCACGCGGCGAGGCCTGCCTCTGCAGCAGCCGGGTCTCCTGCGATCAGGACTTCCGGGATGTGAGCACCGGTCGCTTCGACGGTTGCCACCGCGTTCCCGTAAACCGTGGGGTCCCCGCTCACGTTCCGTACCGCAACGCCGTTGAAGAGGAGGTCCTGGCCGATGCGGACGAGCCGTTCGTCCTTCACCCGCCGGACGACTGCCTGTATCTCTGATGTGGGCATCGTGTCAGGTATATCGAAGAGAATGCCCGGCTGGTGGTAGAACGTCTTCTCATGCCGGTAGAAGACGAACTCCTCACCCACCAGGAAACTCCGTTCCCCGACCCCGATCCTGACTTTCTGGATAGGGGGCCTCGTGGATGCTCCCAGGACCCGTTTCGCCTCGTCGTCGAGGTAGGGGCACTTCTCGACGTCCGCCTTGCCCTGGGAGAGTTTCATGGCAAACGTAAGGCACGTGGGGTCCCCGCATTCCTTGCAGTTCTTCTTGGGGAGGACCTTGTAGATGTCGAGTGCCTTGAGCGCCATCAGCGGTCACCCCCGGGTTCGCCCCAGAGAGCAGCGATCGCTGCTTTTAAGGGCTTCACGGTCAGGGGATGCCGGACACAGACGATCGATGCCCCTGCGGTGATCGCGGGAAGCGTGGTATAGTATTCCCAGCGGACGGCCATCTCGTCCCCCACGGGGCTTTCCGCTTCCCGGACCTCCTTGACGTTCAGGGAGTCGGTCGCGGAACTGATCATCGGCATGGCAAGGTCCTGGTCCCCCTTGAGGGCTGAGAACCGGATGCGCTCCATGACAGAGTAAGAGTATTCAAAGCCGTAGCCGAGCGCCCCGGTGTAGGGATCGATCACGATGGCCTCCGGCGGGACCCCGATCTCATGGAGGAGGATGTTCAACTGCTTGGCAAGGTTCACGTCGATGGGGGACTGGGCGATGACCCCGTGGTGGTAGGCCATCGCGGCGGCGGCCACGCTGCGGTAGCGGCCCGCCTCGGCGGTGCCGAGGAGGACTTTCTCACCTGCGGCCGCCTCTCCGCACTGCTGGTAGACCTCGCTGTCTATTGCCGGGTCGGCGCTCCCTTCCAGGATCATGGGAAGGCCGGTCGCCTGGAGGACCGATTTAATCGTTGTACCGATTGAGGGATAGTCGGAGAAACCGCGGCGGCGGGTGCTCGTGAGGTAGAGCCGGACGAGATCGGCACGGTAGCGGGTTTCCGCTTCGTGGGCAAGTCCTGCAGGGTCGCTGGCAAGGTCACCCAGGAACGAGTTCACGACCTGCGGCCACAACGCCGGGTCGTCACATATCTCGAGGGCGACGAGGGGTCTTGACCCCCGGAGGTCTCCGTTCCCGAGGAACGGGAGGTCTCCCTCTCCCCCGATAGAGTAACTGCGGGAACGGGTCCCCCCCTCATCGCGGGTTGCCCCGATCGTGACCGGTACTATTCGTCCCTCGTACGTCCCCCCGAACCCGCTCTTCTCCTCTCTTTCTGGCATTCCAGGACCTCCGGGTCAGAGCAGGGGCGGCATCCCGGGTGCCGGGTGCTGGTGATCGGTGAGAAACGCGATCAGCTCGTCGAGCGTGGTAGCACTCCGCTCGTCAGCGATGGCATCCGGGAACGCTGGGATCCCCTTCCTCTGGCATAGTTCGAGGAATGGTTCGCCGAGTTCCTCTTTTAAGACCGACGGCATCCATACTAGGCGTTCGATGCCACCTTCCGCCTGGAGGAACCGGTCAGAGAGGATGAACCCCTTGGAGATCCCGGCAAATCCCGGGGTCTGCGCCCCGCCGCCGATCGTCCCGGCCAGGGTCGAGAAGCTCATCCCCGACGGGGTGTCGCCCCGGTACTCCCGGTTGACGACCATCACCCCGTTTGCCTCCGGGATCATCAGGGCTATCGCTTCGAAGCACCCGCAGCAGGTCATGGGGAACTGCATCAGGCTGTAGAGGGAGCAGCGTTCGACCTCGCCGTGGGATGCCTTCCTGACGAACCGGTTCACGCCCTCGAACTCCCCGGTCACAGGGTTGATAACCGAACCCTTGGGAACGGGTTGATTTGCCCCTGCCGGCGATATCTCGTGGGCGATCCGCCCGTCCAGCCAGGAGATTGCCCCGCAGAGTGCGGGACGTTCGGGTGTGATGACACAGACATGGTTGGGTGCAAAGGTCTGGCAGAGGGTGCAGGAGTAATAGGTGTCCACGTCCTCGTCGTGCATCCCCTTGAGCCGCAGGTCACGTTCGTGGTAGATCTTCCCTGCTTCTGCCTTCAGCTGTTCGACCTTTTCACGGTCGGTATACATCGTCACCTGGACCGCGTCGAGGAGCTGGGGGAAGTCCATCCTGAACTTTGCGGCGAGGAGTTTCCCGATATGCTCGATTTTAAGCCCGTGTGCTACGGCTTCCTTCGATATCCTGACCCAGATCAGGTCCCTCTGCGCCACGTGCCAGGTGCCCTCCCCGTAATTGACGAAGTTGTGGATCCGCCGCTCGAGGACTGGTTCGTAATCCTTGCGGAGGTTCCTGCCAGCAGCCTCGACGATGATCGCCAGGGGGACCGCGGAGCCCTCTTTCACGCAGTCGATCTCGGGGCCGGTCAGGGTGACCCGGCCGTCCTGGACTTCTGACGCGTCCCGCATCTGGAAGAGTTCGAAGGCAGGGGACCGTCCCCCGCCGAACTCGACGTACATCTCCTCCTTGCGAATGCTCTTTCCTTCGAAGGCCGGTGAGCAGTGCATCGGGATCGGGATTGCGGTCACCGTAACGCGGATGCCCCGCCGTTCCATGCCCTTTGTGACCGCATCACCGGCCGTGGCGGCGAACCAGCCCTCCCCTTCGTAGCTGTCGGTGGTGATGAGCGGGACCCCCAGGACCCGCAGGGTGTCGAGGTAGGCGACCGACGCATCGTCGAGGCCCGGGAAGACGATGCCGATGGCTTTTGCGCGCTCGTTGGCGTACTGGACCAGGCGACCGGCATCCCCCGGGGTCACACCCCCGAACATCATCGCGACACGGGCAAGGATGTCGGTGAAGTGGACGGCATGCAGGGGGGTAGGGCCGAGGGGTATCAGCCTGAACTCAAGCCCTATCTTCACCCCGGCTGCCTGTAGCACCGGCACGATGTCCCCGGCGAGGAAGGTGAGCATCAGTTTCTCCTGCAACTCGCGGCAGACTGCTACCACGGCATCGGGGCTTACGGGAGTGCCGGTGACGAGGGCAAGCCCCACGATGCTGCCGTCAACGAGGGAGTACCCGAGCTTGCGGATGACTGCATCCCCGATGAACCCGGTGAACGGGGACGGGAGATGGCCCTCGGCTGCAGTACGGGAAGCGATCATGCATTCGGCGGCGACCAGCGGAGAACGGCCCGCTGCTTCGTAAACCTCGCGACCCCTGGCTGAATCATGGACTTCCTGTGCAGTGAGGGCATATGTGACAGGTAGGTGATAGGCAGTCTCTTCGTAGGAGAATCTGCCGGAGAGGGATGCCATGGTGTCCTGGAGCGTCCCAAGACCCCTCTCCCGTGCATCAGAAACCCGGATCATCGCGTCTTCACACCTTGTACACCACCGGTTGCGCCCGGAAGTGTATCAGTATTTCGACCGTGACGAAGGATAAAACCCGCTGCATGGACCTCTTTTAGGTCTATCGTGCATTATATCCGGATTCGAAGGGTCTAGTGCGCATATCCGCAGGGCGGTACCCCCTCGGTTATCTCTCCCGCAACCCGGGAACGCCTTATCTGCTCCCTCGCCCCATGCAGCCATATATGAAGACGGAACACGTGGCCGGGCGTGACCGCGGTCCGGTCCTCCTCTATGCACTGAGCACGTGCGGCTGGTGCCGGAAGACCAGGGAGCTCCTGCAGAGCCTGGGTGTGGCATTTGATTTCATCTACGTGGACCTCCTGCCGCCAGGAGAGCAGGAGGAAGCCCTGAAGGCAGTCGAGGTGCACAACCCCCGCGGTTCGTTCCCGACACTCGTCCTTGGGAATACGCAGTGCATCGTGGGGTTCCGCGAGGCTGACATCCGGGAGGCGCTGAAATGAGCAGGGAGATCGCGAGTACAATCGATGACAGGACTGCAGATATTAAGAAGGACGCCGCGGCGGGGAGCTACTCCCTCAACCCTGACGAGGGATTTGTCCGGATGCTCGTTGAAGGAATGCTGAAGAACGAAGAGCGGTTCGGCTACCCCTCCTGCCCATGCCGGCTTGGTACCGGGGACAAGGCACGTGACCTTGACATCATCTGTCCCTGTGATTACCGCGACGCGGATATCACTGATTTTGGGGCCTGTTACTGTAGCCTGTACGTGCGGGCCGATATTGCTGCCGGAAAACCACTCCCTGAGCCGGTACCCGAACGCCGTCCCGGGGGAGGGAGGGAGCGCGCGCCTCCGGGCCCGCCGGTGGATTCGTTTCGCCTCGCCTGGCCGGTCTGGCGGTGCCGGGTCTGTGGCTACCTCTGTGCGCGTGCATCCCCGCCTGACCCCTGCCCGGTCTGTAAAGCACGCCAGGACAGGTTCGAACGGTTCATCTGACGGTCAAAGAGGATTCCCCTTACTTTTCCGGCGATAGTTGCAGGAAATAATTAGGAGGAGGGTGAGTACTACAGATGGACGGACAGAACGGAAGAAAGATTGCGATCGAGGTCATCGGCCTGAAGGAGCTCTCCTGCTCCCCTTTCCCCTGCGACGATACAAGGAGTTGCGGGCTTGAGACGTGTTATCCGTCAGGGAAGCTCAACAAAGCAGTCGATGCGCTCCGAGCGGTCCTGGCAGAACGTTACGGCAACCGCATCACGCTCGAACTGACGCTGATCGACTCGGAGATGCCCGACCACGTGAGGGAACTGCTACACGCACGGTCCCCGCCCCTGCCGGTCGTGCTCATCGACGGCAAGTTGATGCCATTTGGCAGGATCTCCCTTCCCCAGATCTCGGACGCCCTGGACTGCCTCCTGGAGGAGGCGGATGGACCGGCACCTTGAGCTGCGGAACACGATACTCAGGTTCCGTGTATGATCAGGGATTGGCCCCCTTGATGAGGATGTGGTACAGGACTCCCTGTTCTTTTCCATCCTGTTTGCCGGGGGATACTTCCCTGAGGGACAATATCACGGAATCACTGAATTATATTGTTCCTTTTCGCATTCCATTTACCCGGGATATCATTAAAAAGAGAGAAGCCAGGTTCCGGGCACCCTTTCGAATCGGTTACCCCGTCAGGTCAGCCGGGAGAGGACCCCGGTCTCGAGGTCATAATACAGGCCGTGGATGGTCACTTTCTTCTCGCTGACCGCGCTCTTCACCATGGGGTAGATAAGGAGGTGTTCGATCTGGAGTCTGACGTTCTCCTCCTCGATCAAACGGTGGCGCTTTGCCTTGTCGGCATCGGTCACGGGTGGCGGTATCCGGCTATCGACCCGCTCCTTCGCGGGCATTGCATTGTTCAGCCAGAGCGGCACATATGAATCCTTGCTCTCACCATCGAGGGCGCGGATTGCACCGCACTCCGAGTGCCCGCAGATGACGATCTCACCCACTTTCAGGTGCTTGATTGCGTACTCCGCGACAGTCGCAAAGTTATAGTCATGCACCGGCACGATGTTACCGATATTGCGGTGTACAAAGATCGATCCTGCCACGGAACTGGTGATCTGTTCCGGGATGACCCTCGAATCGGAGCAGCCAACCCACAGGACCCCCGGTTTCTGCCCTCGGGTCAGTCCGCGATAGTAATCGGCATTACGGGAAAAATCACCCTTACGATACGCTTCATTTCCAGCCAACAGGTTCTCCAGCATGGTGATCACCAGCATCCGGCGGCCCGGTACGAATCACCCGAAAACGCCGTTGTGAGTTGGTCACCCGGCTGGGCTGTAAAGCTTTCCGTTTCGTTCTGCTTCCGGGACTGTTTTTGTTCAACTACTATGGAAAGGCATGGAACCCCCTTTCCGATACATCCTGAAAAAGTCATACCAGGATCTATCGATAGCATACCCGGGGCTGAGCAGTTTTAAAGGGTATATTCAGGAATGAGCTCGTTTTGCTCTGCACGCTATCGCGTTTCCTGCAAATCATACACCTATGAAGGGACCACTCTCCCGCTGGTGTCCTTTCACTCGTTCAGTATCCTTTTCAGGGCAGTGATTAATGGAGGAAGGTCCTGTTTAACCGTTGTCCATACGCGCTGGACATGGACATCAAAGTATGCGTGGATCAGCTTGTCCCTCGTACCGGCGATGCTCCGCCAGGGAACATCCGGGTATTCCTGCTGCACGGCTTCTGGAACATGTTTCGCTGCTTCGCCGATTATCTCAAGTGCACGAATAACGGCAAAGACCTTCTCCTCGTTCTTCTGGAAATCAGTATGTTCAATACCAGATACGAAAAGGCACGCTTTTTCTGCAGCGTGCAACATGTCCTGAAGATATACGGTATAGTCCCGGGGGGATTTCACAGGGGAACCGCCTCGCGAAAGATCCGTTGACGAAGCGCAGGTTTCACTGCATCCTTTTCCACAAGGTCGACCGAGACACCAAGATAGGCTGATAACTCCTGTTCAAGGGATACCAGGTCAAAGAGGGAGATTTTCCAGACCGGATTAAATTCCACCAGGAGGTCCAGGTCGCTGTTCCCGGTCTGTTCACCCCGGACCCATGAGCCAAAGATTTCCACAGATGTGATACCGTAGACTTCTCTGAGTTCCGGAAACCTTGTACGAAGGAGGGCTTGTATCTCTTCCAGGGACCTCCCTGGCTGAGTCTGCGGGGCTTCGTTTTTCATTATGTTTTCCATTTTTCTGTTTATGAGAGGGAATTACGCGATCAGGTAGCAGTAATAATGAACCTCACATCGCAGTATGGACATGACATTGGAATGATTGCTGAGTGACCTGATAAACGCAATCTCTACCAGCCGGGATAGCGATTCGTCGATATGTTTGACTGCCATAACTCTGCCCTGTCACTCCCAGGGTGAGACTTCAGGGCGAGGAAGTCTGCGATACCGGGATAAGACCCCGTCCTTCGCAGATATCAGAAACCCTTGATTTGTTTGAGAAAATGGTGGGTCGGATGACCGGCAGGATCTTCCCAATTAAAAAATGCCGCGATCACTTCACATTCAGGGCATTCTTCTTTGTCGCCACCTTCCCGTCCGGGCAGGTGACCTCAATCCCGTACTTTCCTGCCGCAATCGCAGGAACGTCAAACGTCCCGGTGATCCTGGTCTGGGTAAGCTTGTTCACGCTCGCAGTGAAGTTCAGACCCGGAGCTGACGAATTGGTCAGGGTCACGGTACTTCCTGGCTGGAGGTTGCTCCCTGCAAGGGTATAGGAGACCGTCGTCCCATGGGTCACCGTGGTCGGTTTCATGGACGCGACCCGCGGTGCCGGCCATGGCTTGACCGTGAACACCCCCTTCTTCACCACCGTCCCGCCGTCAGCCGTGGTGACCGAGAGGTTCCACTTCGCCGTAGCGGTGTCCGATGGGATATACACGGTCCCGGTAAGCTTCTTGAGGGTGATGCCGGTGAGGGTCAGGGGAATCGACTCACCCGGGGTGCCCCGCGTCAGTACTGCGATGGTCCCCGGGTCCTGGAAGAGGTTTCCATTCACCGAGAACGTATAGGTCATGTTTGGGTAGCCGGATGTTGGCGTCATGCTCGAGATGACCGGGG
>LAHU01004804.1_pt1 | contig 18972 bp, 12 predicted proteins | sample 329631 | NCBI WGS metagenome assembly LAHU01 (sample SAMN03275698, study PRJNA271635) | activated sludge metagenome | isolation source: sample C-0 Zero hour mixed sludge faded in reactor as a methanogenic...
CTCGATGCCATTCCGGCAATATAACGGGAGTACAATTCAGCGGGGCCTCCCTCATCATACCCTTCAATGATCGGCACGGCTTCAGCTTGGTTGCTCCAATCCTGACGATGGATAAAATGTTTGCTGAATCCTTGCGCCTTCAGGATCGCTGCGACTTTATGCTCCAAATTATTCAGAATGTCAGCTGCGGCCTCCGGGGTCAGCATTCCATTCTTCACCGAGTCAGCAATCGAAATATCAATGAACTGCTGAATCTGATCCGGGTTAAAGGAATGAAACATCTCCGACGGGAGATCAGGGGCATAGGTATGAAAAAACTTCTGCCCCCGCCATTTCGGATCAAGCTGTAATTTGGAGCGAAGTTTCTTGGCCTCGGATTCGCTCTTGACCTTTCTCCAGTAAAGCAGCTGATCGTCCGCAGTCTTGATACCTACGGCGTAGTCGCCTTCGCCGTGAAACCGAGGGAAATATGCCGCGACCTTCCCCTTCCCGGCCATCTTGTTTCGCAGGCGGCTTACGGTAGGAGTGATCTGCACAAATGCTTTCAGGGCGTCGCTTTGCAGAATTTGACCCTCGGGCGAGTTAAAGAACTCCAAGCTCTGAAGGAATTTGGTGAACTGCTGTACGTTCATACCATCTTCAACCGCCTTACGGAGTGCAAACCCATACGGGGTCTTCTGATACTTGTTCAGAAGATTCTCCGTATGACTGGAGCCCATGAAATCGTAGGCAGCATCGAACGAACGCATCAGAATGCTGTAGGTACTCCAGAGTTTTTCCTTCTGCTCTACCGGGAGCTGGCCCAATCGCGCCTTGAATTGTTCTTCATCCGGGCGCGTGTGCTGCTGATCCCAGTATTTCCATTCCTTACTGAATCGCTCTTTCTCATCGCCCTTCAGGTCATAAATCGGATGGGGTCTCGGGTCGGCCAGCAACGCATCGTCCGGGTGGCGCTCAAACAAATGCTGGATTTCCGTCTGCGTATCCATCTTTTGCAGGAATACCTCTACCGCTTCTTGAATCTTCGGGTAGGTCTTTCCCAGTGATGCAGGGTTCATGAGCAACCGTTTCCACTTCGGCAGATCGCCCTCGGCACTTCGTCTGATCTCGGGGAACGTGCCCGTCCAGTCATCATACGCCGCTTTGGTCACATCGGAAAATCCTTTGTAGTTTCCGGCCAACACTTTTCTTGCGTTGGCATAGAGAACGGCTTTGGCGTCGGTTCCTTTCTCCAAGAGCGAATCGGCTACCCGGCCACGCATCTGCTCCAGCGCGTAATCGCCGCTGGCAATACGTCTGAAAATGTTTTCAGTTCCCGTAATCTTCATCTTGAATTTATTGAATACATCCAAGACTTTCTGGAAAAAGGTCTTCTCCTGTTTCCCGAATATCGGGCTCATGCGATCAGCATACCAATCGCTGAACACCGTGGCGATGTTATCCTGCGATCCGTACATCTTCATGAGCTTCTGGTAGTCGGCAGTAATCGATGTATCAGTCGAGTACTCCATCAATCGCAATACGGATCGGGTCGCGGAGTGGGCGGATAAGGTTATCAGGTTCTTTTCATTGTTTGCCAGATATACGATATTGGTAAGGTCATCCATGCTTACTGCTGTCTGCCCGGATTTACCGGAAAGAACACTGACGCCTTTTACCAACAGCATAGGGTTGGTATTGATGTCCTGCTCCGTGTAGCCAAGATCGCGCAGTTCTTTACGGAGCTTGGCAATCTCTGGGATGGTTGCCGTTTGCGCCTGAAGCGTAGCCGGTGCCATCAGTTCGACTTTAGTCTCCTGACCTGCAATCATTCTGACAATGCTGACCGCGTTGGCAAGGATACTCTGGTCTTTGCTTATCACGCTCGCGCCCTTTGCAGTACGGGTATACTCCAGAGGCCCACGGCTTAACGAGTACTGGGTCAGAATTTTTACATCTTCCTCATCGAAGATGGTATAGCCTTTGGCGGCCTTTCCTGACGGGGCTGTTCCCTCATATTTAATCCCTTTTACCCCAAGGGCGCTCAGGATCAGCGATGCCATCTTATCGCTATTATTGTTCTCTCCGGCCAGCGCCGAATAAATCTCTTCGCCGGTAGCCGATTCAGAAATAGTCTCAAACGGGAGCCCCTTCAATGCTTCCTTCACCTGCTCGGGCTGTTCGGTAAATGGCTTTCTCCAATCCAACAACTGCTCTTCAGTCGGGATGTCAACAGCATATGTCGATCCTTCGCCGCGATACAGATCGGCTACTTCTTTCAGATTGGAGAAATAGAAACCATATCCGAAATACCTGTTTCCGGTATTGGAGCCGATAAAGCGGCTATCCATTTTCTTCAAGCCACGACGTCCGCCATGCCATGCAAGCATGTAGTTAGTTCGGTTCTGTGGGTTTTTCAAACCCTCGGACATCATATCGTTAATGATCGCCCGGAAATCCAATTCATTGATCGGGATGTTAATACCGAACTCACGGAGCTTGCCAACAAACCAATCCCTGATCTGATTCCACCATCGATACTGCCCGAGCGTTTCCGCCTCACGAGCGGCCAGTTCAGCTACCGTATCACGGAATCCCTGTTCAGTGGTTATATCGTAGTGGTACCGTTCGGCAATATCCATCATACGGAATCGAAAACCAATATCGCCCATCAAGGATTTTGCGATCTTCGACGCCTGTTCCATCAGTTCCGGCGTCTGCCCCAAATGGACGAGTTCATGGGTGACAATCAGCTGCCGTGCGCGCTCCCCGGAGATATTACCCTGTACCACATATCGCTCTCCGCCATGAACAAAGGCCTCGACCTGATCCAGTGAAAAACCGCGCCGCATGACATCAGCACGAACGGAGAAAGGAATCTTGTCGATGGTGACGACATTAATCTTTCCGGGCAATCCTTTGACGGCCTCATTCAGATCGTCAACGCTTGGTGTCACACCATCGGTCAGGCTGAATTTGGTCTCCGTCGGGCGATTCAGAAAATCCTTGAGCCCCGCCCATACCTTCTCCTGCTTGACGACTTCTTTGGCGATCTTCTGCTCTTCCTTCGACAGAGGTTCCGGCTGTTCAGCGTATTCTACCGGCGCTTTATTAACATCATCTTTCGGCTGCTGCGCCTTGGTGTATCCGCGCTTCGTTTCTGCTGCCGCCATCTTACGGAACTCTTTGAACTCGACTTCAATAGCAGCATGTTCATTTTCGCTCAAAGGAACATAGGAAACCTGATCGACCAGATCAAACACATCCTTTGCCTGTTCGAGTCGGGCAGCTACACCGTCCCGAAGACGTTGCTCCATCTCTTCCGCCTGTGCTGCCTCTTCAGCAAGACCGCCAACAGCGATTTCCCACAATTTCTTTGCAGTTACTCCTTGCTCGTTCAATGCGGCGCTGAATAAGTCGGTGAGCGATTCCTGAGCTCTTTCGTCACTTTCCCGCTCATCGGAGATTACATCCTCCATGAACTTCTTATTGAGGATGACCGCCTCATCGGTATAGGTAATGGCGGCGGTATAGCGAATGTAATCGCCTGATTTGCGCGGGGAGCGACCGTACCCTTGCCCGGACGTCGAGGCGCTTCTCAGGAGTGAACGGTATAAATCCTGACGGGTAGCAAACAGCGCACGGTTGGAGTTCTCATTCACCTGCTCCAACATAGACACTAGTTGCCCTATCGGAATCGTGTTACCGCCTTTTTCAGCGATGCGCACCAGACCGTAGAGGATACGCATATCGCCCCAAACCTTTTCAGCCTGAGCTACTGCGTTATTGCGTTTCTCTAAAACCTCAGAGATCATGTTTTCAACGCGCTCCAGCGTCTCCAAGAAATCTTCAGTTCTATTTGCATTGATGCGATCAACAAAGACCCCCCGTTCGCCAAGTCGGGTTTCGGTATCCTCAATCAAGCCAGCCACACTCTCGATTTGTTTTAAGAACCACTCTAAGGTCGCATCTGCCATATCGTTCAGGTCGGAATAAATCTCCCCCGCCGTTCCAGAGAATGTTTCCAAGAGGTCGTAGATCAAGGTCGAGCGCTCAAGGATTTCCTGTTCGCTGATCGGCCCGGTCTCTTCAGCCTTCGCCATGATTTCATCGGCAATCTTCCCCTCCAGCAATGCCTGTGTGGTCTTGGTTGCCTCGTTCTTGTCGATCTCCGCCTGACGTTCAGCGGCGGCCTTTCGTGCCTTTTCGTCTTCGGCTTCCTGCGTTTTCTTTTTCTCCGCGAGGCTCCGCTGGAATTGGGCGCGCCTGATTTCCATATCCAGTTCGTCAGTCAACAGCTTGACCGCTCGGGATGCCTCAACCGCTTTTTCCTGCTCCGTAATGGACGCTGCATACTTCTTGGCAAGGTTTCTCTGTTTGGTAACATTGGTCAACGACTTTACCGGGCGCTTCACATACGGGCCGCTGGCGTATCGCTTCAACTCCTCAAACGCCTTGCCGCGAATCTTTCGCAGTTCAGGATGCCGCTCAAGAATGTTTCCGAGCTCCTGCTTCTGCGTAAGCGGAGGACGTGGCGGAGCGGCTGTCTTCTGTTCTTTTTGCTCCTTATAGATGTTTCCTTCCTGTGCTGGCGACGCCAATAGGATCGATCTCGCCTGTTCTTTAGTAAGGGTGCCATCTTTCACTTTAGCAAAGACCGCCTCGACCTTTCCGAGGTCGGCTTCAAAACCAACATGCTCCTGCCTGGATTGCAGCTGACTTGCGACTGTATCGGATACGTTTTTCGGATCGGCTGTTCCTTGTATGACTTCCTCAAGCGCACGGTCGATGCTTTTGGATATGGCGTCTTCAGCATTCATCCCGTATATGATCTTGGCAGTAGACACCGGCGCAGTAGAGACGAGCCCTTTATCCGCCTCAACCGTACCGGTCTTATTTTTCAAGAAGCTCTGTTTATCAACATCCATCTTTGCAAACTCTTCTGGTGCGGTCTGACGATTGAACTGGAAATCAACCTGCGGCTCCATAAACCCGAAGCTGTCTGCACGGAGCGGTAGCTGTTGCGGAGTTTCACCAGTAAGTACCTCGCCCTGATTCTGCGTATTGATGTCGGAAAACTCCTGCGCCGCCGTGTCGTAAATCTCCAAAAGGCTTCCGAGCAACTGCTGGTCGTTATTTGCTACAGCTTCCCGAATTAACGGGTCAGCCGTAGTGGTCAGCCACTCCTCGGCCTTCATTCCTTTCATGATGGCAGGGGCGATCTCATTGGTGAACGTACCCGATCCGATAACATGGCCGAACACATCGCTGTCGAATTGCTCCAGCTGGCTACTTTCCAGAAGGTGCGGCTGGTCAAGCAGATCAAGTTTCGATTGCGGCAAGAGGCTTGTCGGCTTCAGCAAATCCAGCTGAGTCGGGGGGTTCTTGACCGGCAGCGGCTCATCCAGTTCCGGGGTGCTGTAGGTCGGTTCCGGGGCAACATTCGGAAGTAGCTGCTGCATCGGTTCAGTGAGCGGTTTTGGCGCGGTCAGGTCAATCGCCTGTTCCGGTTTCATCGCTGTCGGGAGAGCGTCGTAGTACTCCTGCAAAACCTCCGTCTTCATATACGGAAGGAGTGGATGATTCATTTCCGGCGCTTCGGCCATCCACTGCTCAAACCTCATACCGCGATTTTTGGCATCGACCATTGGATCGTGCAGTCCGAGAGTCTTGATAACCGAACTGACAACGTTTTCAGTTTGAGGAGCCCATGTGTCGGGGAGGGGATCGGCCTCTACCGAGACATTTCCAGCCGCCCGATTGTGTGCGGCGGCGGCGGAAATAACCTCATCGGCTTTGGCGTTATCCTGACGAAGGCCGCGTATCGCTCCAACACCAGCACCAGCCCCGGAAAGCAAAGTCATTACCGCTGTCGGGCCGATTGCTGCCAGAGCTTCATCCATAGGATTTGCTTCAGGACGGATACCGGACGCTTTTTCAACAGCCGCCTCGCCGCCGCTCTGCCCCATTTCCGTGCCGATTTCAGATGCAAGGTTCGCTCCAAATGCTCGTACCGGACTCCCGGCAGTTCGCATCAACGAATCCATAAGTTTCCCAAAGTAATGCCCTGCAATAGCTTCTCCGCCAGCTTCAATCAAGCCAGAGCCGATAGCCCCTGCTTTCATTGCCGGAGTGACGTTCTCACGTCCGTATCGTTCTTCCGCAGTAGACAATGCCTCTTCTGCCTGTGATGGGCCGTATAAGCCGAGCGCCGATCCGAGGGCAGCTTTGCCCCATGATCCGGTCAAGCCCTTCAATGCCAGCAACGGAACACGGCTCGGGAGTACCTGTTCACCACCAAGACGAAGCGCCGATCCGAGAATATCCTCTTTCCACTCCTTCGGCTTCTCGCTACCGGCAACAAAATCTCCAGCCTTACCACCGGCAAATTCCGAGGCTTTCGATACCTTGTTCAGGTAGTCAGTGACCGATGTGGTTCCGGGGATCAGGCGACCGCCCTGCGCCCCGGCTTTGGCGACCATTGAAGCCAATGAGAACGGACTTGCGGCGATGCCTCCTGCCAGATCGCGGGCATAGTCAAGGACGCCTTTATCTGGATTTACAAACCGTGTTTCGGTAGGTGTTTCGATGGTGTTCAGATCAACAAAATCGCCCCCACCAACAGCATTCAGATCAACATATTCATCACGCATTCCTACCCCCGATTACCGGCGAGTGCTTGTCTTTGTGTATTATCCAGACTTAACAGCCAACGTTTTGCAGCTGCGGGGTCTCCGTTATGACGCTCAAGAGCGCGTTCCCATACTTGACGCGGCACCCGAGAATCCGTCGTCGGAACAGTTGCCGACGGGCGAGGGGTTACTTGAGGCTGCGGAGAAATCCAATCATCAAACGCTTTCCGTCGTTTCTCACCTTCAGGGGTGGGCTCCAACAAAAGCGGATCACCGGCGGCTGCTTTGCCTCTTGCTTCGGTTTTGGTCTTCTCCTGATCCAAAAGAGCTTTCTGACCGGCAGTGGCAGTCTTTCCAGAGACATACGCCGGATCACCGGTAGCTTCAGCATCGGCAAGTCGGCCAAGGGCAGATGCTTGCGCTCCTTGTCCGGCCCACATCGGAGACATGGCCGAGACTTTGCGATTTTCAATGTCAAGCTCACGCCCTTTATTGGCAAGCTCACCCGGCTTGTAGTAGCCTGAGACCATCGGGGCGAGAGCTTCCGACAACAGCTTCATCTGGTCATAGTGCTTCCAATTGCCGTAAGTGTTGTAGTCCTGTTGCGCACTGAGTAGTGCCTTACTGAGCTCCAACATATTCTGCATCATCGGGTCGGCCTGCATCGCTGCGTTACCGGCTGCCACATTGATTGCCCCATCGACACGATCATTCAACCCGGCACGCTGTTGGATCGGGACACCGTGTTTGGTCTCATCCATATAGAGGGTTCGGTTCCCGCCAAAATCAGACGGCCCCCATGTCGTGCCGGGGGTCGCAAATCCGGTTGGCTGCTCCAGAGGTTTGGACGGCAAGGCGCTGGTTGCATCTCCCTTTTGTGCAGAGAACCTCTGATCGAATGATGTAGTAGTCGCGTTGCTGGTAGTCGGCCCTGCTGGTGCCATAATCGTAGGCATCGATGCCGTAGGGTTATAACCAAACGCCTCTGCGCCGCTGGCGTCGCCGCCAATAGATTGCCCAAGTGCCGAGTTGGCCCGCTGCGGTTCCATCATTTCATAATTTCGTCCAAATAGTGTCAGCGCCATGTATCCCTCCTATGTTCTCTTAACTTGTTCGATATGTCCGACCATTGTATTGACTGCGCTCAATGCGGAATGCAGATAGGAACTCAACACTTGTCCGCTGGTTCCGAGCACCCCGCCTTTGATCTTGATTAAATCCATCTGCTGCGTCAAATCAAATTTTACCTTTTCAATCGCCAATGCGTAGTTGCGAACATACTGCTCAATCTGCGCCTTGGCAAGCTGAACTTTGATATTGGCGTTTGCTTCCTGTGCCCTGATCTGGAGTTCCGGCCCTTTCAGGTACAGGCTGGCAAGTTGTGTCTGTGCATTATGCTGCGCCACTTGGATATTCAGCTTTCCGTTAATAGCATCCGACTGCGCCTTGGCTGCCGAGAGTCGTGCATTCACTACTGCTATTTTAGCATCTAAATTCTTCATCTGCACATCGGCCTCGACCCTCTTGGCTTCCAGCTTTGCCGTATAGGCGCGGACTTTGGATTCATAAGCCTGAACCGCTCCAAGCTGACCATCGACCTTCGCACGATACGCATCAAACTCAACCTTTTTGGCGGATACCGTCTGAGCAAACACATCAACCTGAGTGCGGTACAGATCGAGCTTGAGCTTATCCATGTTCATCAAACTGGACATGGCATCGACTTTGGTTTTGTAGTTGTTCAGCAACAGAGTAGCAGCTTCGACCTGCGCTTTGTAGAGATCGATTTTGTTCATCTCCAGTTCGGAGCGGGTTTTTTCTGCCTCAATCTGAGCGGTATAAATCTTGATCTTGGATTCAATCGCCTGAATGCGCGACACATAGACTGCGGCGATAGCCTGATACCGCTCCATCTGTACTTTGAAACCAGCCAGTAAAGCATTGTATACCGTTACCCCCAATTCGACAGTGGATGCTGCCGCCCTCAGAGAGCGTTCTGCCATCGCGCTTTCATACTGGATCAGCATATTCTCACATGCCAGTCCTTGCTGAATTGCAAATTGGTACTGTTGCTGCTCCCGATCCGCCGATTCCTTGGCGATTGTTCTGGACTTATCAAGGAGTTTCCCGTTATATTCCGCAAACAGTCTTCGGGTGTCAGTACAAACCCCGCCGTCGGGGCGGTTCCATCCACGAGCCGCGCACTTCCGGGCGATGGTGTTCATGGAGTCTTCCAAAACCTCGGTGTCCCGTTCGCTTTCCAGTTCAAACAATCTCCGCTGGAGATCAGCAACATAGCCGGTTCCGCGACTGACAATATCATCAGCGATTCCGGTCTGAAGGAGCTCCAGAAGGTCAGACGAGTACCGTACCTCCGACCAGTCGAAGGTGTTGACCGGCGGGAACGAGGTAATATCCGGTGGTACTTCCAGAAATTCCGGGTAATCAATCGTCGCCAGTGTAGGCATGGTAAACGAAGTGTCTACCGTCGGGACGGGGATAGAGGAATCAGCCGGGGCAGTCGGGGCCGTGTACTCGTTCAGAGTCGGGGCAGTCCCAATTGCCGGAAGGCCGCCCATTGTCGGGAGACCGGACACATCAATGTCAGGAGGGTTCCCTGTCGTATCGTCGGGAAGATTGATATTGATATTACCGGCATCAGGTATTGCAATCCCTGAAATAGCATTGATGACCCGATCAAGATCGGCATCGCCGTCGCTCAACTCATCGACTTCAAATGTGGGGATAGACGGCGCGGTTACATCCGCCTCGGGGTTACCGTACATGGTCTCGCCCGGAAAGTTTCGGACATCGACCTTTGACGCCGCCAGTGCTTCGACGGTGGATAGAAAGGCATCCGTCCGCCCGGTAACCACTGAAGCATAAGCTCTCGCTTGTTCGATGATTGCATTAGCATCGGCCATAATTATCTCTCCCTGTATCTGATTGGTTCTACTAACAGTCTGGACTTGTCCAGTTCAAACGACGCTTGTGTTGAGTAGCGGAGTTTCAGGAATCGTCCCCTCAACCCGCGTCCGCATTTGGTACGAACTCCGTGCATCCGATTGGTCTGTGTCGGCAATACGGCGTAGGTGTATTCATTGCGCCCTTCGTCCGTCGTGACAGTCAGGCTCATCGGGCCGGTGGTTCTCGTATTGGTGTAGACCTCGCGCACCAATCGAACATTTGCCAGATGGGTATCCGATACCGCCGAGGCAAACGAACTGGTGATGGTTGCGGAGTTATCGGATGTCCCTGTCATCAGTTCGTAAACATTCGCCCCGTCCGTTGCATAGATATGCCCGTCAACCTCCGTGATGTCAAAGAGCGGCAGGCTGAACTCGGTAACGGCTGCATTACGGGTGTTCATGACCGGAACCAAGGTAACGGTCTGCCCACCCTCTGCATAATCTCCGGTACCACGAACAATCAAGGTAAATTCGATTGCTGCCGTTCCGGGGCCGATCAGATAACCAGCGCCTTCCGTCTCTACCCGAGGGAGAACAATCGACCCGCGCCCGACTGTTCCGGCATACCCAACACCAGACGCTCGAAGTTGGAGTGCGATTCCTTCCGTCGAACCGAGCGGACTGATAAACCCTTGTGAAAACGTTGTCAGACCTTCAATCACTGCAATCCCGGTAGCAAGGGCATCGGCAATTCCAATACCGACTGCGGCCAGTGAGATTACCGCTTCTCCCGTCCCAGTAGCGATGACGTAACCGAACCCGCTGGTTTCCAAGGACGGCAAAATGGTTTCACCAAAACTTCCCGCATGACCGATCGCTTGCAGAGTCAGCGCCGCTACTCCAGTTCCGTGAGGATCGATTGCGCCAAACCCATCAGTAGCGAGTTCAATTTCAATCAGCCCGTTTCCGGCAACCGGCCCTGCAACAGTCAATTGGAATTTGATGTCAAGATCGATCTCCCCGGTGATGGCTTCGGCTGCCGCTGCCTGAAACTCAAAGTCAAGCGCCTGATTCAGATTGGTCGTTCCGATCAGTATCTCGGGGAAGAAACTCAAGAGTATCTGATCGGTGCCAATCAACAGCGACGGCTTGATAATCATGTTGCAGGACTGCTCATACCCGAACGCCTCAATATCGAGGAAATTCAACATTGGCTGGTTGATGGTATTCATATGGCCCCAACCTTCTGCTGAGATCGTGGGCTTGATTTGCACATCAACATATGGCTGGCCAGCACTGATCTGAGGTTTCAGGGTAAGGCTGATGTCAGCGCCAGAGATTGCATCCTGAAGCAGAGTATTCATGGTAAAGATCAGATACGTCGGCAATGAATTTTCAAAACAGATTACCCGCCCGGCCTGCACCCCGCCGTATGTCGGGGAGGCAACCACAATGCGGGATTGTGCATAGTTCACATACAGTTGGTGCACATACGCATCAAGCTCCCCGGTTCCAGTTCCGGGGGAGCCGAAGCTGTCAACAAACGAGAAGGTGTTGATGTCGAATCGTTTGACTTTGGAGTTACCACGATCAAGAACATAGATATAAAACGGATCAGCCGCAACCGAGATAGGCGTATCAAACTGTGAGTTTCCAGTCCCATAACCTCCAATCGTTCCGAGATAGCTACGATCCGATTTTGCATAAACCATGACCCTATGGTTACCGGTGTCGGCAACGTAGATTCGGGTAGAGTCCGCCCAAATACCTTGCGGCGCTTGGAACTGATACGTCCCGTTCCCTTGCGTTCCAAACGACCAGTTATACGTCATGGAGTTCGCCGTCAGAGGGGACGGGTTATTGAAACAAATAATCTTGTGATTGGTAATGTCACTGAAAATAAGGGCGTTGCTGTTGAGCGTGTCGCAAAACATTCCGTGCATCGAAAGCGCCGGAGAGCCGGAGCTCGATGAGATATTCCCTAACTGATTTTCGGCACCACCCTTGCTACCTAATGGTAATGGGTAGATGATGCTACCCCCATAGGCATTTGTAAAAAGATCAACAGATGACGTCCCAGTGCTGCAAAGAAAATAACTGACACTTGAATTATCCAGCGCACTTGAAACTATCGAATAGCCGCCACCAGTAGAGGCCGTAGTCGCAGTAGCACCAGCATAGTTTACCCATTTAACCTGACGATCAGCGGCATTTCCATTACCGACTATTAAATAGGTATCATTACCGGCGACCCCGCCATAGTTGACCCAGTTATTGTACTGGGCATTTGTCAGTGTCCAAAGATGTGAACCGAACGCCATTTAACGCCCCCGATCTGAAAACGTTGTCAGAAGGGGAAGGCCGAAGCCTTCCCCGTTTCCCTTAAACAATCGTTGCCGGGATGGTAAGCTGAAACACGCTGATCGTCTGTACCGACGAAGTGACAATCGAAGTAGACGCCATGTTCAGTTCAGCGCTCGACGTTGCAATGGCCCCATCGATTCGACAATCCGTGGACGACGACGCCCCGGAATCTCCGGTCACTGCCAGCCTGAACCAGCCAGCCGTTCCGGTTGCCACTGCGGTTCCCGACCATGTGGCATTCTGCTGTTTGGTGATGACCCCGAGATCGGGGGAATCGAGAATCAGATCGTAATTACCCGATCCGGCAGTAGAGATCGAAACCAAAAGGGTTCCTGACGGGGAATCGTTTGCCGATGCGGGCTGAGAGCCTGAGTAGAGGAACAGTTTGGAGTTCTTGAAAATATCCTTGAGCCCCTTGCTGTTCCAGAGCACCTGAACCTCATCGAAGTCCGTATACTGGCTGCTGGTCGTGGATGTATTCTTCAGGGTGATGACCAGTGTGGTCGTAGTCGGTTCGACATAGAACAGGTGTTCCGCCCATGATGCGTTGGAGACCGTTTTGGTTCCATAGGTAGCATCGTCAGCCGCCGTTCCGAGTTTGATTTCCGCTGATGCCGAAGTTCCAAGCTTGGAGTACACCCGGACAACGTAACCGTGCCCCGGCTTTACCGTCATGTTCTGAGAGGCATAGCCAGCCGCCGAAGAACTGTTGGTCACCCGCAAGCAGTTATTGGCCTGCCCCCCTGCAACCGAGGACAAAGTGGCCTGTGTCGAGCTCCATCCGGTAGTGTCCGTGGTGAATGTGCCGTTGTTGATAATGTTTTGGGAATCACCCAAAAGCCTGTCCCGTACTCCTTCACTCATCCTGAATGCCATAATCTTCCTCCTAGTTTAGCTCTTCCAGAGCTTCTTGGTTTGTGAACGCATATGTATCGACAATAAACGCGGTTGTCGTCATGGGAACAAAATAATTCCTCCAGACCTGATAACCACGCGGAAACTTCACTACTGTTGTCGTCCCGTTCTCACGCTTGATCGAGAACGGTTTATAGGTTTGTTTTTCAGTGTCATACTCCCCTAGCATGATTTCAAATCCCGGCTCCGTTGGGGGGTACACCCACCCCAAAGTGCTTTGCTCTATTATCATACCACGCATTTTCAGGACATTCCCCCTATCTGTCGTCTCACTGGGAATGCCCATAAAAAACATGCGCTTGGAGTCGGGAAACGTGAAATCAGAGCAAAGCGAAAGCGCATAAAAACTGTAGTATTCAAAGATGTCATAAGCATAGGTAAAGCACAGATTGGCCCGGACATCGGCAATCATTGAATGCTTGGTTTTATCTTCTCCAACATTGTAACCGCGAAGAAGAGAGAGCGATACGGTGTCCCATAAAAACATCGCCTGAAGTCGGGCAGAAGATAACGGGCCGTAGCCACCATCACGGACATTGCAGGGTAGATACTTGTACTCCTTGATCGTTGATGTTGTCGGTAAATACTTGTCAGGAAGGTTCATACCCGGATCAGTTGACGTCCAGACCTGAAAGTTATCCGTATCAGAAACCCACCCAGTTTCAATAAGGCTGACAGATTTGGTGAATGCGGCATTATGGGTTTTGGTAGGCGTTGCGAAAGTACTGATGCTGGCGTAGTTTCCTTGTGTCGATGATTCCGTGTAGTGCTGAATTTCAAACGGCCAGTTTACGCCACCTGAATAGCCACGAGTAATAAGGCTTGCCGTGTAGGTGTATGTATGGCTGCCATCTCCGCCAGAAGTACGGATATGCTCCTCGAAATGTTCATATGGGGTGAAGACCGGGACATACACCGTATAGTCTGAACTACCGTTTCTTACTACTTCATGAATTTGTACTATCTCGATTGTCGCTATATCGGTGACCGTGCCCTCATCATAAACACAATCACGAAATGTAAATCCCCTCGATTCGCTTCTGGAGCGGACTTGTTGGGATACCGACGAGAGCGGAGTAGCCGATACCGAGCCGGATGAATAACCTACTGCCGCACTATCGCGGTTCAGCATGTAAATCTCTTTGAGATTGCCGTCTTCCCATTTCAATTCAAAATGCGTGTAGTGCTTATGGTGGTGTATTTCCCAATGTCGGGCATCACCGATCTGCTCGCTACTGGTAGAGGATACAACCACAAAACGATCCTTGTTGTGAAGGTCGAATCTACCACAATGAAGCCCACCACCTGTCCATGTGCTTGTCCAATCGGTGATATGGACATTACCGCTCGGGGGGACAGTGTAGTACCCGAGCGAGTAGTAAGTAGACTGTACCTCAAACTCGTTATTTTCAACGTCATAGATCAGAACATCAACACCGATATATTCAGTGACAAGGCCATCATTGGCAAAATAGAGAATCTGCCAGTACTCCGGCAGTTCGCCATTTACTTCAATCCTGATTTTATCTTCGTAATCACTGGTAGAGATGGTGATCGTCCCGTCAGGGACTTGAAAACGGCGTTGATGAAACGGGAGCCCTAACGACTCCCGTTCCCAAACAAGGTCTTGTAACTTACGTTGTGCCCAAGGGAGCCACGCTGCGCTCTTTGCAGGATCGCCCAGTAGCTCCTTCTTGATGGGGCGATACATTAAGCAAAGGTCACAGAGAAGCTGTCCAGAGTGAACTGCGCCCCAGCGGTAAACGTCAGGGTAGGGATGTTAATGTCAGAGCCAGCCGTCGCACACAATCCCTGAATACGCGGTGCGGTGGTTGACGAGATTCCGCTGTCACTGTTGCTGGTGATCCTCCACCATTGGGCGACGCCGCTTTGTGCAATCGATCCGCTCCAGACGCCGCTCTCTTTTTCCAGAATGCCGCCGGACACTGCCGCTCCGGCCTCGAAATGGAGGCCATTGCCGCGAACATTGGCGACCACCGGGGTCAGATTGCCTGTCGTCGAAAGGGTAATGGTTCCCGTCTTGGATGCGTTGATCGTGTAGCCTTCCCCAGCAAACTTCGAGCGGAAGATGATTGCGGATTCCGTAGTGCTGGTTGATGCAACTGCGGTGCAAAGCTCGGATGCGCCGTTCACCAAATTGGCGACAGCCGTTGCTACGGCATCAGTAGTCGTCTCAGCTGCGGATTTGGTGTAGACATGCGATTCGGTGCCCAAAGCAATCGTGATCGTGTCGCCGTTGGAGCCTACTGCGGTGACGGCGAGATAATCCTCCTGTGCAGTGCTGGCCGACCATGTGCCCGAGGCCAGCGTGAGCTTGACCAGTTCGGTGCCGGTAGCCGCATCATCGGCAGAGGTCGGCGGTGTTCCTGAGTAGAACCGAATAACATAATCCTCAAGGGTTTTCTTCACACTGCCGGTTTTCAAGAAAGCCTGCTTCATTCCCGTACTGAGCTTAATTGCCATGCGTTCCTCCTATGAACGAAGTATCGAAATGTGTAATTGTGCGTCTTTCAGATCGACAATCGCTGCCGATCCTGAACCGATTACTGTAGGATGGTACGAATCTATTGTCAACGGAAGAACTGTACCGCCGTTCAATCCGAGCATCTTTCCTTTTACGGTATCCCATATGCTATAGCTGCCAGTGTACGGGTCTTTGGTTTTGAAGCAAAGGGAATCGCCACGCTCAACCGCAGTTCCAGCAATCGCCGGGTAGTCAGCAACCGTGGTGCGTACCCAGTTCCCATCCTCTCCTTGATTCAGGAAGTAGATACCTTTGGAGTCCGACATATAGATGCCATCATCGACCGGAGACATAATCCCAACCCGTCCGTCAAACGGGAGAAAGTTCACTTCCGGGTTTACGGCATTATAGTAGAACGGTTGCGTGTACTCGACAACATCGCCTCGGGCAACGAAAAGCATACCATCATGCCATGCCAATTCCTGCCCCGCCCTCGGGGGGCGATAACCAAATTCGTCAGGGTCGGTGAACTGATGAAATTGTTTGTTCTCAATGTAGCCAATATCGACAGTGTTGGTCAAAAAGATTTTTCCGACTTCATCGTATGCGTATCGGACTTTATGAGATGTCGATAATGTGGTTAATGGGGTTGACGTTGTACCTTCTCGGTATTTCAGTACCGACCCTGACGAAAACAGGAACATGCCGCCGATTCCCCGCAAGCTATGGATATTAGTATCTGAAAACGTTGTCACATATCCGGGCCGGGAAACCAATCGGCTGTTATTGGTAATGAAGACATTGATCGCTTCGGTGAGCTCCGACAGCTTCAGAGCCGAGGGATCAGATTCGACATTGTTGATGCCGCTGAACTTGGCAAGCTCAAGATACGGGGCGGTGATGTCGCTCATAGCGCACCCGGCAACGGCTTGTTGATCCGCTGCGCTGCCCTGCGGCGAATCATATCACGTTTGAATGCTTCTTTACTACGCTCCCACAGCCCTTGATGGTGCTTGCTTTGCGGGAGATCGTAGGTTTCAGCGTCCTGTTTCAGGAACAAGCGATAGGCTGATCCATGCAAAAGCGATTCATGATGCTGCACCGGAAATGGTAATGTTGCATCCGGGTCGCTGACAATAGTTGCCGAGGGCAGACGAAGTACCTCAAGGCGCAAGGTATCGTTAGCGGCTGGAGCAGGCACCAATTGAATCTGACCGGCAATAACCCAATCGATCAGATACGGGGTTGCCGTATCGCTCGGGTTAAATGGGGTCTGATCGGTTCCGGCAAATCCGGTAGCGACATCAACTACCGGCAGCTGGGTCTCTGAGGTTACCAGATAACCACGAAATATTTTTGTAATACCGGCTGGCGTGTTATACAGCGCCGTCGGTGCGGTGATCGCAATGTTCTCCGTCGCCGGGAGCGGCTGGTTCAGGTACGGAACTTCCGTCAACAATTCAAGCAGCGCAAAATCGAGCGCCCGATACAGTTCCGAGTCAGCCCAAAGATATGGCTCCTCTACATCATCGAGAATTGAAATGCGTAAGGCTGACAGAAGTTCCGCGCCGGTCATTTCTTCTTACCTTCCTGTTTCTTCTTTTCCGGTTCTTTATCGACGACTTCCTCTTCCTCGGGGACTTCGACAATCTCAACCGGGGAGTCATTCAGAAGCTCGCCCTCGGCGGTGCAGGGGCGCATATCAGGCCGAAGACGAAGCGCCTCCGTTTCGATATAAACCTCCGGGGAATCAAGTTTTCTCATGTATCGTTTCATTCGCCCTCCAGAGAATAAGGGGCGGTCTCCCGCCCCTCTTGGTTTATGCGTAGATCAGGACGACAGTTGCGTTTCCAGCCGACGAGCTTTCGACGGTTACTGCCTGACCTGCGGTTACCGTTGCATTGGCAAGAGACGCAGGGCCAAGAACTGCATTGGCCGCTGTCCCCTTTGCCAATGTGAATACCGCGTTCGATCCGTGCTTCAGGATGATATTACCGGCAGTCGTATCGAGCGCTGTCAATTGAACAGCTACCAGCGTCCGTGACGGGAACGGGCACCCTTTCGATGAAAACACGTTCACCGGGGTAGTGCCGTTCGTGGTAGCTGCCATGACAATCGGCATGACCGTTCCATGCTCGGTCTTGTCCTTGCCGGAACGAACTGTCTCGTTGATTGTTAAGCTCTCATATCTCATGGAGCCTCCTTACTTCAGCTGATAGCAGAGTGCGTATACGTCACAAACTCCTGCCGTAGCAGCATTGCCCATGACGAGATCGATGGTATCAGCCGAGGTGTAAAGTTTGCCGAGATTGGCGACGCAATACGCATCAGTACCGACCACGCCCTGCGTAATCGTACCAGCCGTGGCGTTCAGGTTGGTAGAGGCATCCCAGCTGTTTGCGCCAGCGCCATCGCCAACGGTAGCAGTACAGGTACCACCAACCGGGGTAACGACCTTCACGAACACGTTAAGGACGCCAACGCCTGCCGGGATGTTGAGTGCCTGAACAACGTCAGACGATGCAGCGTTGTTCTTGGAGAAATCGATGCGGTTCTTGATGACCCCGAGAGTGTCCATCGCATCCCACTGGATTGCGGCTGAACCTGCCAGATAAAGTGTTGCCATTTACTTTCCTCCTTGATGGATGTAATCGAGTGTTTTGTAGTACTCGGTTGCTGATACTTCGCATACCCCCGCCAGAAACGCAAGTTCACAGCTAGAGACTTCCCGGCAGTTGGGGAATTTGATGTTGGATTCCCAAACCCGGTACGCATCTACAAAAGCCATGACCCGCAATTTCTGGCGACGGTTAGCGAATATCATGGTTATCCCTTGTAACCGTAAACGACTCCGAGCGCTTCCGGCTTGATGACCTTATGACCGTAAATCTGAAGGCCGCGTACCAGATCGCCGAAGGTGGATTCGGCGCGCAGGGTTTCGGTCTTGGTGATCTGCGATGCAAAAGTCAGCGCATACGGGACACCGAAGTACATGTAATAGCACAGGCCGGTATCGGTTGTGCTCGGGAGAAGGTTGCTGGAATAGATCGTAAACCGATCGATCATGCCAACCCGCCCGTTACGGACAACTTCACCGGAGCCGCCGCTGATGTTGGTGTCCTTGAAATCGGACTTCTTGATAAGACCGATGATATGCGGCGGGAGCAACAGATAGCGCCCGGTTTCGGGGATGTTATTTTCGTCAAGTGCCGTACCGGCATCGACAATAACATCAAGGATGTTGGTCTTGGTGAGTACCAACGGGGTTGACGTTGCACCAAGGGCGAGAGAGCTGGTCTTGCGGCCAGCGGTGTTGCCCTTGTTGGTGCTTGCGGCATCTGCATACAGGGTAGACAGGATGCCGGTTTCGAGGGCGATCTTCAGCTGCTCAGAGGCATCAGTTGACCAGTTATCAAGCAGACGAATATCCGCCTGATAGGCATGAACATCATCGACGGTGAAACCGAAATACTTACCCTTATCGATAAGCAGTTCGATTGCCGGGGATTCCGGGCGGTCATAGTCGAGCTTCTGGCCGATCACATAATCCTTGATCGTGATGTTCGGAGAAGTTCTCATGATAACCTTGTCGCCATGAGTTTTGATCTCGCCCTCATACTCGGTGTTCGAGATCGCCGTCAGGACGGTGGCATCATAAAACTTCTTGATGAGTTTCGTACTCCAGATT
>LAHU01006113.1_pt1 | contig 18952 bp, 20 predicted proteins | sample 329631 | NCBI WGS metagenome assembly LAHU01 (sample SAMN03275698, study PRJNA271635) | activated sludge metagenome | isolation source: sample C-0 Zero hour mixed sludge faded in reactor as a methanogenic...
CTGGAGAGCAGCACGAAGCTGCAGAACTCGATTTACTTCAGGAGTGCCGATAACAGGGCGCTGTATGTGAACCTGTATGTACCCTCGACGCTGACATGGACCGAGAGGAAGATCACTGTTACGCAAGCCACGGCTTACCCGAAGGAAGACCGCACTCAGCTGGTTATTGGCGGCAAGGGCAGGTTTGACCTGAACGTGCGGGTGCCGCACTGGGCAACGAAAGGATTCTTAGTGAAGATCAACGGCAGGGATTTTAGTGTTGATGCGGTGCCGGGGAGCTATATGACTATCAGTCGCAAGTGGAAGAAGGGCGATACTGTTGAGCTGCGGATGCCGTTCAAATTTTACCTTGAGCCGGTGATGGATCAGCAGAACATTGCGAGCCTGTTCTACGGGCCGGTGCTGCTGGCAGCGCAGGAGCCTGCTCCGCGCACCGAGTGGCGCAAGGTGACGCTGGATGCTTCAGACATCAGCAAGTCAATTACCGGTGATCCCTCGAAGCTGGAGTTCATGATTGATGGTGTTGTATACAAGCCATTCTTTGACACTTACGGGAGGCACTCGGTGTACCTGGATGTGGAATTGAAGTAGGGGCCTGACGGGTCCGGTGAGCTGCATCAGGTATTCCGGGTTTTTCATGTCTTCACGACATAAAAATCAATTACGCAATAGTGCGTTATGCCAAGCTGCGTATTTCTGTATTGTATAACAATCCACAGGAAAAAAATGAATAATCCATTCAGGTATGGAATAGCAGTTGATGAGCCAAATTTCATTAACAGGGAACAGGAGATAACTGGTGTCTCAGTTTGCGCCAACGTTCCACGCCGGCATTTAATCTCTCCTCATTGCTGTCTCTTGCCTCCTCTCAGAGAAATTCATAACAGGGGCAACTGTGCCGGAAACAAATTGTGTTTCCATGATTTTTTATAAATGCAAAGGAAATATGATAACTTACAATTTTGTAAGTTACATCTTGGTAAGTTACCTTCCGGTAAGGCGAGATATTGCATATCTCTTGCACAACGATTTGCACATAATAACGTTCTTAATCTAAAGACTGAAAGAGATCCATGCGATATATTATCTGCCTTCTGGCACTGCTTATCCCGTCCCTGGTTCAGGCCCAGTGGAAAGAATTATCCCCTGGACTTGAATACCGGGCACAGTCCGTGACACTGCCGGAGTACAGCTACCCTATTGAGATCAATGCAATCAGGATTGATCTGCAGAAATGGGACCTGGTTTTCAGGGGAATCAGCCAGGAGGCTGACGGGCCGTTGAAGACTCCTAAGGAGTGGTGCGAAAAGTACAGCCTGACCGCTGCCATCAACGCGGGTATGTACAACGATGATTATCAGACCCACACCGGATATGTGCGCGACGGAGAACACCGCAGCAGTCTTCACAGGAACAATTATAAATCGCTCCTTGCCTTCAATCCCGCGAAAGGAAAGCAGGTGCCCCCGGCGAGGATCTTTGACCTCGATCAGCCAGGGGTGACAATCGACAGCGTTCTTAAGGATTACTCCACTGTCATCCAGAACCTGCGGCTGATCAAGCGGCTGGGTATCAGTGTCTGGCCTGATCAGGGCAACAGGTGGAGTGAAGCTGCCATCGCGGAAGACAAGCAGGGACGGATACTATTCCTTTACTGTCCTTCGCCGGTCTCGATGCATGATTTCAACAAGATTCTCCTTTACTCTGATATGGAAATTGTGGCCGCGCAGCATCTCGAGGGCAATGCCCCGGCACAGGTATACCTGAAGGCCGGCAGCACGGAGCTGATCCTTTCGGAGGATCCTGACCTGATGCTGCCTTTGCCGAATATTATCGGAATCCGGCCTAAACCTGTAAGGAAATAAAGGTGTGCACAGGATGTCAGACTTTCAGGCATCCTGGCAGCATTGGTTTCAAAAGAACTGTAATTGCCTGCGATTGCTCATTTTACAGTAACCACAACATTCCCTTTCTTATGCTGCTGTTCAACATAAGCATGTGCTTCCGCAATCTGGGCAAGGTCATACAGTCTGTCTATTACTGGTTTAACAGTGCCTGATTCAACAAGCTTTTTCAGAAATGCCAGGTCTCCTTCCCTGCTTTTTGCGGTACCTCTTCTCACAGATATGTACTTTCCCCCGGGTTTCATGATTTTTCTGCAGGCAGATAATGAAATCTTTCCCACCGCGTCAAAAATGAGATCGTAAAATTCACCTTCCCTGCTGACGTCATTTTTTGTATAATCGATGACCTTATCAGCTTTAAGGGATTTAACAAGCTCAACATTCGGGGTGCTGCATACGGCAGTGACTTCAGCCCCAAAATACTTTGCAAGCTGAACTGCATAACTTCCCACACTGCCGGAAGCACCATAGATCAACACTTTGGATCTGCCCCTGATATGTCCTTTATCTCTGAGAAAGTGCAATGCAGTAAGTCCTCCGACAGGAATAGCGGCAGCCTCTTCAAAAGTCATATTGACAGGTTTTAAGGCAATAGTTCCCCCTTCCGGGATGCATTTATACTCAGCATAGGCGCCAAATGTAAATCCGGTGGCGGCAAACACCTGATCCCCTTTTTTAAACAGCCTGACATCCTTTCCGGTCTCCTCGATCTCACCGGCCAATTCAAACCCCAATATTTTTATCTTTCCGGGTTTGAACAGTCCATTGAAAATACGGGCAAGAAAGGGATCAGCCTTCCGCAGTCTCCAGTCTGCAGCTGTCACTGTTGTGGCATTGATTTTTATCAGAACCTCTTCGTCCCCGGGGACTGGTTTCTCAACCTGAGTGAGTTTCAAGACATCTGGTGGTCCGTATTTTTCATACACCACGGCTTTCATTTTTTCCATCTTGTTTCATTTTTCCTGTGTCGGTCTGAAGCCAACGAAAAGTGAATAGAATGTAATCGAAAGCTCCCAGGCGATTTCCATTCCTGTAAGAGCAAACAGTCCGGCACTCATAGGCTTAAGGAGATCAAACAGGACCAGCACGCCACCGGCAAAGGCGAGTGGTCCGCCAATGAGGCCTAACAAGGCCATACGCCGGGGGACGAGCCCCGACCGGTACATAAGGTATCCAAGCAGAATTCCGTTACCGAATCCTGAACCGAATTGTGGTCCAAGCAGAAAGGTCCAGCCATGAAATGCAAGGAGGCCCTGACCTGTCATGGTGAGGGCCACGGTGTCACCGCCAGGCTCGAAGCCGGCCCGTAATGTGACAATAGCCATGAGGCTGACAACACCTGAGAGAATCATTACCGACTCCACGGTGCGTGATGTGATGTAACCGACTGCGGCGGATTCACTGACCCTTTTTACAACAGGGAAGATGACGATGGCGGTCGCGATGTTGCAGATGGCAGTCAGTATCTCGAAAAGGGCGCCCATCGAAGCACGCCTGTCAAACCCCCCGCCCTGAATGTAGCCGGAGTCGTGCAGCAACGGGTCATAAAAGAATAGTGCCGGTATCGAGAACACAAAAGTACCTGCGAAGAAGAGACCGAAGATCAAAGAGGTTTTTCTGAGTGCGTTCATATGGTTTACTCCTTTCGGTTTAATTCAGATCACGTGGGCAGAATAAAAAAAAGCGGAACATCCTGCATCAGAAATTTCGAAGAAAATTGCCAGAATGCAATTGTAATAACAACTGAAGTAATGTATTGTTTCAGTCCCTGACAGGGACATCGATCCTGAGAAGGCTGAGAAGAGTCTTCGTCACATTTATTTATTCGCAAAGCTCCTTCAGCGTCTCCAAAGCTTTTGGCCAGGCCTCCAGTAAAAACGGTCTGTGTTCTGCCGGGACATCGGTATCGATGCACAGCAATGTCTTGCTTCCTGCAGGTTTCAGCGTATAGTTTTCCAGAGCCCCGCTCCAGCTGTTTTCTTTCCCGGTGCCGGCGTCCTCGCTGCCGTCAACGAACTCCCTGAGGCTTTCGATACTGATGAATTTCCCCGGGATGTTTTCCCTGATCCTGCAGACCATCCCACCGGTCTTACCCTCGGCGTCCGTACCCAGGAAGGTGATCCTCTCCCCTTTATTCCATGATCCATAGAACCGGGATGTGGGATTGAATTCAGTGGTCCACTTGTTGTATGTATCGCTGCCTGTCATGATCCGGAATATATTCTCAGGGGAGTTGTTAATGAGTATTTCAAAATGGAGCTTTTCAATGGGGCCATAGCCTTCCACATACCTTTTGAAACTATCGAGGATTGCCTGCCATCCGGCTCTCTGCAGCTCGGCGCTGTTCTGATCCTCAGCCTCAAACGACTCAGTAACGAGCGTCACTCCTGCCTTCTCGCTGAAGCTTGTGTGAACGTTCCTCCCGTCGTCAAGGGTGGATGCAATTGACTTACCCGGTACGATTTCGCTGTATGTGCCGGTAAAGTCAAATCCCTCAGAACCGTCCCGGGCTTCCATCCTTGAGAGGAATGCCCCTCCGGGGCGAAGATCATTCTCTGCATAACTCGTCTGCCAGTCGTCCGATGCGTGGTTCCAGTGTATTATATGCAGCGGGTCAGTGAACAGTTCCCATACCCGCTGGAGCGGGGCGTTTACCGTATCTGATACGGTAATAACCAGTTTTTCAGCGTGCGGTGTCATAACAATGGTGTTTTAGAAACAATGGTACTTCAATAGCAATAACAATGAGGATTTGTGTTTGTTTGCAGGAGCCCGGAGAAACTGCTTCATCTTTTGCAATATTTAAGGTTGTGCAGCATCCGGTGCAGACAGAATTTATTATGATCTTTATGTCATGAACAGATTAAAAGCAAAAACCCACCATATGCTGATACTTGTCATTACTGCTTTATTGATTATTGTTGCCATGCCGCTGCTGATGCTGGTCCTGGTAAGTCCCGGGAAAACCCGCTCCTGCCCCGCTGCGGGTTCAGGCAGCAGCATCTGTGAAAAGAGATTCGAAGAGATCGGCGGCGTCCGCCAGGGGATGTTTATAAAGGGCGCAGACACAGCCAACCCGGTACTGCTGTTTGTGCACGGCGGTCCCTCCTTCTCCGAGTATTTCCTTGCAGAAAAATACCCGACAGGGCTGGAGGATCATTTCACTGTCTGTTACTGGGATCAGCGGGGCGGAGGGCTCTCCGCTACCCGCGAAGTTACAATGGAGAGCCTGAACCTCGGGCAGCTTGCCGCGGATATGATTGAGGTGACGAACTACCTCCGCAGCCGTTTCGGCAAGGAAAGGATATATATTCTGGCTCATTCGGGAGGTACGGCTTTCGCCCTCAGGGCAGTTGCCGAAAATCCTGAACTGTACCATGCCTATATCGGGATGGCACAGATAACCAGACAGGCTGAATCTGAAAAGCTGGCGTACAGATATATGGTTGATAGCTATTCCTCTTCGGGAAACAGAAAGATGGCAGCAAAATTCCGGGAATACCCGATTATTGAAGATGAAGCATATCTCCTGCCCTTTTTTAATTCCGTGTTACGTGACAAATCGATGCACGAACTGGGTATAGGAACCATGAGAAACATGAACTCAATAATGACCGGGGTTTTTTATCCGGTCTGGCTCTGCAGGGCATATACCATCAGGGAAAAGTTCAATATCTGGCGTTCGAAGTTTTCGTTTGTGAATAAATCAGGGCTGAGGGCAGAGGTGCTGAAACTCGATATGTCAGTAGCGGTTCCTGAGCTTGGGATTCCCGCATATTTCATCAGCGGCAGGCATGACCTTACTGTTAGCCATGACCTGTCTGAGGAGTACTGCAATAAGCTGGAGAGTCCGCTGAAAAGATTTTACACCTTTAAAAATTCAGCCCACAGCCCGATGTTCGAGGAGCCGGAGAGGTTCCTGGAGATAATGATCACAGATGTCCTGAATAAGGCGATCACTCTCACAAATGACTGACAATCTCAGTGTCTGGCCCTTTTCCTCAGCAGGTTGAAAGCGCTTAGATAACCGCCGCAGATTGCTCCGGAGAAGCCGCCGCCGGTTCTTCCCCAGGCTGACGCGAAGTGGAGGTTCTCAACCGGAGCGAAGGAATCGAGCACCTTCCTGCCGGGATTCTGTGCAAATCCGTAAACGGCCCCGCCGGGATTGAGGGTGTACCTCTTCACCGTGACAGGGGTGCCGACTTCATAATAACCGATGATGTCGCGGATGCCCGGAATCACCTCGCCAAGGCGGTCAATAAACGTCTGCGCAACATATTCCTTTTTGAGTTTATACTCCTCACTGCCGAGATCCTCCCAATCGGCCAGGTAGTCAATGCAGCAGATGGCCCCTACACTCTTTCCTTCAGGCGCCAGGCCGGAGTCGACCTGGCCGTAATCGACAAACGTGAAGCTGCGTCTTGAAAAATCATCCCTGTTATTGGCGGCAATGTCAGCCTGAGATCTGACTGACCGGTCATAGATAAATGCCGAATAGTAGCTGTGACCCAGCTCCTTCAGTGGCCTGTCAAACCCGAAATAGACCGTCAGCAGCGAGGCGCCTGTGTTCAGCCCGCTGTATTCTTCACGAAGCAGTGCTCCCTGTTCCGGTGGCAGCATATCAGCAAGCGCCGGGATGGAGCAGTTTGCAACTATCTCATCAGCTGTGGCCTCCTCGGGGTTCTGTGACTTACCTCCACGTTTCCGGAAGGTGACCCCTGTCGCCCTGCCAGCCTCTACCGTCACCCCGGTGACCACGTGGTTCAGCAGCACCTCTCCCCCGTGGCTCCTTATGTATCCGGCCAGGTGGTCAGAGAGCCGCTGTGAGCCTCCCTTTATGAAACTTGCACCGTTGGTATAATAGCTCCCTTCGGCGACTGAGTAATATATCAGCGAAAGCGAATACGGATCATCATGGAAATAGCCCAGGTTACCCAGCAGGATTAGTTTCAGGTCATCATTGCTGATAATGGAGTCAAGAAACGATCCGACGCTTTTATCAGGTTCGGTCTCCCCTGCCGGCTTCTTTTTCGGACTGAGCAGCTGGTCAAAGTATTTCGCTATCCCCTCCTTTTCTTCCGGGAACATCTCTGTCAGACGTGCAGCGGCCAGTTGCGGATCATGGGGTATTGTCACGGCAAGGTCACCCCTGATGAACCGGTAGAACTCAGGTACATGAATAAATTCAACATTGCCCGTGACATCCAGCTCACTGAAGATGCGGTTCTTCATGTCACGACTGCCCGGGCCGTCCATCTCGTGCAGCCCCACCTCGAGGGTGAAATCACCGCGCCTGAAGGAAGTTGCGCATCCACCGGGCTGGCTATGCTGTTCAATGACCAGCACCTTCATCCCCTCGCGGGCCAGCTTCGCGCCTGCGGTAAGGCCGCCGAGGCCAGCTCCTATAATGATGACGTCATACTTCATTTGATATCAGGAATTGGATAGCGTTTGAACTCTTTTGTCCTGTCAAACAGGTACCTGTATGTAATGTAGTGTTTCACTGAAACACTTCCGACCGATATAAAAATCTTGCGCATCTTGGGGTTGAAATCGCCCACCCAGGAGAACTCAACCTCCTTATAATGAGGCTTATGTTCGATTGCCTCGCGTACCTTAAGGATGAAGGCCGACTCGATCCCCAGTTTCTGGAATTTCGGGATCACCCCCATGAGCATGCCCCGCGCCCTTGTCATTGTATTCCGCTTTTTCAGCCAGAGGAATTTGATCATTGAAACCAGGTTGAGCTTCCCGTTAAGGTGCCTGAGAATCTGGTTCAGGTCAGGGAACATAAGGTATATGGCGATGGGTTTCCCCTCGAAATAGGCCAGCCAGATGAACTCCTCATCGAGGATGGCTTTGGCTTTTTTGAGGGTGCCTTTTATATAGTCCGGCTCGAGGGGTTCGAAGTTGGCCTTGAAAGAGGCCCATGCCTCATTGAACACCTCCGCGAAGTCGGCGACGTACCTGTCCTGTTCCTTCCAGGTAAAGTGCCTGAATTCATACCCCGGCTTTTCGGCCACCCACTGTGCAATCTTACGGAACCGCGTGTCGAGCGGTTTGGTAAGGTCATAATGGAAACCCTCCTGCCTGAACCATGTCTGGAAACCGTATCTCTCAAACAGCCCCTGGTAATATGGCGGGTTATAGGCTATCTCGAACGAGGGATGTGTAAATCCCTCTACAAGCAGACCCCAGTATTTATCTGTCTCACCAAAGTTTATGGGGCCGTCCATTGCCTCCATCCCTCGTTCGCGGAGCCATTCCCTGGCGGTATCGAAGAGCATGCCGGCCGCCGCGTCATCATCAATGCACTCAAAGAATCCTGTGCCGCCGGTAGGCTGGTCATAGGTTTTTGCAATGTTGAAGTCGATAAAGGCTGCTATGCGTCCGATGAGGCTGTTGTCATCGCCGGTGAGCACCCATCTGGTGGCGGTGCCGTGTTTGAAATAGGGATTTACAGCGGGATCGAAGACGCCGTTTATGTGCCTGTCGAGCGGACAGACCCACGTATCATCATTCCTGTAAATGACCCTTGCGGTGTCAAGGAACATCCTTTCCGTTTTCCTGTCAGTGACCTCGATGAGCTTCATGTGTGTGATTTTTGTTGCCGGTCCGGTTACTTGTTATAAACCTGTTCAACCACCTCGCTGTATTTTTCGTGGATGAATTTTCTGCGAAGCTTCAGTGTCGGGGAGAGCTCGCCTGTGGCAGGGCTCCATTCATCTTTTACAAGCCTGAACCGGTTTATCCTTTCCGGCGGGCTGAGTCGTTTGTTCATCTTATTGACTTCGGAAGAGAAGAATTGCAGCACCTCCGGGAGGGTGATCAGTTCGTCATTACTCGAATAGTTTACCTTCCGTGGCAGTCTTCCAGTCTTCGAAGTATTTGAAGTTTGGAGAGATAAGGGCACTGGCGAATTTTTCATGTTCACCGATAACCATAATCTGGTCAATGGCGGGTGATTCCTTAAAGATGTTCTCCACTCTCTGTGGTGCGATGAACTTCCCGTTTGAGAGTTTGAATATCTCCTTCTTCCTGTCTGTGACCATCAGGAATTTGCCCTCTTCGATATGGCCTATATCGCCGGTGTGAAACCATCCCTCCTCATCGAATACCGAGGCGGTCAGTTCGGGATCATTGTAATATCCGAGCATCACGTTGGGTCCCTTGCAGAGTATCTCGCCGTCGTCAGTAATCTTCACCTCAACCCCTTCGATGGTCATGCCTACCGACCCCAGTTTCACCTTTCCCTTTTCTGTCCGGTTGATTGTGATGATGGGTGAAGTTTCCGTCAGGCCGTACATGTTTATGATCTTTATCCCGGCTGCCCAGAATACCCTTTCGAGGCGTGGCTGGAGGCTGGCGCCGCCGCATCCTACTATGCGGACGTTTCCGCCAAGCGCCTCGCGCCATTTGCTGAAGATGAGCTTGTCGGCGATTCTGAGCTTTCTTTCGTAGAGCCAGCCGTTTTCGCCGAATGGCTGGTAATTCAGGCCCAGGTTCACTGCCCGGAAGAAGAGGGATTTCTTTATTCCAGTGAGGCTCTTGCCTTTGGAGATGATCACATCGTAGAATTTCTCCAGTACGCGGGGTACGGCATCAAAGCCGTCGGGCTTTATCTCCTTCATGTTGATGGAGATAGTCCCCATGCTTTCTGCATAGTAGATGCTTGTTCCGCTGAATTGCGTCTGGTAATTGCCGAGTCGTCCGCCGACGTGGCACAGGGGCAGTATGCTGAGGTATTTGTCTGTCGGTTTCAGGTTGAACACCGATGCTGCCGAGATGAAGTTGCTGACCATGTTCCGGTGCGAGAGCATCACCCCCTTGGGTTTGCCGGTGGTGCCGGAGGTATAGATGAGGGTTGCAAAGTCATCGGGTTTGATCAGTTTCTTTATCTCCTCCACTTGTTGTTTCGTTTCGGCGGAGCAATTCCTCCCCTTTTCAACTATATCGAGCCAGTTGGCGGCGCCGTCGATCTTATCAAAGGTGAATGCGGGGCATGAGTGGCCTGTGGCAGTAAGGGCGGGTTCGAGGGTCCTGCAGAGCTTTTTGTCCGATATGATTATCATCCTGGCACCCGAATTTCTTATAATGTATTCATATTCAGTTGCTGAAAGGGAGGTAAAGACAGGCACATGGACAACGCCAAGCATTGACATTCCCATATCGGTAAAATTCCATTCCGGGCGGTTGGCGGAGACGGTGATTATCTTGTCGCCCCTGCGGAATCCCGATTCACAGAGGCCATAGCAGAAGCTGTATGCATGTTCAATGTATTCGGCTGTGCTGTATTTTTGCCAGTTGCCGTTATGTTTGAAGCAGAGGGCATCAGCCTTGTTGTATAGTTCCCTGTACCTGTCAAGCAGGTCGAAGGTTCGCGAGACGATATGTTCCATATGGTTTATAATGCAGGAATGAATGAGTTTGCCTTCTGCAATATAGCGAAAAAACAATATAAATCAGAGGCCTCAGCCTATGATGTCCGGGAACAATTACCAGCCGGGTTGACGCATATTCCCCGGTGCGAATGTCTAAACCGGACAGACAGGGCCTCTCATATTCCTCTCTTGTAACAGATTATAAAAACATGTGAATTGTCATTGTAAAATGAATTTATGTTCATTTATTTTGTGGTATGAGATCAAAGGATTACGGCAAGGTTGAGCTGGTATATGAGGCAGGGCTTGAGCTGATAAGCAGGGAGGGGATTGCAGGGCTGACGATGAAGGGGCTGGCTGCCAGGTCAGGTGTGGCGACAGGCACTCTTTACATATACTTCAGGAGCAAGGAAGAGCTCTTCCACAGGATGTACCTCTACTACCGCAACAGGTCGCTTGACAGGTTCATGCAGGGTTATGATCCGGTGGAGCCGTTCCGGATAGGTCTCAAGAAGGTTTTTGTCAACTACCTGACTCACCGGATAGAGCATCACTCCGAGAGTATCTTCCTTGAACAGTACTACCGCTCACCGTATATAACCGAGGAGCAGAACGCCCTGGCAGAGGCCATGAAACACCCAGTCTATGAGGTGATCAAAAGAGGCAAAAGGGAAATGCTGATAAAGAACGATATTGATGATGAAATGCTTTTCCTTGCCATGATCGGATTCGTCCGTGAACTGGCCGACGAACATGTCACAAAGCAGTATAAAATGACCCCGGAACGGATTGAGAAGGCATTCCAGCTTGCCTGGGACATGATCAAAATGTAATTCATATAATCATTAATGAACGAATATTCATCTATAAATAATACGTTATGAACATACCTGTCTGGCAGTACCTTGTTTCGATGCCGTTATATATAGGCATCCTGTTGATCCTTGTGGAGCTGATGAGGAAGTATTACAAGGCATCAGCCCTTTTCTGGATCCTGGCACTATTCACATTCCCTCTGTGGGCAGCTCAGCTCGATGGATGGTTCCGCTGGGTTAAAACCTTCTCCGTGCTGGTACCTACGGCACTGATCCTGGGTTTGGGGCGACTGGCTCATGCAGATGACCGTCCGGGCTGGCTCTCATTCTTCAGGAAGGACTGGGTTTTATGGGCATTATATGCGGTGCTGGGATTGAACATTCTGGAGGCATCGCTCAAGGATCTTTCCCTTGGAAACTATTTCAACGCCATATCAGGATTTATCCTTATCGTTACGATGCCTCTCTTCAAGTCGAAGGGGATGCGGAACGGATGGGCGTTCTCAAAAGGGAAGCCCTGGGACATGCTGGCGTATACCGATCCGATGTGGAACTTCCTCTACACCACATGGAACATAGCCTTCGTATATGCGGAGAATCCCGGTTATGCGGCCAGTTCGCTATGCATCCTGCTTGCTGCCGAGATTTACCCGATAATAAAGCGCCGTCCGGAGCTCTATGTACAGGCGCGTGCCTATACTCTCGCGGTGCATATCCTGATACGGGCCACCTATGATATATTTACCCCGATAATGGATTCATCAGCCTTTGCGAGTGAACGTGCAGTCTGGTACTGGGGGCTGATAAACGTGGTGATGCATGTACCTTATCTCTTCTGGTACTTCATTAAAAGGAGAAAGAGTTTCAGGCGTTAAGCCATTTCCTGAAAGCTGAGGAGCGGTCAATACTCACAATGGTGTCAAGTTCATCGTCAGCTTTTGGCTTCAGTTCCAGTTTGATCCGGCCGCGTGACCAGGCCGTCATTCCGGCGATTGAATTCATGCTGACGAGGTACTTCCTGTTGATGCGGAAGAAAACGGAGGGATCAAGGACAGCCTCCAGGGCCTCGAGGCTCAGCTCCGCCGGATATGAGTTACCCTGAAAAGTCTTCAGCCAGGCACTTTTTTCCAGCACATAGAACCATGCTATCTCTGTGACCTCGATCTTCCTGAGCTTCTCTCCTGTCTGTACCAGGAAACGCTTCCTGTAACCCGGATCTCGTCCCTGCAGCTGTGCCATAAGTGCATCAAAGTCGATGCTGAAGGCGGCCCGTAGCGACTGATATTTATTCAGACTCTCTGCTAGGTCGCTCCTGCGGATTGGCTTCAGGAGGTAGGCGATGCTGTTAAGCTGAAAGGCCCTGACAGCATACTGGTCATAGGCTGTGGTAAAGATCACCGGCGTGTTGACGGCCACCTGCTCAAAGATGCTGAAGCTGATCCCGTCAGAGAGCTGTATGTCGAGGAAGATGATGTCAGCCCGGTTCTGCATGAGCCATTTAACCGCATCCTTAATCGACCCGAGCTTCGCCGTTACAGTCACTGACGGATCGATTTCCGCGAGCATCTTCTCAAGCTTCTCAGCCGCAAGGCTTTCGTCTTCAATTATCAGCGCTATCATTACCTTCAGGATTAAGCAAGGGCAACCGTGCAATATAATGATCATTCTCAACGGCAAACTGCGGGAGCCTGCCGGTTATTAGGGAGTACCGCCTGGTGAGATTCTTCAGTCCCAGCCCGGTGGATGCCGGTGCTGAGATCTTCGGCTGAAGCCGGTTTGCAACAGTCAGCATCATGTCACTGGCAGTTATCCCGATATGCAGAGGTTTTGAATGGTTTACTATATTGTGCTTGATAGCGTTCTCAAGGACCACCTGCAGTGAGAGGGGAGGAAGCACAGCGCCGAGCAGGTCACCGGGGACGCTGACCGACCATGTCAGGTCCTCCCCGTAACGCATCTGCTGGAGAAAGAGGTAGGAGCGCATGAATTCGAGCTCCTTGCCAAGAGTTGTTGTATGCTGCTCGACAGTTTCAAGAACGTACCGGTATATCTGGGAGAACTCATCGATGAATTCCTGGGCCCTGGAGACATCCTTTTCTATAAGACCGGACAGCACATTGAGGCTGTTGAACATGAAGTGAGGATTGATCTGGCTTTTCAGCATCTCGAATCGCATCTGTGACAGTTCCCTCTCAAGTGCCTCGGCTTTCCTGGCTGCCTCTGCGCTGCGGATGTAAAAGACCCAGGCCTCGAGCACCCCCATGATGATAATATTCACCACCGCATAGATCAGGGCATTATAGAGAAGCACGAGGTTCAGCGGTTCGCTGTATGGGGTGAGGCTGTTGGCGGTCAGGGTCATCAGCACCGACACCGTGGCAGCAAGTGTGACGGCTGCCATAAACTGTATCACCACCCTTGGAAAGACCCTCCTGTGCCACGGGAAAAGGGCGTTAAGTCTGCCGATGATCAGCAGGTCAGGAACAGCGACGAGCATTGCAGCAGGGACTGTAAGAAGCACGCCGCGGGTGAGGCGCAGGAGAAAATGGGTGAAGTTCTGGAGTGGGTAGAATCCGCTGAAGTTGTTGTAGATTATGACGATCATCTGGGCTGCCACGGAGATGCCGATCACGAATCTCACCAGCTTTGGCAGCGGGATGAGCCCGTTTAACCGTTTCATGAATGATTGTGTCATCGTGTATCTGTTATCTGTGACTGCGGTTTGCCGGGATTAATTTAACAAAAGTAAACTCTTGATCCGGCATTACTGTAACAACTGTCAACATTATCTTACAAGGTTAAGGTGCATCCGGATAACTCCTTTGCCATTCAGACTGAAGTAGCGCATCCTCCATTCTCCCTCCTCAACCGGCAGGGATTTGTCAATATGCACCTCTCCGGGAGCTTCAACCGAAGCAGAAAAGACCACGGCTCCCGAGGGTGACATTATTTCGGCAACCAGGGCTCCTTCCGAAGCAATGATGTTCCCGGTAAGCCGGATGGCACTGACTGTGAAATCCACTTCCACGTTGTTGATGCCACCGGAGCGGGGGCCGACCGGCAGGTCGAAGCCAAACCGGTCGGACGCGATGGGTTCGCAGGCGCTCAGGGCTGTCATTGCAACAGACGTCATGATCAAGATCGTTTCCCTGATATTCATTTTCATTCAGTTTTATTGCACTGATCAGAAATTCATGAGGATACCCAATCTGACTGAGAAGTAGTTTCTGTCCGGGAGCGGAGCATCAGGGACATGTCCTTCCCTTTCCAGCAGAGCGTTGTATTTCAATTCGGAGAGGAGTGACCATTTTTCCGTCAGCGGGAGATCGATGCCGCATCCTGCCTGCCATCCGGGTCCGTGGGTCGTATCGAAGAGCAGTTCGCCTGTCGGGTCCTCTATCTCAATGTGCTTGTACTGGTACCCGCCCCTGACAAAGACCGAGGCGTTTGAGAATTCGATTTTCCGCTTGTACTGCAGACCCAGAATATAGCCTGTCTCCTCAAAATCGCATCTGTGCCCGGCAGGTTCATAGTCGTTGCGGAAGGCGTTATAGCCCCATCCACCGTAGATGCCGAGGTGTTTAGTCAGTCGGTAGTGAAGCAGTGCTTCGGCGCCGGCGCCGGCATTTGTGATGGCCTGACCCGGTGCGCAGGTTGAGAGCGAGAGTCCCCCGTTGACTTCGAATCCGGCTCTTTTCTCTTCGCCCTGGGCAGTCAGTGCCACAGGCAGAAGTGCCAGGATTGCTGCTGTCAATAATACTTTTGTTTTCATCTTAATTGGTTTAAAAGGATTAGTGTTTGTTTGTCGAAGCAAAAGTAGGGGGCGCCCGGAGGCTCCGAAAATAAAAGGTGCCGGGGGTGCGAAAGAGGGTGCTGAAGGTGCATATCCGGGGGCTGAAAGTGATGGCAGTTTCTGGTGAATAAAACCGGTTGCAGCATGAAATATGGCTGACTATGCATAACTTCGGGTGAGAATTAAACGCTATGCCATGAAGAGTAAACTTATTGCCGTCTGGCTGTTTGCCGCGATTGTTGCCACGGCCACAGGGCAGCAGGTGCCGGACACGGGGTATTCCCCGGTGATTAAGAATCCTGCCTACGAACAGGGACTGGGTCCGCTTGTATATATTGACGAGGGGCATAATAACTTTCACACACGTGGCGACCGCTATCTTCCGTTTGCGAGGCTGGTTGAACGTGACGGTTACGTTACTGAGGGTTATGCCGGGCAGTTTGAACCGGAGAGGCTGAAAAAGTGCCGGATACTGGTCATCTCCAACGCCCTGCACGAGACGAATGCCACCCGCTGGCACAAACCGGTTTATTCCGCATTCACCCCCGGGGAGACTGAGACAGTAAGGAGGTGGGTTGAGGAGGGCGGATCACTTTTTCTGATAGCTGACCATATGCCCATGGGAGGCGCCGCGGCTGAGATGGCTGCAGCGTTTGGGTTCGGGTTCACTGACGGCTTCGCCCTTGACACGGCTCAGGCAGGGCCGGCGCTCTTCTGCAGGGCCGACGGCACCCTGGCGGAAAATATCCTGGTTAACGGCCGGAGCGCCGACGAGAGGGTCGACAGCATTTTTTCATTCACCGGCCAGGCATTCACTGTTCCGGATGATGCCCGTACGGTGCTGACTTTCAATGAAAAGTACCTGCTGCTCCTTTCTGACACAGCCTGGGTTTTCAATGAACAGACGGTTTACAAGCCGATAAAAGGGTGGTCGCAGCTTGCTTTCAGGGAGTATAACAGAGGGAGGGTTGTGATGTCGGGTGAGGCTGCCATGTTCACCGCGCAGCTGGCAGGGCCACAACAGTTTCCGGCCGGCATGAATGCCCCTTACGCCCGCAACAACTACCGGTTGCTGCTGAATATCATTCACTGGCTTGACGGGAGATGAAGGTGTTTGCCTCCATGATCATTGAGTTCAACAGGCAGGTCAGGTTCCGCTGTGAATTCCCGGATATTTTTAACCAGATTGCCTAGAGATACCTGCTTACTATGTCACGGCGGGAGAAGGGGGCGATGAGGAATCTCCGGACTACTTTCCAGTTTGTCAGCCAGTTGATCTTTGCGCCGTGCTTCCTGTTTCCAATCATCTTACGGACAAGAAACGGAGCAACAGTATCAGCCTCGTTGGCCAGTATGTTGTAGATTTTTATAAGCTTTTTGCTGTTTCCCGGATCCTTCCTTATCTGCTCCATTGTGAGGTCGGTGAGGACCATGCCGGGACTGATTGTTCCCACAATGACCGGACCTTCCTTTACTTCTTCAGCAAAGGCATCAGTGAAATATCTGACCGCCCTTTTGGAGGTTCCGTACGGAGTGAGGCCTGTGATACGGCGGCCGTCGCTGCCGAGGCCTTCCATATTGTAGATGGCTCCGTGACCCTGCTTCAGCATCCTGTTATAGACAACGTGTGTGGCAAGCATGAGTCCCCTGACATTTGTATCAATAATCCGCGTGAAGATCTCAGTCGGGAGTTCATGAAAGGGAGTCTGGTCGCTGGAGGTGCCGGCGTTGTTGATCCAGATATCCACCCGGCCGAAGGTTTTAACCGCGCGGTCCCAAAGGCTGACCAGGTCAGCTTCAACTGAAACATCGCATTTGAAGGCTGCATATCTTCCCCTTTCAAACTGACCATCGAGTAACTTCAGAGATTTTTCCACATTTGTTTCCGATGTCCCTGAATAGGCAACATTCCATCCCGACTCAAGAAAGGATCTTACGAGTGCGGAGCCAATGCCCCTGGTGCCGCCTGTTATAACCGCTGTTTTCATGCTTATGGTATAGTGAAGTAAATCTACAATTATTTGTCTTTCAGATTTCCGGCATTCAGGCCTGCCAGAACAAGATTAAAATGTCCTGGCTCCTGGAGTGTTTTTATTGTACAAGTTCATCAATTAATAAGTCACATGAAACCAGCAATCTGTATACTCCTTCTGGCCTCCATGATGTGGAGCTGCAAAAACAACGCAGGCTATATTGAATATTTTGTCAGATACACGACTGAAGACATCAGTCTGAAATCAGGGTTGGCAGATCCGGAGCTCTACCATACAGGCATGGGTGACTATATCACCAGCATCACACCCAGCTATTTCGAGCAGGAATTTGAAGTCCCTGCCGGTTACGGTACAATGCAGATAATCGGGCAGAATGGCACCTATACTACTGAACCCGGGACAGGTAAGCGTTATATTAAGATCTACCATCAACCTTTAATTGAGCCATACTTCGGGGTTCCAGATCGTCAGCCATGGGGATATTTTTTCGGGAATACAGAGTCGACATATGTTTTCAACAGGGAATGTGCAGAGCTGCCGGCCTCAGAGGATTCCCCAAACGGAGGCAGGGATTGCATGATCAGAAGCCACCAGTTTACCCCGCTTGCTGTCACAATGCCTGAAGAAGATGAGACTATCGGGATGTATTCAACAGTCAGTTTCAACACTGACAACCTGATCAAGGTGTATGCCGGGATGGACAATACTCCCTACACCCAGGACGACGTATTTACCTACGCCCCCAACTACTGGGAACGACTGAAGGTAAGGCTGGAGGTGCGCTGAGGCTACTTCGGACATCAAGCCGCGCTGAATACCGGTTACATACTACAGGACTACGGCAACCCTGTTTCTATGTTCAGAGCTTAATGACTTTCCGTCTGAGCATATTGTCTGTCTGTTCAATCTCCAGGATATAAGTTCCGCATGATAAAGCAGATGAATTAAAATTTACCTGGTTGCCATTCAGGTTACTTTTCCTTTGCACTATCTGTCCCAGGCTGTTATATAGAGTTATGGTTGAATTATTAAAAGGTACGTCTGATGAAATTGTAATCCTGTCCCCGGCCGGATTCGGATAGATACATATGTCGTCGTCTTCAGCCGGGCTTGCCACGCCTGTCAGATTGCACACTGATGGCGTTCCGGTTGTTTGTCCGAGGGTAAGTATACCGGAAGTGACAGTCCAGTATTCATAGGTTCCGCCCGAGACAGTTGTCCAATCCTTTAGATCCACCGATTTTGCAGCTGCAGGGACGGCGGTATAACTTCCCGGTCCTGGTATCACATAAACCCTGGCACCGTTTGTCCATGTCAGTGGCTGTCCCTGAACGCATGTTTCCGGAGCGGCACACCATTGTCTTAAGAAATAAGCCTTGCCCACTCCCGCCACCATTGCAATTCCATCCTGGTCAATGCAGACAGCGGTCTTTTCATCGCAGGCAATTCCTTTCACGTCTGTCATTGCCGAGTCTGTAATCATTCGTGACAGAAATGACATCAGCCTTCCCTGTCTCCCCCTTATGCCGTTGTCTGTGGTGCCACCCTTTGTATTAAAATGAGTGTCGCAGATTGTTTTCTTCAGAAACGGATTCTGCAGGAAATCGTTATAGTGTATTCCGGTGCCTGACCTGTACGGATTAAGCAGGACCTCTTCTGACACAACGTTTGTGATGCCGTCATAATAAACGGAGCCCTGGATTGCCATGCCGGCGCTGGTGCCTCCGACAGGGATATGTTTGACATTTGCCAGGTAATTCAAAGCGGAGCCCAGCGCGGTTCCCCGGTAGAACCTGATATAATCATTCTGATCACCCCCGGCAAAAAACAGGGCTTCAGCCTTTCTTACAGCCTGAACAACGGCAGAATCATTTGCCAGCTCTCTCGAATTAATCAGAAAGGTCTCAACAGAATTGGCTGAACCCAGACCATATATATAACTGTTGTAAGCATTTGTGCCGGTGGCACGAATAACCACAAAATCTCCCCCGCCCGATTTGTTGATCATCCATGTGAAAGCAGCATCAACGTCAGCGCCTCCGCCCATCAGCACCGTTCCGGCCGA
>LAHU01001374.1_pt1 | contig 18737 bp, 16 predicted proteins | sample 329631 | NCBI WGS metagenome assembly LAHU01 (sample SAMN03275698, study PRJNA271635) | activated sludge metagenome | isolation source: sample C-0 Zero hour mixed sludge faded in reactor as a methanogenic...
GGCGGCAGCCCTCGATCCCCTCATCAGGGAGATCGGGGCATTGCCGGGACCCGACGACCGGACCCGCCAGCTCATCTGCATCGCCATCAATACCGCGGTCGGCAACCCGCGTGGTGTCTGGTTTCACGCTGCCATGGCGCGAGAAGCGGGTGCCTCGCGGGGTGAAGTCATGTCTGCAGTGATCCAGAACCTGCACCTTTCCGGGTTATCACGGGTGCTTGAATCCCTCCCCGGGGCGCTGGAGGGATATGAGAAAGGAGCATTTTCGAATCCAGTTACCAGGAATCCGGGGGGACCCGGAAATGAAATCTCCCTTCCACCCCGTGAGGGCTCCTAAAAAAAGGGAATTCCATCCCTGGTCAGGTATAATACCCGGTATTTGCGAGGGTGTCGTTATATACCCTGTACGGGATGTCTCCTGCAAAGAACGTGACTTCCACCCGGTCCGGTCCACGAGTCCCGGAGATAGTGACCGAGTCACCGCGTGAGATCATCTCTGGCCGGGAGAAGGGAATCTCCTTCTCTATCACCTGGCCGTCGGTCAGGGAAGCTTTTACCAGGACTTTTCGGAGGAGTGGCTGGCCGAGACCCCCGGTGTAGGTGGCGATCAGGTCGCTGTAGACCCTGTCCTTCTCAACGCGTATAGCCGGCTCGATATTTGAGGGGAGTGGATCTATCGGGCCTGGTCCGATCCCCGCCGGATAGGTGACAGGGGAGTCACCTGGTGCTACACCCTGATACGCGGTGGCGGCAGGTACAGGTGTTGTCTCGCTGGCTGCATGGGTGACCTGCGCCGGAAGAGGAGTTTCCTGCGTTGTGGGCAGGGCAGTCGTGGGGAGCGGGGTGGTTCCAGCAGGGTTGGGGTTCGCTCCCCCACCAAGAATACCTGTGCATCCGCTGGTACTCACTACGACAAGGAGAACCGATATTACCAGAGCAATGCGTGCCACGTCCATACCATATGAGTGAGTCTTCAAACTATATTGCCCCTCTGGATGGGGCCTGATGACGCCCCGGTCCTTTATTAGGGGGTGGTCGGAGAAACCGGGCTCTCCATTCCGTGCATAGCGTAAGGATCACGACAATTTCGGCCGTTTTTTGAAAAATTGAAGGATTAACGGTATAAAACCCATTCGATATATTCATAACCCCCTGTGCATATTCATTAACCAGTCGGGGATACTGGATGTACTGTTCACACTGTGGGAAGAAGACAGAGAGCTCCGGAAAGTATTGTCCCTGGTGCGGTACCGAGCTCCCCCCTCCAAAACCGACGCGCCGTATCGTGGTCCGGCGGGGAGGGGGTGTCTCCACCGAGGTTTATGCCGGTTTTGGCCGCAGGTTTGCGGCTGCGCTGATCGATTCCATCTTCATCCTGTTTATTGGAATCTTCCTTACCGGCCTCCTTGGTCTCTCGGAGGGTGCCCGGATGATATACCAGGCCCTCCGGCATGTACCGATGACTGACCGCTATGGGGTGGAGTCCGGGGCCTTGATCCCGTTCCCTGTGGTCCTGATGATCACGGTCCTCTTCATCCTCCTTCCGTGGTTATACTTCTCAGTCCTGGAGTGTTCCCGGAACCAGGCTTCGCTTGGTAAGATGGCAATGCGGCTTGCGGTGACTGACCGGCATGGCCGGAGACTGACCTTCGCCCGGGCAACACTCCGCCATTTTTCGAAATACATCTCGCTATTCATCTTCTTTATCGGATTCATTGCGATTGGATTCACACGCTGCCGGCAGGGATTCCACGATTTCACCGCAGGCACCTACGTCTTCCTGCAGACCGAATAGCTATACTCTTCCTTTTTCCGCCGGTTTTCCTGATGGGGTGTATTGGCATCTCCCTGTTGCATACCGCATCCTCAAGGAAGGTATTTAGTCCGGTTTCCGGGGATACCTCTTGTACATACGTCCTGGTATTTCATCCTGCAGACCACAGGGGTTACCGCTGGAGGCCGGTGTCTGAGTACCGGAACCAGTGAAAACCCTGCAGAAAGAGCCGGAATTACGGGCCCGTGAGATACCTGGGAGGTCCGCGTACCGGATCCCCCCTGTTTCAGAAAAGGAGACTGAACCGGGATTGATTCTTCCATACCGGTACAGAAACAGAACCAACGCCCGGGCACCCTCCAGGAGCAGCAGAAAGCCTCGTATAACCGGTTAAGGAGCCGGCATCCCCCGGAAACCGCACACGGTTCATCATCCCTACCTACACCGGATTGCGAAGGACCGTACACTGGATGGAGAGAGTCCCGGGGTGGATAGAGTCTAGGGGGGGATGGCGCAAAGGGGTGGTTGCCGGAATGTATAACGGCAGAAAAAAAACAGCAGAAAAATGTTCAGGTCCCAGGACATGCTGGCAGGTCCCTGACGATGAGGTGCAGCGGTTCAGTCATATTTACTTTTCGGGCGGTGCCACCCCGAGTATCCACAGTAATAGCAGCCTTCACCCTCGCAGTGTGGGCACTTCGTGGCAGGTGGCCGGACGAGGACGCTCCCTTTCTTGTCGCAGAAGCAGCAGCCCTCGCCGTCGCAGTGGGCACATACAACCTCCACCCATCCAGTCTCTCCTTCGCTCATTGTATAGTATGATAGAGAGTATCCGTTGAAAGAACCTCCCGTCGTGTATATTGCAGGAGAATATCAGGTGATCAACGGGCATCGCGACTCCGCCACCGGAGGCCCAGTTCCATCGCCCGGATGACCGTCTCCAGTGTCTTTATTCGCGCGAACCGCTTGTCATTGGATTCGATGACCGTCCAGGGGCAACAGGGTGTACTGGTCATTCCGATCATGCCCCTCACAGCTTCCAGGTAAGAGTCCCATTTCTCCCTGTTCCGCCAGTCTTCAGGGGTTATCTTCCATTGCCTGGCCGGGTCAGACTCCCTGTCGCGGAACCGCTTCAGCTGGATATCGCGATCGATATGGAACCAGCACTTGACCAACACGGTCCCGTGACGGGAGAGACTTTCTTCGAGGCTGTTAATCTCATGATATGCCCGTTTCCACTCATCAGTCGAACAGAAACCCTCGACGCGTTCGACGAGCACCCTCCCGTACCAGCTCCTGTCAAAGATAGTGATCCTCCCGTCTTCAGGCAGACGCTTGACAAACCGGTAGAGGTAATGGTACGTCTTCTCCACATCACTGGGTGCTTGGATGGGTATAACATCGTATCCCCTTGGGTTCAGGTGCATGGTCAGCCGCGAAATGGCACCGCCCTTCCCTGCCGCATCCCACCCCTCCATCACGATGACGGTCGCGGTACGGCGAAGATAGAGTTCTTCCTGGAGTTCACGTAACCGCTTTCCACATGCTTCCAGGCGCTTTTCATAGGTGCTGTCCGGGAGTACCTGGCTCAAATCGGCCGCGTCGATCGCGGGGACCTCTCCCGGGCCGGGAGTAATGACCCGTCCTGCCGCAGGTAGACCTGCCCTGATCCCACCTGCTCTTCCATCCAGGGCCTCATCGAGGGCGTTGATAATTACCTCGAGGGTCCGGATGATTGCGTAATTCCTGTCTTCTGCTTCGATGATGTGCCAGGGGGCATAGCCGGTACCGGTCGTACTGAGCAGGTCTTCAATGAGGGGCAGGTTCTTCCGGTAGCGCGTGAACCGTTTAAAATCTGCTGCAGAGATGAAATTCCAGGTGAAAGGGTCCTCTCTCCGGGTAGATATCCGTTTCTTCTGTTCTTTCCGCGAGATGTGCAGGAAACACTTGATAAGGAGGGTACCGCCAGAGACCAGCTCTTCTTCGAAGTCAAGGATCTCCTGGATGGCCTGTTCCCTGACCCTGACCGGGTCGCCCGGGTCCATCCGCTCGATGATGGACCGGGTGTACCACGAGCGGTCAAAGACCGAGATACTCCCCGCAGGGGGGATCTTCCTCCAGAACCGCCAGAAGAATGGGTGTGCGGATTCCTGCGAATCAGGGATCTGGGAGGAGAAAAAACGAAACCCGCGGGGATCGAGCGACCGGATGATCTCATTGGAGACCTCCGATATACCGGATGCAAACCACCCCTCAAAGAGGATGATGACCGGCATTCCTGCAAACCGCGCCTCGCGCTGCAGTGTGCCAAGCCGTTCCTTGAGCGGCGGGAGTTCCTCCTCGTATTCATTATCAGAGAGGTGAAGTGCGAGATCGGCCTTTTCAAGCATCATCATCTCCTCCCGGGGTGAATGGCGGGGCCCCTATGCCGGACCCCGGCATTCATTCCTCACTCACCCGGGCGGTTCCCGGAAGAGGACCGCCCCGAGGTCAGCCTGGGCCGCACTGGTGGCATATCGTGCGAGGACTCCTCTCACGGGCGGTTCAGGCGGAGTCCAGGCAGCAAGTCTCTTCTCCAGGATATCTCCCGGGACGAGAAGTTCGAGGGCGCGGGTGTGGAGATCGATCCGGATCGCGTCACCCTCCTCGACCAGGGCAATCGGCCCTCCTGCCGCAGCTTCGGGAGCAACATGACCAATACAGGGGCCACGCGTACCGCCCGAGAATCGTCCGTCAGTGATGAGGGCAACATGCTCATACCCGAGTCCCATGAGGGCCGATGTCGGGGAGAGCATCTCTGGCATACCGGGTCCGCCTCGTGGCCCTTCGTAGCGGATGACCAGTACATCGCCCTCCTCTATCTTTCTGGCAAGTATCGCGTTCATTGCTACCGCCTCCCCGTTAAATACCCTCGCGGGTCCTTCATGCCGCCACATGCCAGGCGGAACTGCCGCCGACTTCACGACCGCCCCTCGCGGTGCAAGTGATCCCCTGAGGATGCGGAGGCCGCCGGCTGGGAAAACCGGGTGGGTAAGTGGCCGGATGACCTCCTCGTCGGTGACCGTTGCCACCGCTGCAATATCGTGCACCGTGTGGCCCGAGACGGTCGGAGTGTCGTGGAGGTAGGGGAGGAGACGGTTCAGGAGAGCAGGGATACCACCGGCCCGGTAGAGAGCCAGCATCGAGTGTGGCCCGGACGGCTGCATGTAACTGAGGTGGGGGATCCTTTCTCCGATTTCCTGGAACCGCGCAAGGTCGAGAGGTACATCCGCCTCGCGGGCTATTGCAAGAAGATGAAGGACGGTATTGCTCGAGCCTCCCAGGGCCATGTCCACCATGATGGCGTTTTCAATGCTCTCCCTGGTAAGGATGGTACGCGGGAGGAGGCTCTCCTTTACACACCTGACCGCGCATTCCCCGGTAGCGCGGGCATACCTGAGACGCGCCGCATCCACCGCGGGAATAGCCGCAGCACCCGGGAGGGAGAGCCCGAGGGCTTCCGTGATACAGGACATTGTATTAGCAGTATACAGCCCCTGGCAGCTCCCGCAGCCGGGCATGGCAGCGCATTCAATCCGGGTCAGCTCGTCCCCGGTCATCGACCCTGCCGCGACACGCCCAACCCCTTCAAAGACATCGATGAGGGAGAGGTCCTTCCCTCCAAGGTGCCCGGGCAGCATGGGTCCCCCGGTGAGGACGACGGTGGGGAGGTTGGTGCGGGCTGCTGCCATCAGCATCCCCGGGACGATCTTGTCGCAGGTCCCCAGACAGACAAGCCCGTCGAACCGGTGCGCCTCGACCATCAGTTCGACCGAATCTGCGATATTCTCCCGTGAAGGGAGGGAATACCGCATCCCTTCATGCCCCATCGCGATACCGTCGCAGATACCGATGACGCCGAATTCAAAAGGAACTCCGCCGGCGGCGGTGATCCCTTCGCGTACCTTTTCGGCAAGCAGGCGGAGGTTCACATGACCCGGAACGATGGTGTTCCAGGCATTTGCAATTCCGATAAAAGGGAGACCGAACTCCCGATCCGTCACGCCCAGGGACCGAAGCAGGGCGCGGTTCGGTGCCCGCGGATATCCTCGTGTCACCTCGTCGCTTCGAAGCGGAGCGGGGGTACAATCATCTCCTGCCCCGTTACATGGACCGGGGGGTGCCGTTCCCTCGTTTTTATTCAGGACACTCACCTTCTCATTGGAGGAGGGATTGGTGGCGGGATCTTTTAGTCCTTTCATGCACCACACCCAGGTATTCACATCAGGTATGCGAGTATCGTGCAGCTGCCCTGATGAAAGCATTACAGAATGCGCGGGAGAAGAAGGCATGCGTATAGGTCCCCACCACGCAATGCTCAGAAAGCCCGTCTGATCCCCTCTCTACGCCCTTGCCCCGGGAGAGCCGGAATGCAAACCTGGCATCGGTCTCGGTCTCAACGCGGGAGTAGTGAAACTCATGACCGCGCAGCCTGGTCCCTGCCGGGATCCAGGGGCTGGTCCCGGTCGACGAACCCTGGGTATATCCCAGTGCCTGGACCCTCCTGGTCATCATGGATGTACAGGGCAGGACGCCTGCCATCCGGATGGCGTTTCCCTCTGGCGGAACAATCGATTCCGAGAGGGTGATGAGTCCGCCGCATTCGGCATAGACCGGGATTCCGTCAGGAGCAGCAACCCGAATCCAGGGCAGCAGGGATGACCGGGAGAGCTGGTCCAGGTGGAGTTCAGGATATCCGCCGCCAAGGTAGAGGCCGTCGACCGCAGGGACCGGGTCCCTCAGCGGGGAAAACGGGACCAGCGCAGCTCCTGCCTCCACGAGTCGTTCGAGGTTCTCCTGGTAGTGGAAGCAGAACGCCTCGTCACGGGCGACGCCGATCCTGGCGACGGGTTTTCTCCTGCTGCCGGTTCCTGCTGGAGTGTCGGGACTTCTTACATGGGGTAGGTTGCAGGATCCTGCCGATTCGAAGATCCCCCGGAGGTCACATGACCTCGCGATGACCGGGCCACAGGGATCTGCTCCTGGTATCTCGTCGCCCATCCGGAGTCCGAGGTGGCGCGATCCTATCTCGAGGGTCGGGTCCCGCGGGACGTAACCAAAGACCCGGGTGCGGGCGCCAACCTTGATCAGGTCCTTGTGGCGCTCGCTGGCAATGTTGTTGAAAATTACTCCGGCTATGCGTATTCTCCGGTCGTAGGATGAGAAACCCTGGATGAGGGCATGTACTGATCGCGACATGCCGCAGGTATCCACCACCAGGATAACCGGTGCATGGAGGATCCTTGCTACATGGGCTGAACTGGACCTCGCCGAACCGTCCATGCCGTCGTACAGACCCATCACTCCCTCGATGATAGCCATGTCCGCACCCCTGGAGGCACGTGCCACGGTCCTGACGACCTGGTCTTCACCCATCATGAAAGGGTCAAGGTTGTACGAGACCCTCCCGCATATCTGGGTGTGATGGGTCGGATCGATAAAGTCAGGCCCGACTTTGAAAGGCTGAACTGTTTTACCAGACTTCGTGAAAGCGGCCATGAGACCCCGGCAGATCGTTGTCTTTCCGCAGCCGCTTCTTGTCCCAGCTACCATCACGAGGGGTGGGATACTCTCCTGAACTGCGAGTGTCTCTTTGTCCCAGGTGGTATGTTCCTGGGATCGCTTATGGCCTCCAGGGATGCTCCTCACCGTTCCTGTATAAAAGCATCCCAGCGTAAATTATTTCTGGTTTCCGCATGGAGATTTCACCCAGGGGAGGAGAGATCATGAAGAACACCGCGATTGTGGCACTCATATTGGCCTGTACCTTCATACTTATCTCTGCCCTTGTTGCAACCGGGGTAATCCAGGACCTCATCTACCCGGTCCCTGCAGGGAGTCCCGGCACCGTCTCACCTGACCGGGCAACGTTCATCGCGGATGCCGTATCCACAGATACAGAAGTAGTCTTTCTCATCGTCCCAAGGACCGCAACCGAACAGGACTATGTGATCAGCTACCGGATCCTCCGGGACATGGTCCCTATCGATTCTGCCGATGCCCGGCTCTACCCTAACCTCTCCCGTTCACACCCCTTCATGAAACGTCTCCCCAAGGATCCGTCATCCACGTATAGCCTGTCAGTGGAGATCCATGGAACAGACGGCACGCTGTTCTACCAGGGAACGCTTAAGAGCCCTTCTGAGCGCCCGCGGGAGCGGAACAACAGTCCTTCTCCGTAACCCGGCCAAAGTTCGTGCGGTTGTGCGATTCACTTTTGATTCACTTTCATCTGCGGCTGTGCTGGTGCGTGATCGTATTGCCGGGTCTGGCTGCCAGTCCGGCGCGCCGGGGCTGTTTACGATGGCAAAAACCATCCCCGATGCGGCTTGCACATCTGGTTTATCCGGTGTTCGAGCGAGCCCTTGCATTTCATCGCCTGTTACCGATAACCCGAATGGAACTGACGGTCAGGCATTCTCCTCCAGCTCACCTGCCGGTCCGTAACAACCCTGGCATCGCCAACGGTGTATTTGTCTATGGGTGCATGCACACAAGAGAGACGAACTGGGACACAGCTGCCAGCATAACACTCCCCTGCCTGCCCTGGCGGCAGGTGTCCGGAAGGAGGGAATGACGGGAGGTCCTGTAACCGGCCCCCGGCGGGTCAGGTGAAGCCGAACTGAGCAAGGGTTGTCCGCGAGGGGTCGACATCTGCCCATTGCCAACCAAGTGCCTCGAGGATACGGGAGATCGGCTGCTGGATTGTCTTCTGGAGCATCAGCTCGCGGTCGACCACGAACTCGGGAGGGACCTGGTCGCTGTATTCGAAACAGAGGACGTCTGTCTTTGGATATTTCCCCGTCACCGCTCGGATGTATACTCTTTTCGGCTTGCTTCCGCGGGCGAATTCCGTACCAAGGAACTCATTCGCATACTTGGCTCCCCGCACGTGGGCATCGTCGTTCTCATAGTCGTCAAGCTGCTTGCCTATCCCGCCTGGGATCGCAATCGCATCGAGTGGATACACACCCGCTCGGTAATTACGGATCACCCCGCCAAGGTACGACCTGACCGTAGGGAAGTTCTCCCCGCGGAGGATCATCGCGATGACGGTCTTCTGGACTTCGCGGGTTATCTGGGGGGTATCGCTCCGGCGGGTCTCGAAGCCCACGATATCGACCTCGTCGACGTCTTTTCCCTCCTTCCAGACGAGGTGACCCGCATAGCGCTTCTTTTTCCCAGCCTGGAAGAATCGCCGGTAGACCTTCTCGAACTTGATGGAGAAGTAATGGGATGGGGCATTCAGTTCCCTGAGGGCAAACCCGGCATAGCTATCGTTCAGTGCCCCTTCAATCTCCTTTGCAATCCGGATAGTACCGACGATATCTGTTCCAGGCGGGATCTGGATCATGCATGAGTCGGTATCCCCGTAAATAACCGAGTAGCCTTTCTCCTCGATGACGCGGCGGGTATGCTCAATGATAGCACGGCCTACCGAAGTGACAGCGGCCCCGATCTCGCGGTCATAGAGACGGAACCTCGTATACCCGCTCACCCCGTAATACGTGTTCATGATGACTTTCAAGACATTCTGCTGGAGGTCAAGGAGGACATATTCAGGAGAACCAAAGGGGTGGTTGTTCCGCTGGGCCTTCTTCTCATCCCTCTCCTTCATCAGCTCGCTGATGATACTCCTGACGAGCCCGTCAGGCTTGTTCCGGAACCGCACACCGTTAGGGGCACGGAGGCTGCCGGAGGGTTCTTTCGTCTCAGGCGAGGCGTTGATGGTCATCATCGCCATCGGGTAGAGTGACTTGAGGTCAAGGACAACGACGTTCTCGTGGACGCCTATCGCTGGTTCGAAGACGGTCGCTCCGGCGAATTCATCGGCGGCAGCAAATCCCTTCGAAGGGAGGACGAACCTGCCGGATGCCTTGCGCAGGATATAAATGTCTATCACGTTTGAGGAGTTGAGGGTGCGGTCCAGTGGGCAGCCGACATACCTGGATATCTCCCTGTAAAACTCTATGATCCGGTTCTTCTCGTTGATAGCTACGCAGAGTGCAACGTCCTGGTAATTATATTCCACGAGGCGGACAGGGTCCTTCTGCCACAGATCGATGATCCTTCCCTGGTAACGGACCTTGGTCTGCCCGACCTCGGCCTCGGCGACTGCATCGAGCCGGTACGACTCCCTCTGGGTCGGTTGCATCTTACGGTAGCCTGCAAGGAGGTCAAAGATTGCCCTCCCACGGACCGCTGCCCGCTCGACCTGGCCTGGAAGCCTGGAGAGCGATGCGGGCGGAATGCCGAGGGCATTCATCCGGCCGAGGATATAGGGGAGATCAAAGTCTGTGAAGTTCCAGCCGGAGAGAATATCAGGATCGGTCTCCTTCATCCACCCGGCAAATCCCCTGATCATTGCGGGCTCGTCATCATATATCTGGATGGAATGACAGGAGGGATCGCCGCATCCCCCGGCAGCCTTCCCATTCCTGGCTGAAGTGAGTTCTTCCCGGGCGGAAATGCCTGATGCGGTGATGAAGGTCCCGGTCATCCCAGAGAACGAATCGTGGGCACTGATACAGAGGATGGGATCCCGTGAAGATTCGGGGAAACCACGGGAATCATCACATTCAATATCGATCATTGCGACCCGGGCAGGGGCAGTGATATCTACAGGCCTGAGGGCATCTGGTTCGGTAACGCCCGGGGGGGCTTCCACACCCGCAGTCAGACCGCGGTCTATCAGGAACCGGGTTGCGAATGGAATATCAGCTTCGTAATGGTGAAAGTGCTCCCTCGCGTCCCGGACATCGGTCGGGCGCCGGGTATAGATCCGGTTGAGCGGTTCTCCCCTGATAGAATAGTACACCCTGTCCACTTCGCGGCTGACACCCTCGGGAAGCGGGAGTCTCTCTGCTTCTGATTGCAGGACGTAAAAATAGGGTCGAAAACCCCTGACCATGATCTCCCGGGTGGACCCGTCCACATCTCTCCCAAAGATGTGGATGAGAGGACCGTCAGGGGTGTTTGAATACTCTACCTGGTTGATCGCAATGATGACCCGGTCCTGCGTGGGGGAAAGACCAGGGGTCTTTGCCACAACCGTATCATTCGCAGGCACTACAGAGGGTTCGGACAAACCTTGCTGCCTCATCAAATTCTTTTCGCTCCCATTCATCGAGATCCCACTCGATTATTTCGTGAACCCCTTCCCGGCCTATCCGGGCAGGGACACCGATGGATATCTTCTCCTGGCCGTACTCCCCGTCAAGAATGCATGAACAGGTGAATAGTTCATCCCGGTCTTCAGCGATTGCACGGATTAATGAGTATATATGCCAGGCCGGTCCGAAGACCGTGCCGCCCTTTCCCTTGATAATCTCCATGCTGGAACCCCGGAGGTCTGCCAGGATGTGGTTCCTGACCGTGTCCAGAACTGGCACCGGAAGGCGCGAGAAGAGGGGGACCTGGTGTTCGCCGTGCTCACCGATGACATACGCATCCCCTGCTATGTCCCTCTCTTTGAGTGCGAGACGAAACCGTGCGCTGTCAACCTGTCCGCCAAACCCGATACAGCGAGACCGGTCGAGGCCTGACTTCCGCTGGAGGAGGTAGGTGTTCGGGTCCATCGGGTTGGTAACTGCAACCAGGACCCCTGAAAAACCGGCAAGTGCCGCGCAACACTCGTTTGCTACAGGCATGTTTGCGGAGAGGAGATCAGCCCGCGTCTTCATGGACCGGTCCCGGGGGATGCCTGCAGAGAAGACACAGATGTCGCTCTCCCTGGTATCCATCGGATGAGTACTCACCTCGATATCGGCGCCGGTATGGAGAAGGTCCAGGACCTGCGCGCGAAGGAACTCCTTCTGGGCGTCGTAGATAACTAAGCGATCGACGAGACCGGTCACGACAGAGAGGTACGCGACCTCCCCGCCGATCCTGCCGGCCCCGAGAATGGAGAGCGTCGTCATAGTCCGTAACCTTCGTATCGCCAGAATAAATACCTGCAAGGAGTATCACATCTCCTGCATGGTGACTATCAGGGCGGGACCAGTTCGCGTTGGAGGCGTTACGCTCCGCAATCATCTTATCCTTGCTGCAGGGGTCCTTGGGACGACCGGTTCTTCTCTCGCCCGGGTCATCTCCTCCGGTGCAGGGGGGGTGGTCACAAAGTCGATAGGTCCCCGGGAGAGCGAAGGGCACAAGGGCCCGTGTGTCACCCCGCTTCCCTGCGGTCTCCTGAATGCAATGGGCCTACCAAATCCCTCCCGCTCCTTCACCGCTGAGCTGGAACGTCTCCAGGGAGAACCGGTGATCGTGAGCATATTCGGGGGTTCCCCTGAAGAGTTTGCCGAGGTTGCTTCGTGGTTTAGGGGACTGGCTGTAGGACTTGAACTGAACCTGAGCTGCCCTCACGCAGAGGGATTCGGCGCCGCGATCGGGAGTCGCCCCGAGATGGTGGAAGAGTGTACCCGGGCCGCTTCCCGCGCGGGTATGCCTGTATGGGTAAAGCTAACCCCGAATGTAACTGACATTGCCGCACTCGGGAGGGCGGCGGAGAGGGGTGGTGCAGATGCCGTGGTTGCGATCAACACCGTAAAAGCGATGCGCATCTCAACCGATCTTCGACTTCCTGTCCTTGGCAACCGTTTCGGCGGGCTGTCAGGACCTGCAGTCTTCCCGGTTGCCATCCGCTGCATTTACGAGCTCTACGAGGCCTGTCGGATCCCTGTCATAGGGTGTGGCGGTGTCAGCTCTGCAGGAGATGTCGTCGAGATGATGATGGCAGGCGCATCAGCCGTTGAGATTGGAACCGCTGTGATGCACAATCAATGCCTGTTCCAGAGTATTGCAGATGAACTGTATACCGAGACAGGAGAGGACCCTGCGACTCTTATCGGGTGCGTCCATGGATGAGGATGCCGGGTTCCCGGTGGTCGTGAGGGTGACCGATGTCATTGTTGAGACACCAACGGTCTCAACGATTTGTTTTGACCGATCGTTCCCATTCCTGCCGGGACAGTTCGTGATGGTCTGGGTACCTGGCATTGACGAGGTTCCCATGGCGCTCTCTGCCTCCGACGCTATCACGGTCCAGCGTGTGGGCGAGGCCACCGCCGCTCTCTGCGACAAAAAACCCGGGGACCTCCTCGGGATCCGGGGGCCGTTCGGGAATGGTTTCACCCCCGGGACTGCCTGCCTTGCCGTAGCAGGAGGGGTCGGCGCTGCACCGCTCATCGGGCTCGCCCGTTTGGGGAAAACGGCTGTATTCTTGCTTGGAGCACGCACCCGGGCTGAACTTCTTTATTACGATGAGCTCTGCTCTCTTCCCGGCTTTGCCTGTATCACCGATGACGGGAGTTCAGGTCGTTCAGGGAGGGTATCAGACTTGCTTCTCCCCCTCATGCTCGACCGCTTCGATTCGATCTGTGTTTGCGGCCCTGAACCGATGATGGCTGCAATCCTTCTGATCCTGGAAGAACGCGGTCTTTCTGGAAGAGGCCAGTTCAGCCTTCACCGTATAATGAAATGTGGTATCGGGGTATGTGGGTCATGTTGTATCGACCCATCGGGGTCCAGGGTCTGCCGTGAAGGGCCCATTTTTTCAGGTGTTCTTCTCCATGGGTCTGAATTCGGCAGGTATCACAGGGATGGGTGCGGAGCGCGAAGAAATACCTAGTCCTGTCTTCCCTGGGCTGCAACGCTATCATTTAGGTATTACTCTCCAGTATTATCTACCATTCCAGGAAGGGCTCTTCCCCTGTTTTCTCATTAATAATATTATCGTCAGGTCATCCAGGCCAGTAATGGAAATCGAACCATACGTCTCATTGATTCAATTAGAAAGTTATTAATACGACCAAAAAGGATTTTAAAATGAACCAACACGATTCGGGACACAAAGCGTAGTTGGTGCTGGTTTCATTTCAAAGAGGTGTGTGTTAGATGGTATTTCATCCCCCGGTAGCGATTGTCGCAAAGGCAGGAGATGCCGGCAAGTATAAGTGTGGACTCCCCTGGTGGAACATGATCCTCCGTGGATTCATGTCCGGTGCGTATATCGCCATGGGAGGCGCTCTTGCCACGGTCTGCAGTACTGGTATCATGGCTTCTGACGCGGCGCTGCGTTACGGCACCCAAAGTGCCGGGTTCGCCCAGCTTATCCTGGGAGCAGTGTTCCCTGTAGGGCTTATTATCACCGTCCTGACCGGTGCAGAACTCTTCACCGGTGATGCAATGCTCGCCCCACTGGCCGCATTCGTCCACAAAATCTCCTGGGCCCAGGTGCTCAACCTCTGGGTATGGGTCTACATCGGAAACCTGATCGGTTCGATTGTGTACGCATACATCATGGCCAATGGGCCGTTTACGTCATGGGATGCGACAGGGACCGCTACGGTGACGGCATTCGGAACGAGGGCGATAGCAATAGCCACGGCAAAGACCAGTTACGTGGGAATGATGGGACAATGGTCTGCGTTCCTGAAAGGTATTGGTTGTAACTGGCTTGTCAACCTGGCTATCCTCCTCGGTATCTGTGCAGACGATCTCATTGGTAAGTTCTTTGGAATCTGGTTCCCGATCATGTGCTTCGTTTCGACCGGGTTTGAACACTCCATCGCGAACCAGTACTTCATATCAGCCGGAATACTAACTCAGAACTTCATCACCGATCCCACGAAGATAAACGCGGGATTGAACTGGGTGACGTTCTGGACCAACAACATGATCATTGTGACCATCGGTAATATCGTCGGAGGTATGCTCTTCGTCGGTGTTATTTACTGGGTCGCATTCCGCAAGGAAATCGCAGCTCTCAAGTAGACGGATCTGATGAAGATCGGATCAGTTGATGCAAAGATATCCGTCGTCGCAATGGCGGTGGTGGGGATCTTTGCAATCTTTCTTATTTTCCGGTATGTGACAAGTGCGGACTGGTATGTACTCGCGTGGGGAATACCCATGCTCTGCCTGCTCGTAGTAATCCCGCTTGGATTGAACTACATGAGCCAGAAGCAGTATGCAGACCTGGTACCCATGTACGAGAGGGAAGCAAAACCCCTTCGTGTCCGGGCGATCACTATGCATATGCTCGGCCAGCCAGTTAGGGTGCAGGGGGTTGTTGAGCGTGTGTACTTCCAGTTTCTCAACAGGCCGCAGTACCTCGTCGCCGATAAGAGCGGAGAGATATCAGTCAAGATGTTTACGAACCCCTCTGTCAGGATACAGAAGGGCGATGTCGTGGAAGTCCTCGGCACCGTGATGAAACGGTACATCTTCACTGGCGACGCGGTGATCAACTGTGTCTCGATCCGCCATCTCAAGACCGGAAGGAACGGGCCCTGATCCTTTCCCGGAAGGATAAGGGAAGACCGTATTCTCTCTCACTCTTTCGATCAAATGTCTTTTCCCCTGGTTCCCTGATGGGACCTTGGTTCTCCTGTTGTATCCTCCTGATATGCTAAGTTATGCGTACTGACCATCCCTATCGGGTAAAAAACTGGTTACCAGAACTGGTAGGTGAGGCGCATACTACCTACTGCATTGGTTATCCCCCCTTTCCAGACTGGCTCCAGTGATAGCCAGAGGACAGGAGAGATATGGTCGTCATATAGGGGATATCCACGAGGTGATGATGGACCTGTACCTGAAATGTCATGACCCCCAGCACTTATACCGCCTTGCCCTCACAATGATAAGAGGAGATCCCGTGTCACAGCAAGCAGTTAAACTGGTATTTGAGGCAATGTTCACCCTGACCGATATCAGGGCCCTGTTGAGGGAGACGGCACCTTTCCACAGGCTGGATGAGCAGGAGAAGAAGGAAGCAGAGATCCTGCTGTCCCGTCTCACGCACCAGGTGGATCTGCTGAAGGGGGAGCTTCTAAGATGAGATGCACCGGGAATATCGAGGTACGATGGGTCGATGAAAATTATATCAACCTCGATCCCATCCAGGTGGGTGGCCGCCTCACTCCTGAAGCGATGAAGGCGGTGATTGCGTATGGTGACGGGTATTCGGTCTGTGACAATTGTCGAAAGCCATTCAGGCTGGATGCGATACAATCGCCTCCTATCGATTCGTTCCACCGCGACCTTGCCGTATTTCTGAATATGGACGTGGCACGCGTCGTTCCCGGTGCACGGAGGGGGTTCCAGGCAGTGGCACGTACCTATGTCAAACCAGGTGACCCTGTTCTCATCACCGCCCTCTCTCATTACACCGAGGTCCTCGCCATCGAAGAGGCGGGCGGGATACCCCTGGAAGTACCTGCCGGGGCAGGGAATCGCATCACCGGTGATGCAGTAGCCGAACGGATCGAGGACGTGACAAGGGAATTTTCCCGTTCCCCATCCCTCGCCTTTATCGATCATGTCGATTACCAGTTTGGGAACCTCCATGACATCACCGGGGCCGTGCGTGCAGCCCGGCAGTACGATGTCCCCGTCCTGATCAATGGGGCATACACCGTGGGAATCCTCCCTGTAGATGGGAAAGCGATCGGGGCAGATTTCATCGTTGGTTCAGGGCACAAGAGCATGGCTGCACCTGCACCATCGGGTGTCCTCGCAACTACCATGGAACGGGCAGCGGAAGTCTTCCGCACAACCTCTGCCAGGACAGACCTTACCGGAAGAACATTCGGGGTCAAGGAAGTGAGTATGATGGGTTGTACCCTCATGGGGGTCACACTCATGGGTATGATGGCATCCTTCCCCCGCGTGCGGGAGCGGGTTACCCGGTGGGAAGAACACTTACGAAATTCAGTTCTCGTTCTGGATGCACTCGCCTCTATCGAAGGGACAAAGATACTGTCAGAGATGCCCAGGCGCCATACCCTGACACGGGTGGATACAACCGGGTCATTCGACCGCGTGGCAAAGGGACACAAGAAGAAGGGCTTCTTCTTATCAAGCGCATTGAAAGAGAAAGGTATCACTGGTCTGATCCCGGGTGCAACAAGGGTCTGGAAGTACAATACCTATGGTATGACCCACTCCCAGGCAGAGCACACGGCGGAAGCGTTCCGGTCGATTGCGACAGAGAATGGTATTCCTCTCATGAATAGGGTATAAGGATTGGATTATGTGAACGGAAGACAAACCAGGATTAAAAATTCCGTTTTTTCGAAAATTGCATTCGTTCTGGTGACAGACCTCCAAAGGTACCATTATCTTTCTCCTGAATCAATAATGTAATCCGTAAACGGGTATTCTATTTAGGATACGATATCTGATGGCAGTCCGGTTCTTTCGGGGAATGCGTATACGTTTTGAGCACGAATACCTCCAGGTAAGGGAGATAGCACGGCTCCTCGAAGAAGCATTCCCGGGTGAACCGGTGTTTGTATTCACCAATTTTCTCCTCGCAAACGGTGAAGTCGATGCACTCATCCTGACCGTGAAAGGACCTGTCCTCCTCGAGCTGAAATCCTTGCGCGGAGTGATCACCGGGGCTGAAAATGGTCCCTGGTCGGTGAAAACACGGAAAGGGACCATCCAGATACCAAATGTCTTCATGCAGGCAAAGACCCACAGGACTGACTTCATCGAACGCCTCCAGTCAGTAGCCCCTGCGGTCACCCCGCACATCGATGTAGCCTTCTTCCGCAGGACGGCCTCATGGGCGTATTTCTGCAAGGAAAGCAGCTATCCTGATGGCCAAATCAATACAAGGAAGGTAAAATGGTTCAGGGTTGTGACATCCGAGACGCTCATCGAGAAACTGTGGTTTCTTGATTCGGGGTATACCCTCCGCCAGGTAGACATGGAGAAGATCGCCTCTGCTCTTGGCCTCGAAGAGTATAACTTCGACACTGATCGTCCTGTCACACCCAGGGAAGAGAGGAGGAGAAGCCTGCTCTCTCCCCGCGGTTGGCAACTCCTCGCGATTGCCCTCCTGGTTCTCCTGGTTATCGCGACCATCCCGCCTGTCACTATCATGTTTCGTGACGCCGGTACCGGTTTCTTCTCGTTTACAGGGAATGCCATACGACAATATCAGGACAATTTTTCAAAGAGCCAGAGTAACATTGAAGACAGTGTGGACGCGACAGGCTACCTCAATGAATTCCGGAAGGCCAACGGCATACCCCCTGTCATGCATGACGAGAGGGCCTTCCAACTGGCGTTGGTACGTGCACAGGACATGGCCCGTTATCACTATCTTAATTACATCAACCCTTCGACGGGAACCTGTGCAGATACCCTCAAGTCCCGCTTTGGTCTTTCAGAGGGAGACTATTGCACCGAGAATATATATGGGCAATGGACCGGGTACGGGCAGGGGCTTGAAAAACGGGCAATCGATGCCTGGGTAAGTGAACCGATCAATCTCCAGGTGCTCCTATATCCCGGGAACCGGGCCGGGGCGGTTGCGTGTGCAGGCGGGTACTGCTCCCTGGTTGGAATAAACAACAACTCTTCTTATAAGGGCTGTCGGTCTTTTTGATCCATCTATGCCGGGTGAAGCAGAGGATGCGGGGTAACCGTGAGCCCCTGGCAGGATATCCGGGAGGATTAAATAAGACTTGAAGATATCTTGCGGCGGCTGAATATAACTATTATTCAGGGAAAAACGTGACGCTGGGTTCCGCCATTCTGTCAGGCAGAACTGGTATGGGAGAGGAGGTTCCGCATTGCCGCCAGTGAGGATACCGCGGCAATAAGCAGGAGGGATGAGTGGAATACCGGGGAAACCGGAACACCGGCGAGCCGGACAAGGTCGAATAGCACAAAGATCGCGAATGCCAGCGCAAGAAGCCAGCCGTAATGCCGTTTTCTCTGCATCCCGATGAACAGGGCAATCGCGGCCACCGCGGCTTCAACTGTCACGGCAGCGACCTGCAGGAGGTACGCCGGATCCATGGTAGTTGTTCTCTCCCAGAAAATATGTTCATGGCGATGGGATATCCTGAATGTCAGAGACAAAGGAGGTGATCTCATCCTGTGACCGATATTCGGCAGTAATTTT
>LAHU01005518.1_pt1 | contig 18550 bp, 20 predicted proteins | sample 329631 | NCBI WGS metagenome assembly LAHU01 (sample SAMN03275698, study PRJNA271635) | activated sludge metagenome | isolation source: sample C-0 Zero hour mixed sludge faded in reactor as a methanogenic...
GAATATTAGCGAAGTACTGAGTTTCGCAGAGTTCGTGAATACGCTATCGTCAAGGAGGAGAACCGACATGTCGAAATTGCGAATCTATCTGGAGATCTACGGAGAATACTTGGTTTGCTGGGGCCGCCTTATGAAAAATACTATTTTTGATTTTCAACCTGCGGAAACTGGGATCTATCATGATATATTTTCTTTAACAAAAGGATTCTTATTGTTCCTATCATATTATTGTTCTATAAAATAACATTATTTTTTACATATATCTGTGAAATTATGAATGTTGAACAGATGGAGAAGAAAAAGGCTCCGCGTGGGGAAGTTACGTTAATCGGACTCGGTCGTCTTGGGTTCAGAACCGCACTAACCCTGATGCAAGTGCATCGTGGCGGCCCCCTTCGAATCACTGCCATTGACGATCAAAAAATATCGCCGGATGATATCATTTTCCGGACCTATGGAGGAAAAGTAGGGGAATTCAAAACCGGATTTCTTGAGCGCCTCGCAGGACCCGGTTTTTCCAAAGAAGTCCATGGCATCCCTGAGAATATCAACATGAACAACCTCTCATTGGTTCGCGGAGATGTTGTATGCATTGAGATTGCTGGCGGGAACACCCTTCCCTTGACTGCAGAGATCATCCACGAGGCACAGAAGAATGGCGCTTCAACAATAAGTACCATGGGTGTATTCGGCATTGGAAACGTAAAAATCAAGGTCGTAGAAATTGAAAAAGCAAATCTCACCAATCCCATTGTCCGGTATCTTCGCAGTCAAGGTGTGGAAAAGCACCGCCTTATCGGTACGGGTAAGTTGATCCACGACTGGGAACCGGTTATTCCCCCAGTTTTGGATCGTATTTCACTTGCGATGGCCTCCGAGATCCTGAAACTTCTCCATGATAAAAAAATATGATACGCATTGCTACTGCTGAATGTTTCACGCATGGTATCGTAGGGAGAGAGATCCATGCATTTTCTCGCGGATATTCGTGCATCTATCCCTGGACCATCGATCCATGTGTTTTTCGGTTATCACTTGTTGCCGCACTTTTCATACCGACGTTGTCCGGGGTCCATCGTTTGCTTAACATCACTCCCATACCGCCATGTGAGGTTATCGATGACATCAAGGTGTTCGATCAAGAAACTGATGAGATAATGGCACTGAAGATGGCCGAAGCAGTCAGGAGTATAACAATGTCAGATATCGGGATCGGTACAACTGCGGGGATAGGCAGGGGAGGCATAGCTATCGTGACGAAAGACATCAGACTTTTAACCGTTACTGATGTCGAGGCAGATCTCAGGTTCTCGAATCACTCCCTGATCATTAGGAGGCAGGAATCTGGCATTCAGAAGACACTCCAGGCCCTGGAAGCCTACCTTACAAATACCCTGCCAGCATTCAGTGGATATGATCCGGTCAGATTTCCCTGAAAAGGTGCTTCTTAATACAGTACATTTTCTTTTAACAAACTACTAAAAAGTCAAACGAGACTATGATATTGTGAAAATTTACTACATTATTTATATTAGTCAATTTTTGTTATAATGTATTATATTTTTATTTTTTTTGCTTAAAAATTTATAGTTCTCGGTTTAAAGCATATAACAATGATCGACATCATCAGGAAAGCGGTCCGGGACCCGAATGCTGCATGGGAACTATCCCAAATGAGCAAGGATCCCCAGGTAGTCGTCGACGCAGTATGCGAACTCGATCGCAATCAGGTGATGGCACTTGGGACGAACTTCAAACGGTTTCCATTCGGCTGTGACCTGACAGAGGTCCTTGTCGGGACCTGTGCATCGGATATGGAAAGGATCGAAATCCTCGGCAACTGTTTACTATCAGATACCATCGGAGCCTCCATCCATGTCTGCGCCTATGCCTTTGCTGATATTGCTGAAACTCACGGCATGAAGGGGATTGATCTGTTCCGAGAGGTGCGCGAGCTGACTGAGGTTCCCCTTGATCTCGACCATTTTGGATTATACGGCCCTATGCGTCTTCCGAAAGAGATTGTGAGCTGTCCCGGACAATGCTATAATACCGGACCACCGTTCTCCGGTTGCCCGCGCAACCGGATCCATTCACGCTTGTTGGAGAAGGAGTGGGAGGCTCTCGCCGACCGGGAGGAGTGGATAAAGATATCCTCATCCGTGGCCGTTAACCTTACCTGTGTGCAGGGTGCGGAGGGGCATGCCGCACCCCTCAAGGAAGCAAGGGAAGTAGCCACGATCGCCCGAAAGCACGGAAAAGGTATCGAGGCAATCATGTTTGTCGGTGACGGTCATGATGACCTCATCACCGGATTTACAGCGGCACTTGATATGGGTGCGGATGTCTTTGTCCTCGAAGGAGGCCCTTTCAACTGTGCAAAAGACCGTCTTGATGCATTTGCCCGTGCAGTGGCAGTAGCCCGAATCCTTGTACCAGGCAAGGTCGTTGCGACCAATGGTGCCTACGAAGATGAATGCCGCGTCGGGCTCCGAGCCGGGCTTAATACAATTATTACAGGATTCCCGAAGAACCACCATGGATACATGTGCGGGTATTCCCCGGGCATGGCACACCGCGGAAACTTCGGGCTGCCCCGTGTCCTTCAGATCATCAACGAGGAGGTCCCGCAGGGCCTGACACGTGCACCCATCCAAAAGGAGGAACTGGAGGCACTAGCCCGGGCAGTGAAAGTTGTTGGTCCCGAGAATGTATACCCAGCAAGGGTTGGGAATATTTATATCGGGGATGCCCACTGGGTTTGCATCCGGTCGACACCGCTGTACCAGAGGGTAGCCGTTGAAAGAACGGTGTGTGATATTATTGCAATGGCACGCGAAGGGAATCTCGGTGATACCGTTGCACTTCTGGGTGGAAGGTTTGTTTCATGGGTTTTGGCCCGCGATCTTGAGGGGAAGGTTGACCGAATCATCATCAGCGATACTGATCCCTGGGTAGAGAAAATAACGCTGGAAAACCTTCGCCCAGCGATGAAAACAGAACTTGTCGCCGGAGGATCCAATGACAGGAAGGTCAGCGAAAAAGCAGATACATCCATCATCTGCTCAACGTTACCCGCTATCTGCAGGAAAATTTCCAGGCAAGTACATAACCCCGTAACGTTCATATGAGGTTGCATGCCTTTGTTCTTGGCTTTTATCGCAATCAGGTACCCCGTTCTTCATACAGGTCAGATTAAGGATTTCCTCACATTTTTTAGCTGTTTCTCCAGTTTTAATCATTGTTCTTCACGAATACTCAGGACTCACCCGACTTCTCGCTGCAACTGTGGTTGCAGGCCATCAATCTCAATCAAGAGCACAATTAACCGGTTTTGTTAATTTTAGATGATGGTATGGAATCTCAAAACACAAAGAATATTATCAATAGCCGGTATTTGATCATACTATTTACAAAAGATGTAAAAAATTATCATATATCTTTTGTAAATTATGTAAAAAAATATTACATGAATTGTTAGGTGTGCGAATGATCTGCCGCCTGGTCATGTAATATACGGAGAATGACCATGAGCATAAAGAAAGTTGCCGTCCTCGGTGCAGGTTGTTACCGGACCCACGCGGCCGCTGGTATAACCAATTTTGCAAGGGCTTGCAAAGTAGCAGAACAGGTGAAAAAACCAGAAATTTCGATGACCCATTCTACCATCATCATGGCAGCGGAGCTCAAGTACCTGGCAGGGATAAATGATATCACAATCTCTGATCCTGCCTTTGACAACCAATTCACAGTCATCGATGACTTCGACTACAAGGAGGTCATGAAAGCCCATAAAAACAACCCCGAATCCATTATGCCGAAGATCCGGCAGAAGGTAAAAGAGGTTGCCAAGGATCTGCCAAAGCCCCCGAAAGGTGCCATTCATTTCACCAACCCGAAGGACCTCGGCTTTAAGATCACCTCCGATGACAGCGAAGCGGTAAAAAATGCCGACTGGATCATCACCTGGTTCCCCAAGGGGGATATGCAGAAGGCAATCATCGAGAAGCATGCAGATGTTATCAAGGAAGGGGCGATCATCACCCATGCCTGTACCATCCCGGCCACGAAATTCCAGCATATCTATGACGACCTCGGACTCATCAAGAAGAAGATTCAGGTCTCGTCATATCATCCCGGCGCGGTACCGGAGATGAAGGGACAGGTATTCATCTCGGAGGGCTATGCCTCGAAAGACACCTTAGACCAGTTGATGAAAATTGGAAAGATGGCGCGGGGCGAGGCCTTCACATTACCAGCAGAGATGCTAGGGCCGGTTTGTGACATGTGCGCTGCGCTGACCGCGATTACCTATGCAGGGCTCCTCACGTATCGCGATTCTGTCATGAAAGTGCTCGGCGCACCTGCAGGATTTACCCAGATGATGGCAAAAGAGTCTCTTGAGCAGGTTACTGCACTCATGAACAAGGTGGGCATCGAAAAGATGGAAGAACACCTCGACCCTGGAGTATTCCTTGGTACTGCTGATTCCATGAACTTCGGTGCTGTAGGAGAAGTGCTTCCCACCGTGTTAAAAACTCTTGAGAAGAGGAAGAAATAACTCCACACCCATTTTTACCACCATGGTACAGGGAATAGGACCCGGTTCATGAATTCTCCAGAATGTCCCTATGCCCACACGCGCGTATCTTCGGTCGATGGGACGATATTATCTGGCAAATCGGGCTCCCTATCCATTATTCTATTAAAGAAGTGATATCTATGGCCGTTGTCTCAGAAGAAATCGAACTCAAAGGTCACATAATTGACTCATCAATCCTGCCCCGTGTTCTCGATACAATCATCGATATGAAGGGATCCTTCGAGATCCTGCAGTTTGACGTGGGCAGAAGGAAGAACGATGAAAGTTATTGTCGGATCCTTGTCCGAGGCCCAGGTAGGTTATTAGCAGAACTTGAGAACCTTGGTGCACTCCTCCCCAGGAAAGAGGTGAGAACTGAATCTGCATCACAGGACGGTGTGTTGCCGGAAAATTTCTATGGAACGACGCATCACCCGACTTTCGTCTTTCTTGAAGGGAGGTGGAGAAAAGTTGAGGATATCGAAATGGACTGTGTCATAGTTATCGATGGTCCTACTGCAATGTGCCGACGGCAGGGCACGGTCCGGAAAGGAGAACGTGTCGTTGTGGGTCTCGATGGTGTGAGGATCGATTTGCCGCAGAGACCAAGGTCCCCTATCGATATCTTCAGTTTCATGTCAAGCGGATCATCTCCTGAAAAGCCGATTAGCTATCTCATACAAAACCTTGCCAGGGAAATGAAGAAGATCCGTGACCGGGACGGGATTATCATCCATGTCATGGGCACGGCGATTGTGCACACCGGGGCGGACGAGGCTCTGCAGAACCTGATCCGGATGGGGTATGTCCAAGCCCTGTTTAGTGGTAACGGTTTTGCCGTCATGGACATAGAAAAACAGTTATTCGGGACAACCCTTGGAATGGATAAAAAGACAGGCAAGGTCCTGAAAAGTGGATATAAAAACCATCTCGTGGTGATTAACGAGATTTGCAAGGCAGGCAGTATCCACCAGGCAGTCGAGAAAGGAGTTTTAAAAAGTGGTGTATTTTATGAATGTGTGAAGAAAGGTATACCTTTTGTCATCGGTGGCTCGCTGAGGGATGACGGGCCCCTGCCAGACACGATCACCGATGTCATGCAGGCCCAGGACAAGATGAGGAGTCATGTCCGAAAAGCAGACATGTGCATCATCTGTGCATCCATGCTCCACGGGATCGCTGTGGGAAACATGCTTCCTTCAAAAGTGAAGACCGTGATAGTGGATATCAATCCTTATGTCGTAACACGTCTGCAGGATAGGGGGACAACGCAAGCACTCACCCTGGTGACCGATCCAGCACTCCTGCTCCCGTACCTGTCGATGGAATTACAAAAGCTTGAGAAAGGGAAGGCCCAGGTTTCTGGCAAACCCAGTGTAAAGCATGGTCAACAAGGGTGAGATGGCCAGGTGATAATGTGCATTCAAATCGCCTGGATATGCTGAATTTCGATTATTGATTAACGGTAGTAAGACGAACTGGTGGTTCAGGGGTTACAAAACCCGGAAAATAAAGTGGTAGAAGAGAGACCGTGTCACTATCGTACCTTCAGTGATGAAGAAACCAATACGGTATATGACCTGCCTAACAAGGATTTCCAGTGGATCTCCATGAATACTATGCAATAACCATTGTAATTACGGGTCAGGCGCCTGGAAGCAGAGTATACCAAGTCGTTCATCAGTATGCTGATTGTGTTCTTTTGCCCAATGGAATAAGGGAATGAGCGCCTGCCAGAGCGCTCTCCCTTGATCGGTGAGGGCATACTCTACACGCGGTGGTATCTCGGAATAGGAGTGCCGTTCGATAAGCCCATGGTCCTGGAGATCTCTCAGAACGTCCGTCAGAGTCCGTGGCGTGATTGTTCTACACAGGCTGATTATTTCGTTGAACCGCATCCTCTTGTGCCTGCCGAGTGTGGAGATTATGCAAATCGCCCACTTTTTAGACAAGGTCGGCATGATCCCCCGAAGACAACAGATGCAGATTGAATCGCTATCTCCTTGCATACTTACTATAATGGTATACACTTTATACTATTAATAGTGACATATTGATACTATTATGCAAATTCGTATTATAATGAACTATTCCCACAAGGAATAACGGTCCCGCCGTGGTCCCTGACAGATCTCTGTCATATCCCGGCATTCTGTTCAAGCAAGAACGAGGTGATACTACCATGGCACACTACAAGGAGACTATTGATCTCTATTCTGATGATGGGAGACTGTTAAAAAGTGATATCCCCCTTCACCGTCTCAGTCCTCTCCTGAACCCGGCTGCATTGCAGATAATCGACCTGACAAAAAAGACAATCAATGTCAACCTTGCCGGTATCGAGGAAGCTCTCAAGACCGCAAAACTGGGTAAGGGGAGGATCCCGGGAAGGGAACTGAACCTGCCCATCATGGAGAAAAAGGACGAGATTGTCAGTAAAATCCGTGCGATGGTACAGGTCGAGGACGACGATGATACTGCGATTACGGAATTCAACGGTGGGAAACTCTTACTAATCAAGATCCCTGACCGGAGGCTTATCGGCGCTTCCACCTACGATGCCGCAATAACCGCAGTTGCTTCGGCAGTAACCTATGCCATCGTGGATACGTTCAACATCGACGCCTTCAATGCATCGACTGTGAAGGCAGCGGCATGGGGCAGTTACCCTCATACACAGGATATGGAAGGTGCCAATGTTACATCGATTCTGACAATCCCGCAGAACAATGAGGGGATCGGATATGCATTGCGCAACATTGGTGTCAACCACTTCGTCATGATGACCAATCGGAATGCTCTTCAGGGAGCAGCTCTCGCTGCGACGCTGGAGACTGCCGGTATCTTCGAGATGGGTGGTGCCATCGGTCCATTCGAGCGCAACCAGCTCCTCTGCTATGCGTACCAGGGGCTCAATGCCAACAACATCGTGTACGACCTCGTCAAGGCGAATGGCCAGAACGGCACTGTTGGTTCTGTCCTCCAGTCGCTCGTAGACAGGGCTGTTGATGACCGGGTTATTGCTCCCGGGAAAAAAGGAGGGTACTTCCAGTTCTATACAACAAAGGACCCCATGCTCTGGAATGCCTATGCCTGCGCAGGAACTCTTGCCGCAACAATTATCAATTGCGGTGCTGGCAGGTTCGTCCAGGCAGTCTCTTCAACACTCCTGTATTTCAATGATCTTCTTGAGCATGAGACAGGGCTTCCCAGTGCGGACTTTGGACGTGTTATGGGAACTGCAGTTGGTTTCTCCTTTTTCAGCCACTCGATTTATGGAGGTGGTGGCCCCGGAGTCTTCAACGGCAACCACGTGGTAACCCGGCACGCATACGGGGTGGCAATCCCCTGTGTAGTTGCCGCGGCAGCATTGGATGCAGGGACACAGATGTTCTCCCCTGAAACGACGTCAAAGATTATGGGTGATACATACGGAAAGATCGATGTCTTCTCCCGTCCACTCCACAAAATAGCGCAGGGGGCGTGAGGAATGGACGAACCAGTATTATATCCTCAGTGCAGGATCGTGCCTATGCGCCTGTTGCAGCCGGACACGACCCGGCGCCTTCTCTCTAGGATCGTTATGGTCCCTGGCATCCGCAGGATCCTGTTGAACGGCCAGAACCTCCCGCTGGTCATTCCTTATGGTCCTGCAAGGGGTCTGAAAAACGCCCATCCTGATCGCAGGAAGATCTGGATAGCGGGAAATACGGTCGATCTCCATGTCCAGGTAGGGACAATTACACTTGAGGTCTTGGACGTGTCGGTGATCTCAGAGGTCCGTGCTATCTGTGATGATTTTTTTATTGATTTTCCCTGCCAGGTCCAGGAAGGACAGTTCATGAAGACAATACCCAGTATAGTAGACTATGCGAAACACGGACCTTCCGCTGACAGAAATTTTGTTGGGCTCTCCGATCCTAGGCGGGGAGGAGAGCCAGTCGTGTTAAAAATACCAAAAGAGTGCGGAGGGGATCTATAGATGGATAGAAAACCTCAGTTTGGACCAGGGATATCTGTCGTCGCACAAAACAGGCGCAAACAGATGAATCCCGGGTATACCCTGACAAAACACCGGCACATCACCGATGAGGGTATTGTCTGGCTTCTTGGTCATCGCGCGCCCGGTGAACGGTTCAAGACGGTCCACCCGCCTCTCGCAGAACAACAGGAGCCGGCCTGTCCAATGCGGGGGCTCGTGAAACCGACAGAAGGTGCAAGGTATGGAGACCGGGTCCGATACGTTCAGTTTGCTGACTCTATGTTCAATGCGCCCTGCCAGCCATACCAGCGAACGTATTTAGAGATGTACCGGTTCCGGGGAATTGATCCCGGTACTCTGTCCGGCCGGCAGATCGTTGAATGCCGGGAGCGCGACCTTGAACAATACTGCCGATTTCTGATTGAGACGGAGATGTTCGATCCGGCTCGTGTCAGCCTCCGCGGTGCAACGGTGCATGGACACTCGCTGCGCCTGTGCGAGAACGGAATGCAGTTTGATGCCCTGCAAAGAAGTGTCCTTGGGCAGGACGGCATTGTAAGGTATGTCAAGGACCAGATCGGGATCCCACTGGACCGGCCGGTTGAGGTCGGAAAGCCGATGGATGAACAATGGCTCAAGGAGCATTCAACCATCTTCCATTCGCTTGTGGGAACACCACTTCGTGAAGATCCCGAATATATCGAGTATCTACAGCGTATCCATACACTTCGGACGCAGTACGGGTTTATGCCCAAGGAGGGCTGATCCGATGGGAAAGGTTGAACGTGCCCAGAAACAGTTCCTACAGGCTTTGAAAGAGAAATTCGCACAACAGGATATCGAATCAAGAAAGGCAGATTATTATTGTTATAACGGTGTCCGCCAATCCCCGCGCAAGCGCGAATTCATGGCGATCTCGGAGAAGATTGAGAAGGAACGTGGGATATCCATGTACAATCCCGAGCAATGCCATTTAAACGGTATCCCGATGGGACAACGGCAGTTGATGACATATGAAGTCTCGGGAACGGGAACATTTATCGAGGGGGATGATCTGCACTTTGTCAACAATGCGGCCATGCAGCAGATGTGGGACGAGATTCGGCGAACTATCATCGTGGGCATGGATATTGCCCATAACACGCTCCAGAAGCGACTAGGAAAGGAAGTTACACCGCAGACCATCAATGAGTATCTCCATATCCTCAACCATGCAATGCCGGGCGCTGCGGTTGTCCAGGAGCATATGGTCGAGACCCACCCGGGACTTGTTGAAGACTGTTATGTAAAGGTCTTTACCGGCAACGATGATATCGCTGACGACATTGAGAAACAGTATCTCTTGAACATTGAACACCTATTTCCGAGGAAACAGGCAGAGGCGCTCAAGGCAGAGATTGGCAAGTCAATGTTCCAGGCGATCCATGTCCCGACAATCGTCGTCCGTACCTGTGACGGGGGAACAACAAGCCGGTGGGCAGCGATGCAGATCGGGATGTCATTCATCGCGGCATACCGGACCTGCGCCGGCGAGGCTGCAGTTGCAGATCTTTCATTTGCAGCAAAGCATGCAGGTGTAATCCAGATGTCCTCGCACCTGCCAGCCCGCAGGGCACGTGGCCCCAACGAGCCGGGTGGGATTAAATTCGGGATGTTCTCTGATATGATCCAGGCAGACCGGGTACATCCCGATGACCCGGCAAGGGCGTCGCTTGAGGTCGTTACCGCTGGTGCCATGCTTTTTGACCAGATCTGGCTTGGATCGTACATGTCCGGCGGAGTTGGCTTCACCCAGTATGCGACTGCTGCATATACTGACAATATCCTTGACGATTTTACCTATTATGGTATGGACTATGTCAAGGATAAGTATGGATACGATTACCGTCAGCCAGGTCCAGATAAGGTCATCCATCCCACGCAGGAGATTGTGAACGACATCGGTACCGAGGTCTCTCTTTACGCAATGGAGCAGTATGAAAAGTTTCCAACACTAATGGAGGACCATTTTGGCGGTTCCCAGCGTGCGGCAGTCATTGCGGCAGCATGCGGCCTGACAACGTCAATCACAACCGGGAACTCGAATGCCGGGCTCAATGCATGGTATCTCTCAATGATTATTCACAAGGATGCATGGTCACGCCTGGGATTTTTTGGGTATGACCTTCAGGACCAGTGTGGATCGGCAAACTCGCTCTCCATGGAGCCAGACCGGGGTGCAATGGGCGAGCTGCGCGGGCCGAACTACCCTAATTATGCAATGAACGTTGGTCACCAGGGAGAGTACGCAGGGATTGTTTCAGGGGCACATTTTGGGAGATCCGATGCGTTCTGTTTCGATCCGCGTGTGAAGATCACTTTTGCAGATCCATCTCTCAAGTTTTGCTTTGCAGAGCCGAGGAAAGAGTTTGCAAGGGGTGCGCTTCGCGAGTTCACCGCTGCCGGGGAGAGGTCATTGATTATCCCCGGACGCTAAAGTATCCACCACGGGTCCTGGCTGGCCAGTTACTGACCTGACATGTACTGATCCACCCTCCAAAGTGGATAGGCTCTTCCTTTTTTTTCTGGCGGGAGAGAACGCATGATCTACTCGGGACCCGGCCCTGCATTCTTCCTGGTCTTAAACAGATGCTGATTATTATCCCATTAGCGGTCTCGAGCACGAGCCGTCCTTGTTTATCCCCTGGGTCATATAGGGGCGATGGAAATACCATGGTTTTCACTTCTGTCCCATTTCCAGATGTGGGTTCATCATTTCCTACAGGCTGGAGGACTTCAGAACCCGATGGCCTTCACCATTATGCCACAGTGTGAGATAGAAACTCTCCGTTCCGATGCCCCATTGACACATTGACAGAATCCCCTTCACTCTTCCCTGGTAACTATGGGTTTTAACGAGAACGCTCCAATTGGCGAGAGAATATAATTTTATATAAGAATAACTGGATAAAATGTATTTCCCACGAAGTCACCCTGATACGCCATTAACCTGGCGGGTAAGTTTGTGGTTTTCCCGTCTGTGATGCACAGGGCATCGATCCAAATGATCAAGACTAAATCATGTGGCAGGACCATCTACCCGATATGGGTGAGGAGAGAGATCCTGCACAGTGCGGTTCGCGGGTCCGGGTAATCATCTGCCAGGTCATTCTCGGTGTAATCATCATCATTGACCTCCTCCTGGTCTGGTACCTGCTCGTCGCGATACCATCTGACTGTGCGAGAAGGGCTGTGGAGACAGCAGGGAGGGAGACCTGCGGGCTGATGCCTGGTGCATATATCGTCGCCGGCATAGCATTTGTCGCTGCGGTCGGCTGTGCACTTGTAATATACCGGATATCGCAGAAGAGAAGCGAATAGGAGAGATGGCATTACGATCGAAAAGAGTCCTGCTGATCAGGAATAAAACAACGAAACTGGTATAATACCATGACATCCCCGCTTCCGAAGATAGGGAAGGAGAGAATATAAACGAGGGTCCCGGGAGGTGCAGTGCCCCCGGGTCAGTTTCGCAATCAGGCTCTCAAATAATACCCGATTGCCATCAGGAGAAGCCCTGCATAGAACATGATGGCAAATGGCCAGGACCACCCGAAATTGATGGTGGAGAACGCTTTGAGGTCCTGGGTCATCACCAGTAAAAAACCGCTCACAAAAAAGATGAGGCTCAAATTTTTCCGTACGTTCTTCTCCATGCACTCATTCCTGCCTGTCTATTCCGCGTTAGGATCTTCCCGATGATAAGGCTATGGCCGTCCCCGGCCCGCTGGGGCCCTGAAATAGGCAGGGATAGCTGCGAAGTGCAGGAATACCCGACAGGGGGCGCAGCATGGTCACTACGAACCGGCAATGAGAATAAAGAGTCGGGATTTTTGGTCCGGTGGATTGCGAATTGTACCACGTGCGATACGTTCGGCAGGGTAACCCAGGTCCTCACAGGTCGTGATCGTTGTCTCGATGCCGGCTTCGACAAGGCGTTCTGCCAGGAATGCTGGGGTGAAAGCAGGATCCGCGATGATACAGACAACTTTTCCTGATCGTAACCAGCGTATTGCTTCCTCCGCTGCAGGGATATGCTCCCTTCCATGGGCGACAACAGGAATGACCTGCTCAAGGGGAATGCCCAGGCGTGCACATGCGAGCTGGAGGGAAGAGATCCCGGGGTACACCTCTGCACCCGGGAGGCCGAGACCTGCGAGCATTGGGTCGCCGGTAGAGAGGACAACAGCGTGGTCCGGCAGGTCTGCGAGCCCGCGGTACGTATTCAGGACGCAGACTTCGCACTCGGGTGGAATAACATCCTTTACGAGTTCAATAGCCCGTTTTGAACCGCAGATGAGTCGTGCCGAACGTATCGCCCCGGCAGCGGCTTCGGTGAGCATCCCTGGTCCGCACCCGGTGCCGATGATCTTCATGGGGCCTCCCCGCAGACATTTCCCTGCCGGTCGATGATAACAATTCGGGCGGCGGGATATCTTTCGCAGAATTCAGAGAGGATACTGGCCTGGATCCCCGGGTATGCGGGGCTCGCAGAGAGTTCTTCGACCGTGAGGAACCCGGTTCCTTCGAGGAGACCGGGGCGAATAAAACGGAGGATGAGCCCGGGAAGCCCGAAGAGGATCGTGCCAGGGCCCGCTACATCAAGCGACTCACCGATCCTGCGACCGACAAGGACGGTTTCCCGGTCCGGGAAGCGGAGCCTGGCATGGCGCAGGCCGATACGCCCCGTTACCAGGACTACGTTCCGACCTCTTCCCCTGATCCGTTCTTTGACTGATTCCCCTATGTGATCGTCCCACGGCTCCACGAGACCGGTCGTTCCGAGGAGGGATATGCCTCCCTGTATCCCGATAACGGGGTTCAATGTCCGTTCCGACCTGCTCCTGCCTTCAGGGACCGTGATAATGAGTTCCGCCCCATTCCATCCATTCTCGCGGACCGCGTCGCCGGCTGCTACACGTATCATGGTATCAGCCGAGTGGCTTATCGCAGGTGCTCCTGCCCGGAAACGCGGGGTGTCGCGCGTGAACCGGCCAATCCCCTCGCCGGCCACCAGCTGGATGCCCCCCGGGTACGGGGTGGACTTCACCTGGATCTCCATCCCGGAGGTCACGTCTCCAGGGTAATCGCCGGAGTACTTCCTGGCCGAGGCCGTCCCGCGGGAGGCGGCGACAGGGACCCTGATGCAGATACCAGAGGGAAGTGTAAGCGGTACTTCGGACACGTCTCTTGTATGGGAGAGGATGGCAGCTTTACATGCTGCTGCTGTCGTCGCTCCGGTTGTATACCCTCTCTTCCTGACTAGTCCTGATGAAGTGAGCACCGCAAGCCCCTTCCCGACAAGGTCCAGGAGGGCCGGTTCGGTACATGCATCCACCCAGGTATCAGGGTAGACAAAACCGGTGACCGGGTCTCGGAGGGACTGGTCACCGGGTCCCGTTCTCATCCTTCCCGGTTCTCCCACTGGCTTGTCCGGCGAACATAGTGATGATCTCGTTCATCGCGGCAACCGCAACCGGGGAACCACCCCGTGTCCCCTCGGTTGAGATCGAAGGGACGGTAAAAGTCCGGAGAAGTGCCTTGGACTCGGCAGCATTGACGAAACCGACCGGCGTTCCGATGACAAGGGCAGGTTTCACCCCCTCCCGTATCATCGCGCATATGACAAGAAGGGCTGACGGGGCATTCCCTATGACCAGTACTGTGCCATCCATCCGGTCCCGAAGCGCGAGAAATCCGGCAGAGGTCCTGGTTATTCCCTTCTCCGCGGCGATTGCTGCCCCGTGGTCGAGGACGCAGGTCACCGGGCTGCCATGGCCCCGTTTCTGTATCCCTACCTGTACCATCCTGATATCCGTGTAGATGGGGGCGTTCTGTGCCAGGGCAGAGAGTCCTGCGGCGATCGGTTCGTTGCAGAACCGGAGGAGCGGTGCAAGGGAGAAGTCCCCGACTGCAATGGCGCACCGCTGCCGTACCCGGTCTTCCGGGTTCTCGTCTCCTATCTCGCGGCGTGCCTTCATCCGGCTCTCCCGCGATATAGCCATCGCCTCGGGTGTGGTTGCCCCGAGGTCAGTATAGGTATTTTCTGTGGTATCCCCGTGGGGTGATGATGAGTGGTCCATCCTGTCCCTCCTCCCAGATCCAGCTCTCGGCTCCCCCGATCACGACGGTAGAGTGCATCGAGACGAGTCCGATCTCAGATTTACATTCTGCCAGCGTGGTGACAACCCTGGAGGTGCCCTGCCGGCAGGCATTCGTTACGATCCCGACCGGGGTACTTCCCGGCAGGTACTCCCCTGCAATCGCAAGTGCAGCGGCAAGGGCATCGGGACGGCCCCTACTCCGTGGGTTGTACAGAACAACAGGGATTCCGATCGCAAAGACCGCCCGCAGGCGACTCTCAATGACCTCACCTGGGGTCAGGAGGTCAGAGAGGCTGATGACTGCAAAGTCCCCGGAGAGGGGGGAGCCAAGGAGCGAGGCAGCAGCAGTTGCAGCGGTGATCCCGGGAACAACCTCGATTGGAACGGGTGTTCCGACATGGGCCGCAACCTCGAGGACGATCCCGGCCATGCCATAGACACCGGGGTCACCGCCGCTGACAATCGTGACGACATGGTCTGATGCGAGTTCAACCGCCCGACGTGCCCGTTCCACCTCCTCTCCCATGGTACTCCGGATGACCTCTTTCCCTTCAAGGAGTGGGGATATTAAATCGAGGTAACTGGCATTGCCGATAATATACCGGGACTCTGCAATAGCGTCTCTTGCACGGGGTGCCAGGTAATCCGGGCTGCCCGGGCCGATCCCGACGATACAGAGCTTTCCTGTGGCGTCACCGGGCGATGGCAACAGTCACACCTCCTGACACGGCCTTCTCCCTGACAAGTTCCTTGTGCACCGATGCAGCAAGGGCGGCCGGTTCGGCGACGCCAGACAGGCCAATCCGGTGTGCTGCTGACCGGCTCGGGCCGGTGTAGGCTTCCAGCACCCCATCACCAAGGAGGACCATCGTACCCCCGAGGAGACCGATTCCTTCGAACAGTCCGTGTTCATGGGCTTTCTTCTCTGTCGTTGCATATACCATGACCTCCCGGCTCTCTATTCCGGCTTTCCCGAGGATCTCAAGGACCGCGTCACGGACACCCGTTCCCGTGATCCCCCTCCTGCACCCTATCCCGACCGAGTATTCCCCCTCGCGGGAGAGGAATGCAACCCCCGGACCACCGATCACAACGGCAGGACCCCTGACCGCGTGCACAGGGAGATCGATGTCGATGAATGCCGCATTCACGACCCGTGTGACATCCCTGTTGATGACCGCAGACCCGGTCCGGGCAGCTATCCCCTCGACCGAATCGCGGCCGAGCGCCTCGGTCGCGGTGGTGAAGACCGGCGTGATCCCCATCAGGGAAAGTCTCCGGGCTATCTCGTTCGCCCCGTGGTGGCCCCCGATGAGGGGGACTGCATAGGAGAGGTCCGGGCTCACCACGACGACTGCAGGATCCTGCCACTTTCCGGAGAGGTGGGGTGCGATGCTTCTGACCACGATCCCTGCAGCCATCACGGCGACTATCCCCGGGCGATGAGAGAAGTTCTCCGCAAATATCCCCTTATGATACGGGGAAAACTCACCTCCGAGGTGGCGGGCGATCCGTTCAGCCTCACCGGTGAACCTGGGGAGGGCGGTGACCAGGATGGGGTTTGTACTCTTCATGCGTAGAGGTGGGAGTGGTGATGGCCACGCCCTTCCGGGTCCAGGACATCTCCCACGATAAGGAGAGCAGACCGGTTAATCCCTGCTTCCTGTGCTTTACTCGCGATATCGGCAACGCAGGCTCTCAGAATCCGCTGGTCAGGCCAGGAAGCGTGGTAGACGACCGCTGCAGGAGTCTCCGGCGGGCAGGAGAGCCGGGCAGTGATCTCTGCCAGGTGTGCCGACCCGAGGAAGACAACCATGGTTGTGCGGTGTGCCGAGAGTGCGGGGATATCGTCCTTCTCGAGTGTCTCCCCTGCAGGACGCGTCACGATGACCGATTCAGATACTCCCCCGAGGGTGAGCTGGATGCCGAGCGCCGCGGCGGCAGCAAACATCGACGAGACGCCGGGGACGATCTCCACCGGGACTCCCCGCCGGTCCAGTTCCTGGATTTGCTCGACAATAGCCCCGTAGAGGGAGGGATCGCCGGAATGGAGCCTAACAACTATCTTTCCGGCGCGGGCGCCGTTTTCGAGAAGGGTGACGATATCTGCAAGGTGCATCCCATGGGAGTTGTGGATAACAGATGCACCGGACATTCCGACGAGTACGGGATTTACCAGGGAACCGGTGTAGACCAGGACCTCGGCATTCTTGAGGAGGGCAAGGCCCCTGACTGTTATCAGGTCCGGGTCCCCGGGTCCTGCCCCGATGAAATATACTTTCTCCAATCTGCTCATCTCCGGGCAAAGAGAACGCTCATGTAATCCGATTCTACGGGGAGCGTATCACCGATGGAAATGCGTGTCCCGTCCATGTACATCCGTTCCACGAGTATAAAGTGCCGGTACCCCTCGGTTTTCAGGCTCCCGGCGAGAGCACGGGGATGCCGGACTTTCAGCCTGACAAGTACACCCGGGCGGGTATCATCCTGCATAACCGTGAAGTTGGACGTGACACTGATGCCTGCAGCTGCGGCAAATGCTGTGATAGCACTTATTCCAGGCTCGGTCCGGATCTCGGCTCCAGGGACGCGATCGGTTACTGCAGCGGCGAGGCGGAAGAACGTGGAGAAGAAGTGGGGATCCCCGAGTATACCTATGGCAACCATGCCGGACTGGACATACTCTGCGATCTGGTCTGCATTTCGCTCCATGCAGGTCCGGATCCTCTCCTCGTCATCGGTCATCGGGAACTCCAGTTCCTCGGCATCACGGTAGGGTGCAACGATAGACCTGGCGATCCTCCCTGGGACATAGACCCGGTCAGCCTCCCGGAGGATCCTGACCGCCCGGAGGGTCAGGAGTTCAGGGTCACCAGGACCGAGACCGAGGCCGATCAGCATGCGTTCCCTCCATTGAGATCCCCGCTGCCTACCACGATAAAAACTGGATTATAGGGGGAAAACATCATGTCGCCTCCTATTGGGACGGTTCGGGCCACCTGCACTGAGACTGCCTCCAGGAATATTCCGAGATCCTGCATCACCCGCACGGCGGTATGAAGTGTTGAGAGTTGAACCGCGTTCACCACTATCCTTCCTCTCACCTTGCCGGCAAGGATCGTAAGGACCGGTATTAAACCCCGCGACCCGCCGATGAAGGCAGCATCTGCCGGCAGGACCCCCGGGAGAAGAGAAACAGCATCCCCGCAGATACAGGTGACATTTGCGATCCGTTCGCCGGAGAGCCTCTGTTCTGTTGCAAGGACTGCCTCCTCCCGGCGATCAATGGCGGTGACTTCCCGTGCGGTCCTCGCGAGGACAGCGGTGACCGCCCCGCTCCCACAGCCTACTTCTATGACCCTGGCGTCGGGGAAGAGACAGAGCTTGGCGACAGAGATGGCAACAATCTCCTCCTTTGTCGGCCCGCCAGAAGGGATCTCCATGACCATCGGGTTGACCAGATCTATCGGTCTGCATGTGGATAAAGCCTCACGATCACGGGAGCAGCCCGCACAGGAGACGTAAGGAAAGAATGCTGATCCACCCCTGTTACCTGGTACTTGCTGGGGGGGAGAGGGGCCCCGTGATGCAGTTACCCGGCAATCCCCGGTTAGGGAGGTGGGGACCTGGGATGCGGTTACCATGGAGCGGCCGGTATACGTCTGATATCGATGGTTGAGAAGATCGAATGCGAGGATCAGTACTTCGCTAATATTCCTCCCGCAAATAATGAAATCGCATAACATTCCATCCTCAGAAGTCAAATTGGATATCGCAATACTGTTACTTTAGAAATATTCTTCAGGCATGTTTGGATACCTTCCCAGACGAGGATTCTGAATC
>LAHU01018162.1_pt1 | contig 18331 bp, 13 predicted proteins | sample 329631 | NCBI WGS metagenome assembly LAHU01 (sample SAMN03275698, study PRJNA271635) | activated sludge metagenome | isolation source: sample C-0 Zero hour mixed sludge faded in reactor as a methanogenic...
GAGGAGAGGTGGTCATTTTCATCCGATGAGGCGATTGCGATGAGGTTTTTACTGCTATAGGAGGCAGGGTATTCAGGTTTGATATCATTGTCGCTGTGAAAACCTCATCGCAATCGCCTCATCGGATGAAAATGACCACCTCTCCTCATTCTCCAATTATGGGAAGGCATCCGTGCACGTGGCGGCACCGGGATCGACCATCTACAGCACGGTCCCTTATTCTTTCACAAACCTGTATTCTGATGATTTCTCTACGGTCAGCGCATGGAATGCGCCTACGCCATGGGGACGGAATACCACGGTCTTTTCCAGTTCTCCCTCGAGTGCCTGCTACCATCCGGGTGATACGTACCAGAATGACGGGAGTTCGCTCTTTACGATGAAGGACCCCGTCAACTGTCAATCCCTCAAAAATATCCTGGTCGAACTACGAATGAGAATGAATACCAGGGAGAATGAGGATTATCTGAATCTCATTTACTCCTTCGATGGGAAAAAATGGGAAACCCTGGACTTTTTCACCGGTTCAACAAACGGCCGGTTCAAACTTGAACAATCCAAGTTACTTCCCCTGGCCGGAACAAAAAAACAGGTCTATTTCGGGTTTAATTTCACATCAGACTTCCCGGGCCAGAAGGATGGAGTCTTTATCGACGACCTGGTCGTGTATACCCGGAACTATGGATCGCATGGGTATGACTATTATTCCGGGACCTCTATGGCGACCCCGATGGTCGCCGGCGTCGCCGCACTCGTGCGGTCCGTCCGTCCTGACTTCTCGCCTGTACAGGTGAAATATGCAATCATGAACAATATTGACAAGAAAGCTGCCCTGGAGGGAAAGGTCCTCACCGGGGGCCGGGTGAACGCGTACAACACTCTCAAGGCGATCAAGCCGGTCACCCCGGCCCCCACCGCATCGTTCACCGTCAGCCCTGATCCCGCCGTAGTGGGACAGGCGGTTTCATTCACTGATACCTCATCCGGTTCCCCTGACCAGTGGCAATGGGACTTCGGTGACGAGTCACCGGTGGACACGCGGCAGAACCCGAAACACACGTATTCGGCCGCTGGTACCTACACTACCCGCTTAAAGGTCGCCAATGCGGCAGGCAGGAGTGGCTGGGCAACAAAGCCCCTCGAGGTGAAGGAGGAGGCAGAAGAATCAGCCGTCCTCTCGATGCGGCCCGGGAATCTGACACTTCCCAGGGGGAAAGAGGGGACGGTGGACCTGGTCCTTGACAGGGTCCCGGATGGTCTCGAAAACTATACGATCGTGCTCTCTCTTGGTAGCCCCGAAGTGGGGGAGCTGACCGGTGTGTCGTTCCCCGAATGGGCAGAGATGGAGCAGAACACCACCATCCCGGCAGACCTGGTCAGGATAGGGGCCCTTGATACCGGCCGGAGGGTGAATCCCGGGGACCGGGACATCGTCCTGGCAACCATCTCTCTCCGCGGCGATTGTGCGGGGACTACGATTATCCCGCTCGATGTGAAAAGGATCAGTGATGACGAGGGAGGATTTTTCCTCCCTGTCACCCGGAACGGCAGCCTCCGCGTCACGTCGGCGGTCATCGCATTCCCTGGCCAGGTGAGTGCTCCCCGGGACCTTGACGGGGACGGCCTCTACGAGGATATCAACGGGAACGGGCGGATCGACTTCCAGGACGTCGTGCTGTACTTCACGAACATGGAATGGATCGTTGAGAACGAGCCGGTTGCATCATTCGATTACAACCGGAACGGCCGGATCGACTTCCAGGATGTTGTCCTCCTCTTCGATATGGTCGGGTCATCAGCCGGAGAGGACAGGAAATCTGCGGAACGCACGTTGCTATCCGCTACTCCTGCCGGCAATCTCGTCATGAGTATCAGGGATGCGGAGACCGCCGAAGGCGGGACATCCTCCCTCCCCATCACGCTCGACGCCGCCCCGGCAGGTATCGCCGGCGGGACGGTGCGGGTCCGGGTGGAGGACACCTCGGTTGCAGAGATAACGGCAGTCCAGCCACCCCCGTGGGCCGGGGTCTCCGATGTCCGGCCCGGAGAGGCAGGCGCCTTCCAGCTCGCCGTTGCCGATACCACCGGCTCGGTCCAGGCCGGGGCGACGGGAGTCCTGTTCGGGACCGTCACGGTGAGAGCAGAGGGGCCGGGGAAGACCCGCGTCCTGTTGGAATGGACCAGCCTCGACGATGACGACGGAAACCCGTTCCCGGTTGCAACAGACGCAGGGACCGTCACCATCAGGGGTAGTGACGAATCGTTACGTGCCGGGTTTACCTCCGATACCACGACTGGTCCCGCCCCGCTCACCGTCCGGTTCACCGACACCTCGACCGGGTCACCCGTGAAGTGGTTCTGGACCTTCGGGGATGGCGGGACCTCGCAGCAGCAGGACCCCGAATATGTCTACCGGCAGCCCGGGACCTACCCGGTCTCGCTGAAGGTATCGAACGGCCGGGAGAGTTACCGGAGATCGGTGGCAGGGTTCATCGTTGTCAAGGGGGACGAGTGATCCCCTCCTTCAGAGATGATCAGTGGAGACTGACCCGTGGAGACTGACCCGTGGAGACTGACCAGAAAAAGGTATTGTTCAAGGGGTCTGGTGACCTTCCCCTACCCTGGTGATCGTCCCCTGCTTTTCTATCACGAACCTGCCTGCCGGGGTTGACCTGGCCTCCCATCCGGTCTTTCGTACATTTTGACGCAGGAGAGAGGACATCAGGACTGCCGGTCTCTGCATCCCACGGAATATGCATCTGGCCCAGGAACCTGGTCGAAGTGTCCGTCCAGGTACAATCGCTGGTAATCTCGTTCGTATCTTTCTTCAGTATGATCTTGTCATCGTAGCGCAGCCCCGTTCCAGTTGCCGTGAATATAAAGGAGAACCGGGGACTTGGATTCCTGGGTGTGAACGCCGAAAAGGCAGGTGGTTTCTCGGCCTGGAACTTGATTTTTGTGCTGGTATTGAGCGTGGGACCGTCGGTAAGGCATGCCTTGAGGGTCGACGAGGACCCGGCAGAGGTTTTGTTCCCCACCCGAACGTGAGCCAAGCCATGCCGTTCCGATTGGTGGGATTACCATTCACCTCCTGTAGCCCCTCTCCATACAATTCCCTATTATGTTCCGCTGTCCAGGGGACTTCGTCGACAAATACCCTGACTCTCGTGCTATTGAACGGTTTGCCCTTGTTGTCAAATACCCAAACCATGATCGTGGTCCTGTCAACCAGGTTAGCGAGGATGGACGGGTACATAGCCTTGATGTTCACCTTCCTGGGACAGGTCGGATCGATGGTCTTCTTTCCGTATACCGTCGGGATTGTTGCGGAATACACCCAGACCCACTTCCTGGTATACCCGAACTCCGGCATCACCCCTTCCCAACTGGGTCGTGTGACACATCCTTTCTCGCCGGTTGTCAGGGTGATAGTGGAGGTCCGGCCTGGGTCGAAACCGCCCATAACCGGGTCCGGGGTGAACCCGGATCGCACGCTCGATGTCGCGTCTCCCAGTTCAAGGATGATATCTTCCTCGAACAGGGGCGTACCCGACTGGTCGAGGTACTTGGCGGTCATGTTGACAGAGTCCACGCTGGTTACCTGGACGGTTGCCGATGAAGATGTGACGGTGATCGTCCTCTGCGAAGCTGCGGGGCATGAGGGTACGAGGAGGATGCATACGAGCAGGAATACAACGATGCATGTCCTGGGCTGGAATAACCTGCTGGTTGTCAAACTGCACTTCCTTTGATTCCCAATGGTTTGCATAGCGCAGGCTTCGAAACCATACCGTCTTCTGGTGATGTACTCCCGTAATCCCCCTCCAAACAAAGCACAACCAATCTATACTATTGGTATATGCGAGTCCCTGTCCAGGTTGATGCGGTTTGTGAAACCCGCCTGGATCTCTCTCCCGTTTCAGACTGGAGTCCACCACCTGGTCAATCCTTAAACCGGGACCAATCGGGGAGAGAGTAATAGTATGGCCGTAACCGGGGCTGCAACAGGGAGATAAAGAGTGAACCGGGGGTCCCTGACCGTCCCAAAGACGGTATTCGCGCCCTCGCATGCGTGTGCCGCAGCCGACTCCTCATTCGATCAAGGTTCTCTCCCGCGGGAGATAGATATCTCCGTGGCCTGTGGTCCATCACGAAGCGGAGTTATTTATTCGCTGGTACCCAAGGAAAATACACCATGGCCAAAGAGTCCAGGTCCAGGAACCCGTACCTCATCCGCTCACCAGCCAGGTTGATCGCCTGCCTGCTGATCTGCAATACGGTTGGAATACTCGGTTCTCTGGTGACCGTGACCGGCCAAGGCTCGTGGTATGCATTGCTGGTCAAACCACCATTCAACCCGCCTTCGTGGGTATTCGCACCAGCGTGGACGATTTTGTACATCCTGATGGCAGTCTCCCTCTATCTCATCTGGATGGAGGGTTCCGACCGGCATGGTGTCCGGGTCGCGATGGTCGCGTTTGCCGGCCAACTCTTCCTGAATGGCATATGGAGTTTCCTCTTCTTCGGGATGCAGTCCCCCCTGCTGGGACTTGTCGATATCCTGGCGTTGTGGATGGCGGTAGCAGTCACGATCCGGTTCACGTGGCCCCTAAACAAGGACGCAGCCTGTTTGTTGATCCCCTATATCCTCTGGGTCTCGTTCGCGAGCCTCCTGAACGGGGCGATATGGGTTTTAAACCCGTAACGACAGGACTGGAGTCCTGGCCCATTGTCAATTCCCGTTCCATGGACGAGTGAATGACGGTCCAGGTGGTTCCGCGAAGCAGCAGTAAATTCGCGAAAAACCGACCGTTGCGGGATATGAACCGCATCCCCGGTGGTAGCCTGAACCAATCCGTTGGGTGAATGGGTCAACGTTTTTCAATTTTCTATGGTAAACCTGGAGACTCAAGGGTCTTCCTTATGTGGAGAAGAGGGGTGATCCCCCCGGCCAGGAGGGATACCCACTACCGGTATAATCCATTGTCGGGATTAACCGGCTATCTGGCGACTTGCCTTTCTTTTTCCGAGCCATTCGGTAAACTGCCCGACCAGTGAAAGGACTGCCGGCATGATGAAGATGGCCCCCATGAGGGAGAAACCGACGGCAATCAGGGTTGTTATGCCAAAGTTGCTGATAACAGGGAATGACGCGAGGACCAGGGCCGAGAACCCGAAGAACGTCGCAAGTCCGGAGACCGTGATCGCCGTTCCGATCTTCTTCACACTCTCCTGGATAGCGGCCATTGGATTATGCAACCTCTCTTCTTCCTCTGCGTATCGTTCCATGACAAGAATGGTGTACTCAGATGCCACCCCGATTGTCATAGACCCAAGAGTCGCAGTCAGCGGTGTATACGCGATACCCAGGATGTACATTGCAACGGCATTCCACCCGACGATCAGGACAATCGGTACGAGGGGGGATACCGCATGAAAGTGGCGGTAGACCAGGACAAGGTAGATCAGGATGAGAATGAACCCGAGGTAGGTCATGGCGTCCTTTGAGGAGGTAAGATCATGCATGAGCGTGGTGAAGACCTCGAAGTCCCCGGTAGGCTGGACCGTGATGCCGATGGGCGGTTCAAGGAACGCAATTTCCCTGATCATCTGATCCTTCAGATCCTGCTCTGCTTCAGATGTGAGTTTAACCATCCCGAACTCTATCACGGCATCCATGGACCCGCTGATATATGGTCCCTTGATCTCCGCAGGGATCCGGTCAAGCACGGCATCCAGTTCGTCCTGGTTATCTGGGAGGACATTGTTGTTATATGCCAGGATATACGTGACAATGCTCGTGCTGCGGGTCAGTTGCGAATGATGGGAGAGTTCGTAATCCTGGAATGACTTCATCCAGACGATGCAGTCGAGGTCGGTCACACTCTGCCCCCTGACATAGAATGAAGCGGAATTGGTCGATCCGAGGACTCTCATGACCTTGTCTAACTGGACTTTCGCCTGCATATCTGAGGGAACGAACGCCTTCTCATTAGTCTCGACCGGGATTGACGGGTCCACCTGGAAGCCGATACCCGCGATAACTGCAACTACCAGGAGGATAGGGATCGGGTATTTCGCGATCTTCATCGATACTTTGGTGAGAAACGCACCGTAGGAGAAGGACTGTGCGTTCGCTGTCCTTGAACGGTCCTGAACAGCCCCGGGGTGTTCCATCGAATTGCATGCTTCTTTTCCCACTGCATAACAGGCTGCCGGTTTTTCCGGTTTTGGTGTATATTTTAAGAGTTTTGCTATTGTCGGGAGACCTATGAGGGAGACGAGATAACAGGCAGCGATACCAATAATCGCAACGATGCCAAACGAACGGATCATCGGGACCGGTGAGATGAACATCGCCAGGAAACCGACGCTCGTGGCAAGCATGGCGTAGAGGACGGCAGGACCTGTCCGCGTCACGGTCATGAAGACGGCGTCATCAAGGGATCCTTTCCGGGACTCTTCATCAAAGCGGGCATGGAACTGGATTGCATAGTCTATCCCAAGCCCGATGAGGACGGGGAACGCCCCTATCACCGCCATGTTCAACTTAATACCGGCAAGCCCCATCATCCCCAGGGCGGACACCAGTCCGATCCCAACCAGGACGACCGGGAGGAACCTGTACCTGACATATGCGAATAGGATACCCATGACAAGGATCATCAGTGCCATTGCCGCCCCGATGAGGGTCCCCATATCCCTGGTCATGGCTTCGTTCATCTCTTCGATAAAAGCAGGAGTTCCCGTGACCGATATCGTCGTCCCTGGTGGCGGATCGGACGTGGCGACCAATGACTTGATATTATGGAGCGTTACCTTGTTCACATCGTCGGAGAGGCCCCCGTTTAGCCTTATCTGGACAAAGGCCATTATGCTCGATGGGAGAAGGGCGTCGCGGACTCCTGCTGGTGTAGCAGTGACAATCGAGTCAATTTCTGCCTGTGTTGAGGGGAGGTTCCCGTTGTTGGCTTCTTTGACGACGTCCGCGATGCCGTAGACATCCTGGATGTTCTCCTGCTGACGGATCGTCCGTTCGAGCCTGTCAGTAAATAGCAGGATATCATGACGCGTCGGCTCCTCGGTCTCGATGATCAGGATGATCGAGCTGGCCTGGAATTTCTCTGCGAAGTCAGCGTTGAGGATTCCTTTGGCATCGTCCTGGTTCTGGTAGGTCTTAGAACCGACTTCCATGCTAATCTGTGTCATCCCATATAACGAGATGCAAAAGACGAGCACAACTAGTCCAGCGATCCATACCGGGTGCCGGTTGATAGCTCCTGCAATCTTTTCAAAGAGTCGTGCGATCATAGCGCCCTCTGACGGGATTCCTGGTCCAGGGCTGCAGGCGTCATTCTCCTTCCTGAATGACCCTTTGTTAGGGGACCTTCAGGTGGCAGCCGGGGACCAGTTGATACACCAAAGGTTGCTCTCACGGTTACTGCCTCCTGGAAGAGAGAACGAAGAACCCGGCAATACCCAGGATGCACACGATGGGAACCGCGATCCATCCGGCAGAGCCTCCCGGGACCTTTTCAATTCCACTCCCTGGGCCGGGAACCCGTACATGGACTGGTACAGGGTCTGAAGTCTGGCTGTTTCCAAGCGAATCCCGGTATCGGATCTCGCTTTCGAGAAGGTATTCTCTCATTTCCGCAGCCTTGTCTGCACGAATGTGGAACCGGGCGGTACCTGTTTCTCCCGGTCCAATGTCCCCAAGATACGCCTGGTTATCCTCACTCTGAAACGGGTTGACCGTAGTGAGCCTTGCCTGGCAGGAATATACGGGGAACGTACCTTCATTCCGGTACTGGACCTCTATGGTAGTCTGCGTCCCTGCCTGGACCTCCATGGTGGAAGACGTGACGACAAACCGGGTCTTACCCGCAACCGGGATTCCTACCGTTGTTGGGGTGGTGGTGGTATCCATTCCTTCATGATCGCGGTAAGTGACGATGACATCGACCGGGTAGGTCTGGTTCCGTGCATTCGAAGATATGGCAACCTTGTAGGAGCATTCGACAACCTCCCCGCAGGGAAAGTCTCCAACAAAGACATGGGTATCGACAGGGACGATGGGGCTGTTTTCGTGGCGGTTTATCGAGATGACCGTTTTTTCTCCTTTCTCGGGGCCAGAATTACGTACCTGGAGGTAGATAAAGCCCTCTGTCCCCACGCTCAAAGACTCTGCCCGGGCCTGGAGGACATCGATGGTGACGACGGGCCGGACCCGGATAGCGACGGGAAGGGTCACCTCTTTCGTCTCGTAGAGGAACTGAAGTGTGTCAGCCCTCTCCTGCGGGAAGATCTTCGGGTACTGGTACTTTACGGTCAGGGGGAGTTCGTACTCCCTGGCAGTGGCGTTTTTCGCTATCTTTACCTGGAATACCAGCGTCCGGGTCTCTCCATTCCCGGGAAATGTTCCGATCATCTGGGGATCGGTCCTCACAATAATGGAATCGATCGGCGTTCCCAGACTCGCACTCACGAATTTTGCGGTTGTGGGGAGTTCTTCCCGCTCTAATGCTCCTTTGTCCAACTGCTTTGTCCTGAATAACCCCCCGTTCTTTAGGATGAGGGTGAGCATGGTTTCCTGGCCTGGGATGAACTCGTTGACCCCGGCGACTGCTACGGAAAAAACCGGGGATCCATCCATGTACCTTGTCGCTGCGAATGCAGGTGATACACCGGCAACGAGGAGGCTGGTCACGATGATGGATGCGAGGGTTACCCGTGAAAGCCGGGTATGTTGATGAAGGATCATATACGGATCACCGTGACTTGACCTTACGATAGAGACCATAACCGGCTGCTGCAACCAGGATGGCGGTTATTCCAAGTAGCAGTGGATTCGCCATCAGCCCAGCCAAACCCCCTTTATCAGCCTCGACGTCCAGGCAGACTTTGAGGGGGTCGGAGATGACCATATTTTCCAGAGCGTCGCGATATTTTATCTCGGAATCGATCCCGTATCTCTTCAGTGTCGCGCCATTGTCGGTTGATATAAGGAACGAGCCATCACGGGACTCGCCTGGTGGGATATCCCCAAGGAACGCGGTGTCATCATTGCTCGTGAATGGATCAACCATGCTCAGCCGTGCCCTGGCCTGGTAAGCGGTGGCCCCTCCCGTGTTTTTATACGAGACGATGATGACTTTCTTCTGTCCGGGGATCACACTCTCCGGATCTGAAATGATCGCGAAGTTGATCTTCTCCCCGACTGAAATCCCAATTGTCTCGGGATCGGATACACACAGGTCCCCATCGCGGTTCTCGTAATGAACATCGACATCGAGGGGGTAGGTCTGGGCCTCCGCTCCTTTCTCAACAGATGCCTTGAAATGGCATTCTACCGTGGATCCTGCCGAGAAATTCCCGATATACACGCTGCTCTCGGTTGGGATGACCGGGCTCGTACCGCTTCGGTGAAGAGTGACTACCGCCTTCGTCGCGTTCTCGTGGCCGGTATTTTTCACTATGAGGGTGATATACCCCTCCGTTCCTGCGTTCAGGTGCTGGGACTCAGCTGAGAGAACATCGGTAGTGAGGGTGGGCTTGATCTTCAAGGGGAGCGGAATTGTCTCGGTCCTCGTTTTGTAGAAGTACTGGATGGTGTCAAGGCCGGTCTGATCTGACGTGTAGAGGTAGGTGTAATTCACCTGGATCTGCAGTTCGTAGGATCCGGCGGGAGATTCGGATGGGACCCGGACGGTGAAGACGGCCGATGCGGAGTTGCTTGCTTTCACGTCTCCTAACATCTGTGGGTCCGACTTGATACTCACCGGTGCATTGCCCGCATTGAGTGAAACAACGAGGGATTTTGCAGTATTCGGGAGGTCTTCTGTGTCCACTATACCAGAATTGACAAATTTAAACTCATTTGTCCCCGTGTTCTGGATGACAACTTGGAGTTGCACATCCTTCCCCGGCGAGAATTCATTCGTACCTGCGAGATAGGCAGAGATCTTCGGGCTCCCTGCCATATACTTCTCCCCAGCGCTCACAGGAACGGTTACGGCAGATGCAAGGGCCATGAGGACGAGGACTGATGACCACAGCCTGGTGCGATCTCGAGAAAACCATTTTTTCTGAGCAGAAACGACCTTCTTTTCAGATAGAGTTGCTATCCCGGAATTCATCGCGATTCCTCTTTTTTTTGTGTGTAAAAATGTTTATAGTAATAATATTTAAATTTTATTATTAACGATTATACATATGCATTATACATATGGCTGATTAATAAGGGGGGGCCCGAAGATGATACCCTGATAATTTCTTGGAAATTGTCGGATTTCAAGAGAAATATGGCTGAAAATGAGGTGGATTAGTGAAGGAGATCCTGTAGCGATTCGATCCGTTCGCGCAGGGCCTGTTCTTTCTCTGAAGAGTGGGTGATGTCAGTGATTGTGATATAGGAACTGATGATCCCCTCATTCTCAACCGCAGTGACCCTCCCATGGATATGTCGCTTGACAAGGTCTTTTCCCTGGATCCAGACCTGGAACTCACCTGGTACCTGTTCTCCTGGTCTTACTCTCCTGATGATATCCTCAATCCGTTGTACCTCAGCATTTGGAGTGATCAGGCTCTTATCATCACCAGGAAGGAACTCTGAAGAGACAATCTCCGGGAGGTTCATCGCGATCAGTTCATCTTTCGAATACCCGAAGATTTCTGATACCCTGTGGTTGATGAAGACAACTTTACCACTTTCTATGATAATAAGGCCGTCCTGGATGTTCTCTGCCATCATCCGGAAGCGTTGTTCGCTCTCCCTCAAGGCTGAATCTTTCTCTGCCTGGTCGGTGAAATCAGTCAGGATCGTAAAGTGATAGAATTTATCAGGGCGGGGAAGTGCAGTCACCCGTGCGAGGATAAATCGCTGCATGCCGTCTTTCCGGACGATCCAGATGGGAATCTCAACGACCTGTGAGGTATGCTTCTGTAATTCCTTCTTCTTTTTACTCAGTATTTTTCGGTCCGACGGTGTGATTACCGAGAAGGGATCCATCTTCCTGATCTCTTCCATGGAATATCCTGTAATCTCGGTTATTCTCTTATTGGAGTATACCACTTCGTTATCCTCCATGATCAGGAGGCCGTCCTGGATGTTGTCCGCCATCATCCGGAAGCGTTCTTCGCTTTCCCGTATCTTTCGTTCACTCTGGACTTTTTCTGTTATATCCTCAAGGATTATCGTTGTTCCACTGTTTCCATCCTCCAGGACGATAGAGAGTATCTTTGGATTGAAGATACGTTCGTCTCCTTGTTTATCCCGGAATGTTATGATCCTCCCTTTCTCCCTACCCGGTTCGCCAATAGCCTCAACGAGCTCGTGGAGATCCACCTCCGGGGGATTGAAGAACGAGATATTCTGTCCTATTGTCTCATTCCTGGAGAGCCTGAGGATCTGCAGGAAGTTATTGTTCACCTCGATGATCCGGGATTCTCTGTCCAGGACCATGATCAGGTCATTGCCATAACTGAGTAATGATGAGAACGGGACACGCGGTGAGTAGGTGAAGACCTTTGCCATCCCGAATGATCGTACATTTACCTGGCCGGAGACGAGGAGGATGTCCATGTAGCGTCCGATTGTATTCTTGTTCTTATTCAGGGCCCTCGCGATATCTGTCACGCTCAGACCGCCCGGGGTCTTCTTCAGGAGATCCTTTATCTCTGTCGTCAGTGACGATTCCCTCTCATTATCCTGCATAGTATCCCTTCTGCCTGTTCTTTGTAGAAATAGGAACGTCATTCATTTATAATAGTTATTGATACTTAACATTAATAATTGATACTAGAAAAATTTAATAATAATTAAATAAAAATGATGGTGAGAGGAAAAAACACACAAAAGAGGTAGATCTATGGAAATTGATGTTGGTGTATTGGTGACAAAGTGGTCCGATGCTTTTATGAGTATTATTCCCGGTATCATCGGGGCATGTATCATACTGTTGACAGGGTGGATTGCAGGGCATCTTCTTGGACGGGCGACCAGAAAAGTCCTTGACAGGATCGTTACTTCCGCCGGTATAGAAAAGATCGGGATTATAGAATCTATACGGAAAACCGGCATACCTCTCCCGCATATATGCGAGGTAGGTGTGCGGGGCCTGATATACCTCATTGCCATTCTCGCCGCGGTTGATCTTCTGAACCTGTCGTACTTGAGTGGACTGATGGCCTCCATTATCGCATATATCCCTCATGCAGTGGCGTTTATCGCAATTGTTATTGGAGGGTTTATCATGGTGGACCTCTTTATCGACTTTGTTGCAAGGTTCGATAAGGGAATAACCATTGAATTTATCACTCCAATCCTTCTCGTCTTGAGAATCACTCTGTATGGTATCGTCATTATCCTGGGACTTGACCAGCTCATGCTCGATCTCACCATCATTTACACGTTCCTGACTCCGATCACATGGGGCATTGGAATCGGGCTTGGAGCGGCCATTACAATCTTCTGTTGGTATGGGCTGAAAAACCGGAGCGAGCAGATAATCGATGGATTCATCGAGTCCGTCAGGACTAAAAACTAACCTTTTTTCCCATTCCTGCAGGGGAAATCTCCAATGGATCATCAACCTTTCTGGTTAATACAGGCAGTTTACGATCACTGCGAGCCCACGTGGGGTGGGTCCCTGCCAGGGCAGTAATACACTCACGTGAGTGCATATGCCTGTGTATATACTGGGGATAGCAGGTTGAAATACGGCCGGTCAGGTAGTTAGGAGTGGTAGCGGTCGTATATACCTGAACATGCATGTAATAGCAAGGGTAACCTATCGGAAAGTTTCTGTTCCGGGTTCTTGCCTTTATTTACGGAATGATGACCCTTTTCTTCTCTCCGGGAGGCGGTCAGCTGTGCATTTTTATCCTGCCAGGTTTGCACAATCCCTGACTGCCAGTGACTGGTTGCCCGCTGGGCATTTTTATCCCGCAGGACGTGAACACGTTTACACCGCCAATGCCACTACCAAAAGTTATCTCGTCTATCGTGACATCGGCAGGTTATATCGAGCCACAATGCCGGGATGGAGCAAGTGGACCGTTGAATCTCTTTCGTTCCTGACCAGGATGAATAATGCTAAAAGAGAAGACGGTGCTTCCGCATCGTGAATGAAGAGGACGATATACCCGGGAGCGGTCGTGGGGGTCCGGGTCGCATCTGAAGGTTACCGCAGCATGGAGGAAGATGATGATATCCAAAGGCCCAGGCCAAGGCGGTCCTGCGGTTCCTGGGAGAAATTACGGTACACTGGAATCCAGGAGTCACGGCATTGCATCAGGATGAACCATCCTGGAAAAAGGCGCCGGGGGGGAGATTTGAACTCCCGAGGCGCAGGGCGCCAATGGTTTTCGAGACCATCGCCTTCCCGGACTAGACTACCCCGGCATGCGGGGTAATATTTTCATCCTGCCTTCACTAATAAGTATCGGAGTCTCATACGAATCGGAGTCTTCCCGTGTTCTGCCGCTTCACGATCCAACCCTCTGGCGAGACGATCCTTGCCCGGTACGTGGCCGAGTCACGCTACGATGCAGTGCTCGAATCGGTCGGGATCAACCCGGACACGGTCCTTATACTGGTACATAGCCGGTTCGTGGCTCAGGATGCCAAAGTGACATCGGAGCATGCGGAGATCCTGCTCACGTGCACACGGGGTTAAAACCAAGGTATGGGATAGGGACTCCGACCGTAAACGGGAGGGGTCGGAAAAAGGGGACCCGTTCTCGCAGGTTTACATACCGGGGATAGCCGGCACGGCGCTCTTCTTGTCCATCGTGACCATCATGTCATCGACCCGGACGAGCATCATGGCAGCCTCGGCCGAGCTCTGGATCGCCTGCCTCTTGGAGCGGAAGGGTTCGATAATCCCTTCTGCATGCATATCGATAACTTTTCCTGAAAAGACATTCAGGCCGCCGTTCTTCATGCCCTTCGCGTGGGCGTTCTTCAGGTCGACGAGCTTGTCGATCGGGTTGAAGCCCGAGTTTTCGGCCAGAGTCAGGGGGATCACTTCAAAGGAAGCTGCATACGCCTCGATAGCGAGTTGGACCCGGCCGCCGACCGAGTTTGCATAGTCGCGGATCTGCATCATCAGTTCCACTTCGACTGCCCCGCCGCCGACGACATACTGCCCGTCTTCCATGACGTCCATGACAACACGGGTCCCGTCCACGACTGCCCTCTCAAGTTCGTCGAGGAGGTACTCGGTCGACCCCCGGAGAAGAATCGTGACTGCCTTGGGGTTCTTGCAGCCCGAGACTTTGATGATCTCAAGGTCATCCATCTCCTCGACTGCATCGGCATACCCAAGGTCCTTTGCCGTAAGCTCCTCTGCCTTGTTGACGATGGTCGCGTTCAGGGCCCTTGCAGCGAACTTCATATCATTCTCCGGGACGTCCTGGACCGCGATGATCCCTGCCTTGGCGAGGTAGAAGATGACCGAGTCGGCGATTCCCTTCTGGCAGAGGAAGACATTTGCACCGGTTGCGATGACCGAATCGGCAAATTTCTTCAGGGTCTCTCTCTCCTGTTCCGAGAATGCATTTACCTGCTCGGTGGAGCTGAGCTTGATCTTCGCTTTCACCTGCGTCTTCTTGATCTCCAGGGGGCCGGCAACCAGGGCGATCTTCGCCTTGGTGACTTTCCGGGGCATATCCTCGCTTGCCCGTTTCTTGTCGATGATCACGCCGCGGACGAGCTCGACGTCATCGATCGTCTCCCCGCGCTGCTTCTTGATCATCAGGTCGTCCTCGTCACACCGGTAGCGGCTGCCGTCCTTCTCCGCGATGGTCATCACTGCATCGACTGCAATCTCGTCGATCCGTTTCATCACCTGCTCGATGGACTTGCCGGTCATCGCGGTGTCTGCGATCTTCATGAGGACCGCGCGATCGGTGGGCTTCACCTTGATCGAGAGGGATTCGAGGATAGAGAGGGCTTTCTCCATGCCCATCCGGTATCCCTGCGAGATGATGGTCGGGTGGATCTTCTGGGTAAGAAGACGCTCGGCCTGCTCCATCAGGGAGCCGACAAGGACTGCTGCCGTGGTCGTTCCGTCACCGACCTCGTCGTCCTGGGCCTTTGCAACCTCGATGACCATCTTTGCACCAGGGTGCTGGACAGAGATCTCCCGGAGGATCGTGGCACCGTCATTGGTGATGATGACGTCGCCGGAAGGGGAGACGAGCATCTTGTCCATTCCCCGGGGACCGAGGGTTGTCCGGACTGCCCCTGCAATAGCTTTTGCTGCAAGGATATTCGAGCGCTGGGCTTCCTGGCCCCTGTTTCGCTCCACATTCTCCTTTAATATGATAACTGGCTGTCCTGCGAGCATCAGGATTCCTCCGTTGCTGGTAAAAGATGGAATTAAACTTCTATATAAAAAGTGGCCACCGGTCTCTTCCTGTATCCTTCCTTTCAGTCAATCCGGGAGATTTTAAACAGACTATACACCGGCACGCCATCGATATCACGGAACCCGCGCTTGTCGAATATGACAAGTATTGCGACCGGTTCTGCCTTGTTACGGCGGAGATAGCGCACCAGTTCCTGCATCGTCCTGCCTGATGTGATCACGTCATCGACGATGACACACCGCCGGTTGTTTATTGGAGCAAAATTCCCGCTGATGGACCCAACGGGCTTCTCCTGGAGACTCTGCTTGGAAGGATAGTAGATTGCGAGCCCTGATGACTCCTGCGCGGCGATAAGGGCAGCGAGCGGGATACCGGAGAGGGCGACACCTACGATGACATCAATTCCCCCGCCCCCGTCTGCCGGGCCGTCCTCGCCGAGGTAGTAGCGCCTCACCAGGAGGGCGGCAATATCGCTGAGCAGGGCTCCCTGGCCACTGACCATGGCCCAGTCTATCTGCACGTCTTTTGGGATCGCCTCCCCCTTCTGCTGGGTCAGGAGCCACGTGACCGTCTCGGTTGACAGCGAGAGTTCGTCAGCGATCTGGCCGGGGCTGTGCCCCTCCCCGAGCAGGTGGCGTGCCCGGGAGATCAGGGTCTCAAGGGAAGACATGAGGAGAGGTATTCTGCGATCTATTTAAGCGTTCTTTTTATTTCCGCCCCGCAAACCGGGCATTCTCCCGGTTCGCGTGTATATCGTCCGCAACCGGTGCACCGGTAACGCCACTTCCGGGGATGGGCCCTGCGCTGGCCGATCGTCAGGACCGGGACCTCCAGTGCATAGGCAACGTTCTGGACCGCGAAGTCATCGGTCACCAGGACCCCCTGCACGTCGAGGGCCAGGGCGATCACCGAGCGGTCGGCCGGGGAGAGGACTGTAACATCCCCCGTTCTCCGGGCCGCCTCGTCAACGCGGGTTAAGGAGCTGCCGGATGGTTCCTGTTCCCGGAGTCCAGCCTCCCTGAGCACTTCGAGCCGCAGGCGTGACCGGGTGTCCTTGATCTCGCCTATCACCTCCCTTGTCGTGATCAACTCATTACCGGCCGGGAAATCGAGGAGCACTGCCGATGTGTCGAGGACCTGGATCACGCTGAATACACCACGCAATTGCCTTTTACCTGGTATTGCACCCGTAACCCAAAGAGGCTGAGTATATCGATGACGGTCTTTGCATGATCCGTGGTGCAGGGGGCCGTTACCCGGCCCCCGAAGAGAGCGATATAGGGGAGGAGCTGATCAGAGAGAAAGGGGTCGACTCCGGCTCCCGATCTGAGAAAATCGACAAGTCCTGATGCGGCGTTCGCCCCTACCGCCTCTGCCGGCAGTCCGCGGCGCCCGAGGGCAGACGACCCGGTTCCCGCCCGGTACATGGTCACGGAACTCCCAGTTGATGGGCCCGAACCAGATTCTTCCATGCGCTGGACCGCCAGGCCCGGGTACGTGTTCCTGATAATCCCTTCTGCTGCTTCTGCCTGCCGCCGCACGACATGACCTGGCAGGTTACGTGCCACCGAGACGATATGTACCGGCTCTTCCGGCCCGGGAACCGGGTCATGCACGGGTGCCGGTGTATGACAGGGCGTGGCCCGGATCCGGACCACGCCGCCACCTTCCGGGTAATACCCTCTTGAAACGATCTCTCCGGTAATAATACATCCACAGGATTCGAGAACCGGTACGAGAACGTGGAGCGTGTAGTCGATCGTCGGTCCGCCCCGCACCTCTGTCCCCCCGTGCACGGTGAGAGACCCTCCCTTTGCAAGAGCCGCGGGGAGCCATGCCTGGATGACAAGGGAGATGCACCCTGCGGTCCCTATCGCAATCTCCAGGTCGGCCGGACAGACTTCGCGGGGAGTGAAGACGAGTGTCCTGCTCCCGGGGTCACACCCTGACACGTCCGCCCCGCACGTCCCTGCCACTGCCCTGACGGCAGCGCAGTGCTGGGCTGCAAGGCCCGGTCTCTCCCGGCGGTCCCGGATCCGTTCGATACGGATGGGCCTTCCTGTCAGCGCAGAGAGGGCAACTGCAGTCCGGACGATCTGCCCGCCCCCCTCCAGGTGTGACCCGTCGACCAGGATCATGCCCTGATCGCACGTGCAATGGCGGGTGCGGCACTTATCCGGCTGCATCCCCTCTCGATCGTGTCGGTACAGAGTATATCACGTATCCCGGACGAGGCCAGGTGGGTGAACGCACCCCTGGCCAGGACGCCGTGCACACATACGGCCGTGACGCTCCGTGCCCCCGAAGACCGTAGAAGCGTTGCCGCCGTCGCAAGTGTACCGCCGGTCGAGATGATATCATCCGTGATCACGACATCCCTCCCCTCGACTGGCAGATCTTTCGGGGCTATCTTCACCTCTGTCCCTGATATCCTTGTCTTTTCAAGGTGGTCATAGTCCCACGCCCCTACCGAGGCTACCTGCGATGCAAAGTGTTCTGCCCCATCATCCGGTGCAAGGATAAGGGGGTCCTCGAGGTTCATGGATGCAAGGTAGCCCCCTATCTCCCCGGCAACCGAGATATCCTCTGCCGTGACCGGGAAGTAACGGAGGACTCCCGGGTCATGAATATTGACGGTCAACACTCTCCCCGCCCCGGAGGTGACGGTCCGGGCTATTGCCCTGGCACTAAGTGGTTCACCAGGGTGGAACTGCTTGTCCTGACGCGCGTATCCCATGTACGGGATAACCAGGGTGATCCGGCTCCCCTCACATGCATCCATAAGGAGGAGGAGCTGGACCAGGGACTCGCTGTCGACTATGCTCCCGACCACCACCGTCTCCCCGTCAATATCGTCCCGCTGCAGGTACAACTCCCCGTCCGGGAACCGGGTGTGCTTCACGTCGACCAACGGACAGCAGATGGCGGCTGCAAGACGTGAAGCGAGTATCTGCGA
>LAHU01001899.1_pt1 | contig 17837 bp, 15 predicted proteins | sample 329631 | NCBI WGS metagenome assembly LAHU01 (sample SAMN03275698, study PRJNA271635) | activated sludge metagenome | isolation source: sample C-0 Zero hour mixed sludge faded in reactor as a methanogenic...
AGCTTTATATGCACACTACCCGCAAAGTGGTTGTATTTCCTTTTCCGGAGGGTCAGACAGATTGAGGAAATTGTTGATAACAGATGCGTTTGCCGAATTCTCAATTATACTCCCGAGTTAACAGATATCGTTCACTTGCTTGGGCCACCGGTGGAAAAATATTATTCGCTCAAAAATTAATGCCGAGTATCGGGTACTCGAAGGCTTCAATAAATGTGGTTGTTCATTGAGTTTTGCTCAAGCATGGATAGCCAAATTCATTGGGGGTGATTATTGTATTTTTAGTTAGGTTCTTGACTATAAATAATGATTTTTTTACTTCTGCAATGCTCCTTGAGTATTTCATCATCCATCACCATGTCAAAAATATCTGGTTTAGGGAGTTGTTCTTTTATACACATAGTTACATGTTCCATTAACATTTTGAAATCACGGTTTATTATTCCTAATCGGTTGATAGTAATCCAATCTAAATTATTTTTTCTTATCGAAGGACTAATAACAGTACAATCAGGAACGGATTTTGGATTTAACTGGATAACCCCAATTCCAAAAGAATTGGATAAACGACGGATCTCTTGTATTAAATCCTCATCATCTTTGTCCATCTCATGTGTGACAAGATATCCTTCATTTGCCCAGGAAGAGTTTGATACTGCCTGAAAGAACTGGGCACGTATATTAGATTTCGTGGTACCTCTTTTCAACTCAAAGGAATAAAACGAGGCTAAAGTAGTTTCAAAGGCTTGCATTAGATTACAAGTTTCAGGTCGGAGATCTTTATGAAAAGGAAATCGAATTCCTACAATGTCGGGGTGAGCCCAGAAATTAGAACCTTTTGCCTCTTTTGTACTGGAAGAGGAATTTATTGTCTTCGCAAAGCATAAAAAATTAGGATCTGCAAAAACATAAGAGACGAGAATAGGATGGAGGTCTATCTCTCGATAGAGAAAATCCTTCTCGCTGTCAGGGGTAGTGTCTGTATTAACTCCTTCCGAACCGTTTTGAAATGGTGGGAGTGAATTTAAGTAATATCTGGATGGATTTGAATCATACAAACAGAATAAAGGATTAATGCTATTATTTATATCAAAATATATTTTTGCATTTATAGTTTTCCATGGAATACCACTCTTAATTTCCACTTGGGTATCAAGTTTCAATTTCTTTGCTTCTTCCCATATTTCTACCGGGGTTAAAGGTTTTTTCACCTGTTTTATTACTTCTATTGCGAGTTCTAAAAGAGAGATCTGAGTCACGTATACCTCCAGTAATTTTACCATACTTTATTTTTAATCATTTCACTTCTAATATTATCCTTAATTTCGTTCTTATTTTTTGCAAAATTAACGGTAATATGATTAATCTTGCAGAACTGCTTCAATTCTTCTTTAGTATGATTAGCAATATAATCTTTTAATTGACTATCCTCTTCTGAAAAAATGGCAGCCATCAATCGCCGATAATCATTTTCTAATTGATCGTTAGTTACTTTTAATTTGGTACGTTTTTCTTTCGGTTCAGGTGGTTTTTTCTTACCTATATTGGATCTTGGTAATTCACGAGATAATAGATCGATACATGTTAATACATTCTCAAATTGATTCAGGTATTCAATTCGCATATTCGATTGTATGTTAATATATTTATTGCGAATCTTCTGCCACTCTGATAAAAGTGATGTATGGATTTGATTAAGTTGTAACGAGTCTAATCCTTCAAGATTATCTTCAAATTTCTCTATCATTTCATCAATAATTTTAATTTTTTTTGAAAATAATTGTTTCAGACTAGCTTGTATTTGGTCATCGCTCTTCTTTATTGTATTTATGATCTTTTTTGCCTCATTTGCCCGGAGTAATACGGGATTTTTTTTAACCGTCAACACATCGCCCTCTCTATTTTCTCCCAGAGTGTGATTATCGAACGTTCGATTTTCGGATTGGTGGTTTTCGATTCTAATAAAGCAGAATTCAGTAATGATTTTGGAATGACTACAAGATCAGGTATGCATGTTTCCCAAAACTCAATATTAATATTTTTTGGATACATTTTATTCTTCATAACAGCCCAATTATCGGATGCTTGCGAATTAGGGTTGCCCCTATAATAATTTACTCTGTTCATGAAGACACCGAATTTTTTCTTTTTAATTTGGTCAATCCTTTCCGATAATACATTAGTCATTGTAGGAACTGCACCCCGTGCAAAAATATCTGGAATAACAGGAACAAGGAAAAGTGAGCAGTAATTTAAAACAGAACAACTAATCGGTGAGAAGTTTGGTGAGCAATCAAAAAAAACATAATCAAAATTTTTCCTTTTTCCTACCTTTTTAATGAGATCACGGAAAAAATATTTGCTCCCTTGATAATTAAGATCATATTCCATTCCATACATTCCTTCTGTTGAAGGGATGAGAGATAATGTTGGTGTTAGATAGCAGATGATCTCTTTGATATCTTTATCTAAAAGGTGAATTTTATTTCCAGTTGTTGAATATAATTTGATTAAATTAGCCAGAGTATATGCACTACTTTTGTGGGTATCATACCAAGCCGTCGTTTGTTTGATATATTGGTGTTGATATATCGCAGTGGAGCTCAGTGACATTTGCGCATCAGTATCAACAATGAGAATTCTCTTCCCTCTTTTTTCAGCAGCATAACGAGCTAATAGCCAGGTTATCGTTGTTTTTCCAACTCCTCCTTTAAAATTTATTGTGGCAATTCCTTTCATAGTGTATTTATTCTCCCTCGTAACAATAAAAGTATTCAAAGAGTTACACTTTTAACAGAAATATATATGATCATTAAATGAGAAACCATAAATTATTTATAAGGATATTAAGAATATCGGAAGTATGATGTACACCGGGGAAAGTCCCGAAGACGTTTCGGAATATAGTACCACTCTTGTTGAAAAGGGAGATAAATTACATCGAGAGGGTTACACTCTCTTCAATGAGAGAAAATATTTAGAAGCAAAATCTACTCTGGAAAGCTCTAAAAGAGCATATAACGAAGCGATCATTGAGGAGACCGATTCCGAAAAAATTGCAGGGATCAACGAAAAAATATCCCGGGTGCAAGGTAAAATTTTAGAAATTGAAAAATTGCTCTCTTTTGAAATTAGTAAAGAATCCAATTTTAATTATTCAGAAGAAAATTCTAGGGAAAATCCTGAAAAACCTTTTGATTTGCTTGAAAAGGGAGAAAAATTACAACAGGAAGGATTGGCTCTCTTTAGTGAAAAAAGATACGAGGAAGCAAAATCTAGGCTAGATGAATCTATTTGTGCCTTTAATGAAGCAATTCTTGGAGAGACCGATCCCGATAAACAGGCAAAAATCCACGAAATTATTTCCCAGGTGCGGGAAAAATTTTCAGAAATTGATGTAACCCTCTCTATTAAAAGTAAAATCGAAGCATGTAAAATCTATATATCACAAGGGCATTATACCAAATCACGGGATGTTCTTAATCCAATACTTGAAAAATACCCAAATAATCCAAGTGCTTTAGGTTGTAAAGCTCGCAGTTATTATCATGAGGGTGACTATGAACAATCCTTTGAATATATCAAACAAGCGGTTGATAGCGAACCCAGAAATAGCGTATTATGGTTTTATAAAGGAAAAATCCTATTAAAACGAATAAAATCTCAAGAAGCTCTCGAGTCCTTTCAACAAGCTGTTACTCTGAATGACGAATATTATATGGCTTGGAAGTTTTTAGCCGTCATCAACTATGATAAGGGGGATTATAATAGAGCAATTGCAGCTTTTGAAAAAGCAAAAGTGTCTCCTAATGATTTAGAGACGTATAAAAAATGGATTTATGCTCTTCTTAAAAATGACCGTCCTGATGATGCCCGTCGAAAAATTCGGGAGGCACTTGACCTAAGCTCCCCTGAAATGATTGACGAAGAGTTGAACTATTTATGGGCAGAATCCTGCGTTTACAAAGGGGAATATCAAGACGCAATACGTGCATTAACAAATGTTCTTGAAAAGAACCCATCCCACCTTGATGCACGCTACTTCCGCGCCTATTCAATACTTTTTGCAAACCAGAATTATGATGATAAGCAAATTTATGCGGATGCTATGAATGAAGTCAATGAATTACTTAAACTGGACCCCAAACATCAAAATGGGTTGTATCTTAAAGGGATTCTTCTTACCTTGCAAAACTCAAATCAGGAAGCCATTTCCATATACGATACCATAGCTAATCAGAACCCGAAATATCTTAACGTATTCCTATCAAAGGCTTCAACATTAGTTAAGGAGAAAAAATATTTTGAGGCAATTGAAGTAGCAAACCAATTACTAACTTTGGATCCGAAAAATGAAGGTGCTCAATATATCCTTGGGGGATCATATCGCGAAACCGGTGATTGGTCAAAAGCTTGTGAAAAGCTTGATAAATTAATCCTTCAAAATCCAAACAACTATAACGCATTATCCCTGAAAGGAAAGACTCTTTTCGACATGGAAGAGTATGATTCCGCAATTAACGAATTTTTAAAAATAATCAAACTCAATACAGTGGATTCATCCATTGTCCCACCAGATATTATTTCTGATTCAAAATACCACGTGGCGATGGCCTATTACCGATCTAAAAAATGGTCTGATGCGATCAATTTCTTTGATGATTATCTAATGAATTCTGATAAAAATGGTGTAGATGCATATTCTATCTTGAGTGTCTGTTATAATAAGACCAGCCAGTATGAAAAAGCACTAGAGACAGCGGATAAAGCTATTGCTCTGGATAAAACAGCGAAACTAGCTTACCAACAAAGAGCAAATGCCCTTACCCACCTTGATAGACTGGAAGATGCGTTATCAACTTATGATTGCTTAACTAAACTTGAACCAGAAGATCCCGATGAATGGAATAGTTACGGTGTGCTCCTATACCGCGTGGGAAGAAAAACGGATGCACTTCAAGCATTCAAACAGGCTTTAGATATCGATGATTCCGAAGATGTTTACCGATACAATATCGCAATTGTGAATACGGATTCGGACAATATTCCAGAAGCCCTGAAGGATATTGAGCAGGTTATCGCCCATTATCCCAAAAATGCAAAATATTGGTATCTAAAGGCTATTATCCTCTCAAACAAGCAAACATATCCAGAAGCGATGATTTCGGTAACAAAGGCATTGAAATACCAACCAGAAAATCAAGATGCACAGGAATTAAAAGCTCAGTTGTTTCCCCGTATGGATGACGAGATCAATCAAAAAAATGATAAAATAAGAGAGAGACTCAATAAGAAGGTACAAAGTAATTCTAAGATCCCTAACCCAATAGAAAATGAATATGAAGAAGAATAACCACTCCTTCACTGTTTTATTGGTTATATCATAAGCTGTTTTTTATTAAGATCAGGTAAATTCCGATTGCGTATATGATAATGAGTAATATGGGTATAAACCAATATTTTTTAAAATAGGGCAGATAATTATGCTTCTTTATTGCATGGTATTCATCAACGCCACTGGCTATTCCTATAATGAGCAAGCTAATGAGTACTCGGTATGTAGTTAAGTAACTGGCAGCGATACATAGGATAGATAATAATACAAATAACAACGTTGGTTTTACCCGATTACAGAGGCTCTGCCCCGAACCAGGGAGGATAAACGAAATAAATCCAAGAATGATTGACCATTTTTTTCGATATTTTTCTATTTTTTTTTCAATTTTATTTACTGGTATAGGATCCAATTCTTGATTATTTAACCCTCTGTGAAATGGTTCTCTTTGGGATTGCTGATTGGAGGTAAAAAATTTATTGATTACCATTTCGGTTGGATCAATGATGGGAAAACCATTACTAGTGAATTTTATGGTAGCCATATTACTTCTGTTGATTTCTGATATATCCGAAAAATCCTCATAGAAATCGTCAGATATATATATTGAATTATTAGACTTGTTGGATATTTGAGATCTGATTTCTTTATAATCCATTGGACAAATTATGACATTTTCAAGATAAATAATCTTCGTCTTAAATAAATAAGGTGATTAGTCAATAAACGCCACCAAACTATAGTCGAATAGGGAGAACAAGTTACCCTGTTCCCCCCTTCCAAGAACCGTACGTGAACCTTTCGATTCATACGGCTCAAGCACTTCACAACCCAAATGTTGGGCGGCAGATAGCGAAGTAAGTAAGTTTGGTCTGGGTCGTAAGTTGTCTTCGTTTTAGCGAATTAATCCTGTTCAGGAAGTACTCTTTATCGAGATACGGGTTCATCTCCAGTTTTATCTGCGGATGTCTCTTAATCCGTGTATCTGAAAAAAGAGAAAGTTTCCGTGTTTCAGATTTAAAGACCCAGTTACGAGTTCCTTCAGTATGCCAGTACCGATTGACTATCCATTGATGGCCTTTCTGGTGGTGTCTTCGTTTCGCCCATCTCCAGAGCATGTTCCACATTACCGCATCCATTCTTTTAAATGTCGCCTTACTGGCGACATGGCGATGGTAATTGGTCCACCCGGTTATAATCGGGTTTAGCGCATCAATCAGCTGGTCTTGCGTCCATACAGTTGCTTTCTGGACGATGTCACTGATTTTCTGCGTTAATTTCTGGACAGATGCTTTTGAAGGCTTCATAAGTAGGATACCCTTATATTTTCGGATATTCCACCCAAGGAAATCAAATCCATCATCGATGTGGGTGGTGGCAGTCTTTTCCTCGGACAGTTCTAGTCCGCGTTCAGAGAGAAATCCACGGATGAGTTCCTTTAGTTCTTGAGCGGTCTCTTTTGTCCGAGCAGTAACGATAAAATCATCAGCATACCGGATGAAATGAACTTTCATATTCGGATACTGGTTCATTATCAAGGTCTCCATACCATCGAGGGCCATATTGGCAAGGAGTGGCGATATAATCCCGCCCTGTGGCGTTCCTCGGTCTGTGGGAAAGAGTTGCTGCTCGTAGATGTAGCCCGCTTTCGTGAACTCATTAAGGATTTTCTTGTCCATAGGGGTACTCTTCCTGAGCCATTCATGGGAAATGTTGTCAAAGCACCCTCGGATGTCTCCTTCCAGAATCCATTGTGCGGATGTAGGGTGCACTAAACACTGGAATGCGTATTGCGATGCATCTTGAGCGCTTCGATACAACCGGAATCCAAATGACCGGAAATCAGCAAGTGTCTCGGCGACAGGCTGGAGGGCCAGCGCGTAGAGGGCCTGCATTGCCCGGTCTCGCATGGTTGGAATAGAGAGTGGTCGTTTCGTCGTCTTTCCCGGTTTCGGGATATAGATACGTTTCAATGGTTTTGCATGGTACTGTTTATCGGTGAGGTTCAAGGCTGCCCGCATCTTCTCCTGCGGTGTATTCCATAGTTCCCCATCAATCCCAGGAGTCCTCTTCCCACGGTTCTGGGTAACGATTCGTACCGACAATAATTTTGCATGGTATGAGTGGGTGAGCAGATACTGAAGTCGTTTTACCAAGTTCCATCTTTCTTCGATAGTTGCCTTTGCAATCCGGGTCTGCAGTCTATTTACGGTTGCTCTGGTTATGTTCCAATCAGTAGAGTTCCACTGTTTGGCAAGAGCTCCGTCTGTACACTTCTCGCTTAATGGCGTCGTTGAAGGTAGTGTGCATATAAATCTGTAATTTTTTGTTTCCCAATGAATTGTGCGGCCAACCCACAAATTACGGAGTATACTGTATCCACATTTTCGCGCGGTCCACAATCGCAGCATAATCCTGGCTTTCTTGGGTCACCATAGCAGTATAAAACCGATTTGCCCAAATCCATAAAAACACGCCCTTTTACGCATTCTCCAGACCTCTGTTTAAATTCAATACATCTCAGGAGGACCTGGGTACCTGCAACGTCCCAGGACCTACGATTAAATATTTATAATGTAAATATTGATGTATTTACATATGTTCCTGCCAGTGAACGATAAGCAGTTCCAATTCTGGAAGATGCGGCGGAGCGGGATGTCCAACATCTCCATCGCGAATCTCGTCGGAATAACACGGCAGGGCGTCTCGCAGGCACTCCTGTTAATGGACGAAAAGATCAACGCCTCGCTTCGGGAGATGGCCAAGGCAAACCGGATCCAGGTCGAGAAGATCGATGTTAAGCGGGGTGTCCTGTTCGGAAAGTCGATCCCGTTCCAAACCAATGCCTACATCCTCGTCTCGGAGAAGCATGGTATGCAGGTCTGGTACGAGCATGACGGCGACTGCATTTCTTGCGACGAGTTCACGAAATGCATTGAGTTCGTCTGGGACTTCGCGACTGAACTCGGGATAAAACTCGAAAAGACACAGGACCCGACAAAGATGGCGGAGGAACTGATCGCAAAGATCCAGGAGGATCAAGAATGACCTGCTTCACGGACATTTCTGAACACTGGCTCGGCCTGTGCCGAAAACTACCGTCAGTGCATACCTCACCGGCAGGTATCAATATCCCGCCGGAACCTGCCCACGAAGGACAGCCGGATGGCAGTCGAAACAGACCAGGAAGGATATACCGTGGAATCGGATCTGCCCTCTCTGGGATGCGGACCCTGATCCAGAACCGGCAGCTCCTCTGGTTTCCGCTCCTTGCCGGGCTTTTACTGGCTGCAAATACCTTCGGCCAATCGGCACTCCCCTTCATCGGCTGGACCATGGAACCATATATCCTTGCATGGATTGTCCAAGACTTTTTCATCGAGTTCGCAACACTGTTCTGCCTGGTATTCCTATCAGCCGGCCTTGTCCTGAGTCTCTCGTCAAAGAAAGAAGGTCCGGCCTCGTTCTTTGAGGGGCTTACAGGGGCAAAAGAATACCTGAACGCCATCTTCTGGTGGTCTGCGATCCTGGCATCCGCAGGCATGCTTATCTTCCTTTTTTACACGTATTCTGCCTACTGGCTGCCGCGTAATATCCCCTTCCTCGATATCTTCCGGCCCAATATCCTCCTCAGTCTGCTCAGCCAGTTCCCCTTCAACTTTGCTCTCGAACCGAAAATGCTCACCAGGGGATTTACGGGAGAGGGAGGGAGATTACTGCTGCGATGGGTATATCCCTCCGGGTTCATGGACACCCTGGTCTTTTCGATAATCAACCTGTTCCTCTTCGTCCTGACACCATTTGTCGTGCCCCTTATCGTAATCGGGCAGAAAACCCTCAGGGAGGCAGTCGCAGGATCGTTTACCCTGGTGAGAACGGCCCGGAAGGAAGTGGCTGCATGTGCCATCTTCCTTGGCATTATTGTATTTGGTGTATTTCTCGCGTATCTGCTCGTCCAGGTAGCACATGGTGCACCCATTGTCACCGGTTATACTACCACGGCATGGATCGCCCTGGGTCTCCTGTATGACCTTCTGCTGCTCAGTGTTGCGTTAGTAATGGCAACGGTCGGAGGGATCGCTGCGTTGGACCTGTATACCACTGCAAAGACCGGGCAGGTATCCAGATATACCAAACCAGAATCCTGGCCATGACCATGATGGCAGAGTCCGGTGGGCCGTTCGGTCCCGCGATACGTGTAGATTAATAATCGCAATATTTTTATAATGTAAATATCTTAATATTTACGTATGTCATCCAAAAGTAACCACAATCCGTCCGGGTCCCGGACACTGATCCTGCTCCTCCTCCTGTCGGGATCCGCAGCCCTCTCGATCTCCTGCGCTTTTGCAGACACGGCGGTCACTATCTCCGCAGCCGGGAGCCATTCATATTATCTAGGAGAAAAAGTGGTCCTGTATGGCCAGGGTTCTGATACAGATACCGTATACCTTTACATGACCGGCCCCAATCTCCCGGCAGTTGGCGGAAAACTCGCATCACCCGGCAGGGCCATAGTCAGCGGGGAACCCGATTCATTCACAGTAGTGAAGACAAAACCGGATAAGACCTGGGAATATTCGTATTACACCGCAAATCTCCAGTTAGATGCCGGGACGTATACCGTGTACGCCGCGAGCCACCCGGTAGTGAAGGACCCGCCGGGCCAGGACGCCACTAGTATCGGAATTATCCTGAAAAAGCCGTTCATTACCGCAAATATCTCATCTTTGGCTGTTGTAAAAGGACAGCCATTTACCATTACCGGGATCGCGGAAGGTATCCCCCCTGCGGTCCAGGCCTGGTTTTTCGGCAATAATTACGTGTCCACGATAATAACACCGGTTAATCCCGATGCTTCCTTCACCCTCAACTGCGATGCAGTGTTGTCAGAAAAACTCCCTAGGGGACAAAACTACCTTGTCGTGCAGCACCCGATGCAGGACAACCAGTTCGATCTCGACGCCAGGGGGGAGTATGTCCGCAATGGAAAACTCAACAACGGAACGAACCTCTTTAAGATAAACGGCCCGGGAAGCCTGCAGGGCAGCGATGCGGCAGAGGCACTTGCCGCTGCGTTCAGTGAGTCTATGACCCAGGATGAGACATATTCAAATGACACATACACAATGATCCCATTCCAGGTTGCTGATACGGGGAGCGAACCATCATCCGCACAAGCAGTCACAGGTTCGAACCAGGTCCAGTCCCTTATGCAATACGCCCCGCTCCTGTACGCGCCGATCGGGGTAATCATCCTGATTCTGGTAATTGCGGGGTGGAAATACCTGTAATAATGGTTACAGTCACGGGATGCGGGTCCTGGTATGTTCATCCGCAGGTCTCACCCGAGCAAATGAAAAATGCGCGTATTCCTTCATTTGTGACCCTCCTTCCTCCCGGAGACCACATTTTCCCTTTTCGCAACACAGGCGTCCAAAATGAAACCACGGATGCGGTTTTCACGCTAACCGCCTATGACCGTTCCCCGGTCGGAAATAAATCCTGAACCGCAGTTTCAATGGAAATGCACGACCTCCCTTGGTATATCCCGTACGAGCATACAGGGGGACACGATGTAATTCCCAGCCGCTCATGGGGCAACCGTAACCTTGTTTTTCATAAATCCTCCCTGATGTCATGGATATATTGCAACAGGTGCGACTGGTACACCTCGAGGAGCATCTGTGCTGCCCCGGTTGCATCACAGGAACACACGGGAAGCCCGATGACCCGGATCTCCTCGGAATGAATGGTGTCGCCTCCAAATATCTCATCTATTACCGAGCATGTCCTTGAACACCAGCTGACAACATCGTAATACCCAAGGTCATCCTGGCGCTCTCTCATCGCCGAGATTTCATCGATTTTTTCATTTAACAAGCGAATTGCTTCTTCAGGAGCGATTTTTGGTCTTGTCATGGACTTCCATCCCAGGACCTGATGTAGTCTTCCCGGAAATAGATATAGTGCTTCCAATACCCATCATCGGGCAACTGGCCAAAAAGCTAGCGGTCCCACCCTTTATAACCTGGACCCTTCATCATCAGGAGCACCCACACCGACAGCGGACAGTCCTGTACAGACCCGGCTGCTCCGAAGACCGTCAAGGAAACGTCACCGGTGTCTTCCTGCGAAAGCCAGGAAATAACCCGGTTTTGTTAAAACCGGGTTGTATCGGTTCCTGCCGAGTATTCCTTGCCGGGACGGGCAATTCCCTTGAAAAGAGAGAGAAATCCCGGGATACTTCCTGACTGGACCACACTGAATCTCCCGGGTTATTCACCTCTCATTTCTGCCAAAGATAACCGCACCGTGACCAGTCCACCTCTGTCACTCCGTTCCCCCCTGATGGAGAGAAAGGGTACGTCCAGCATTCTCACCAGTCTGCCAAATGCCGTTATCACTGACGAGATCGTCTCTATACATTAGCGTTTCTTCCCGATATGCCAGTATATAGGAAAAAACGTACCAACTCATTTCCCGCAGGATATATTCTCCCAGGGGATTACTGTCGGTAAGGAGGAAATAGATAAATATATAAATAAAAAAATAATATTACACTTCTTGGTATAATGAATAAAATCCTTTTAACTGCAATGGGGATATTGGTGGGGACCGGACTTGGGACCATCTTCGGTTCCATCTACAACCAGCTAGGCCTGGGGCTTACCCTTGGGGGGACACTTGGGTTGGTTGCCAGCCGGCTCATTCCTAAAGATGACATGAATACAGAGGAAGACACTCCGTAATGGTTCCCTATAGAGACGGTAACCTGTCGCACCCACCAGGCAACCTGCCACGGTGTGTCTCCCCAGCCCCTGCACCCTGCCCACATACCTGTGTGAGAGGGGGTACCTGTTCAGAAAGCCTGTTCGTGGTTAATGGGGTAAATCGTATCCCCTTGAATGCTTTTCACTGAACCAGAACGCAGCATCCTGATAAGCCGGTATTCCAACTCAATCTCCCATTTTTCAGGAACTGGTAATGCCACTGCAGGACAGGCAGTGCCTTACTGTCCATAGTGGCGTATAACCCCCTCAAGCCTTATCACCTCCATGCGTGATGAGAGTGTGAGGACCATGAAGAACGATTCAGTCGTATTCCACGGTACCCTTCAGCAACTGCTGGAGAAAGTGGAAAGTGGTGAGATGATCCCCAGGCTGCAGGCATCCCACGCCCCGATGTGCAAGTTCTTCACCGCGTACTATGTCATCAGCGGGATACGCCATGTCGTACCCCTCGTGCATGGTCCCACGGGGTGCCCGCTCTACATGTCGGACTTTGTGAGGACCCGCGAGTGCTGCGAGATCCGCGGTATCCCCCTGGAGCCCACGGCCTGCACCACCCTCGATGAAAGCCATGTCATCTATGGCGGGGAGGGAAAACTCCTGGAAGCAGTAAAGGAAGCCTATGCAAAGTACAACCCGGACCTGATAGTCATCCTCTCCTGCTGCTGCTCAGGGATCATCGGCGATGATGTCGAGAGCATCGCCCGCGAGGCGGAGAAGCATGTTGGGTGCCGTGTACTGGCGCTTCGGAGCGAGGGATTCGGGGGCGATTTCCGAAGCGGCTACGAGGACGCGTTCAAGCTCATCATGGAACTGATGGATCCCCCGAAAATAAAGATGGAGAGGGCAATCAACATTCTCGGGGCCCGCTGGGGTCCGTCCCCAACCGAGTTCAACTGGGACATCGACGAGATCGAACGACTCCTCCACGATATCGGGATACGAGTGAACGCGGTCATCGCAGGCGGGTGCACCGTCGAACAGATACGGCATGCCCGGGAGGTCGAACTGAATGCTTCCTGGTGCTTCGACTGGGGGCAGAAACTCGGCGACCTGATGCAGGAACGGTTCGGTATCCCGTACAGCAGGACAGGACAGCCGTATGGTCTCCGGGCCACGGTGGAATGGCTCCTCGGGGTGGCAGTACCACTTGGCCTGGAAGCGAAGGCAAGGGAGGTGATTGAACGGGAGACCCGGGAGGTGGAACCGGACCTTGCCTACCTTGGAAATGCCCTCGCCGGAAAGACTGCCATTATTGAGATATCCGAGTTCCCAGGTCCTATTCGCGCCCTTTCCCTGGCGAGGATGGCAGAGGAGTTCGGAGCCCGCCCGGTCGTGATCAATGTCCACCCCTACACCATCAAGGAGAGAATGCCGAGCATCAGGTACCTCATCGAAAATGGAGTCAATCCCGAGATCATCCTCACCAGAGGACTCTTTCACCTCGGCAGTTTCCGCTCTTCAAAGGAGACCGAGGACGAACTGGAGGCTATTGTCCCCGAATATGACAACCCGGTCTTCTTCGGCAACTCGGGGCGGTTTCCCCCGTGCCCGGTCGTGAACCTTACGCTCATGAACCCGGCATTCCAGCCCCAGTATGGTTTCAGGGGAATCCAGAACATCGCCACCCTGGTCCGCCAGGCGCTTGAGAACCAGGACCTTCCGCGTTCGCGGCTCTTCCGGGGTATGCTCTATGGAACAGGCAGGAAGTGACCATGCCAGCCAGCCCGGGACACCGACTGGTGAACAATGTACTGACCCGTACCTGCGGTGCGCCTTCAACGGCGCTGCCCAGACGCTGCTCGGGGTATCCGGCGCCGCCCTGCTCGCCCATTCACCGCAGGGATGCGATTACCTCGTCAATAACGCGTTCGCCTGGCAGGAGTGCGACTACATGGAGACCGTGACCCTCTGCACCAAGCTCTGTGCCGACGAGATCGTGCATGGCGGGGAAGAACTCCTCGCCCGCACCATCCGTGAAGCCGCGGAACTCCCGGTATCCGCCCTCTTCGTCATCAGTGCCTGCGGCCCTGAGATAGTGGGTGACGATATCGTGGCCGTATGCGAGGACCTGCAACCGGAAGTGAAGTTTCGGCTCATTCCGGTCCCGTGTGCCGGGTTCAGGGGGTCACAGTACAACGGCATCGACATTGCCCTGGACGCGATGATCAGGAAGCTCGTGAAGGAACCAGGGGAGAAGGTCCCGGGTTCGGTCTGTCTCATCGCCCCCCACGCGAACGCAAACCCGACATGGACTGCCGACCTGGCCTGGGTACACCAGGTTCTCGCCGGGCTCGGTGTCCCGGTCGTCGCCACCCTGGCACACCGGACGTCCCTCTCCGATATTGAGAGGGTTGCCAGTGCCGAGACCTCGATCGTCCTGAGCCATGATGCCGGGCAGAACGCAGCAGATTCCCTCTCCTCAACCTACGGGATTGAACAGGTCTGCAAAGGGATACCCTTGCCGGTAGGAATGACCAACACGGAACGCTGGCTGACCGCGCTGGGGGATCGGTTCGACAAACGGAGAGAGACCGACCGTTTGGTAAAGGAGGGCGAGAAGATGGTCATGGCAACATGCCGGCGCAAGTGGCCGATGGCACGGTTCCTCTACCGGACACCTGCGGCGATCGTTGCCGACGCCACCATCGGGGTCCCGCTGACCAGGTTCGTCACCGAGGAGATGGAGATGACACCGGAACTGGTCGCCCTGTACACCTCTCACCGCACGGTCAGGGAACTGCTTGAGAAGGAGATACAATCCCTCGGGATCACACCCAGGGTCATTTTCGGGACCGATGTCTACAAAACCAGGTGTGCCCTTGCAGAGGTGAGACCACGGGTAGTATTTGGCAGCACCATCGAACGGCATGCCAGCGAGGGACTCGGCATACCTTACGTGGTGGAGATAGTAAGGATGATGCGCCAATTCCGGATGATCAACCGGGAGTACTTTGGATACACCGGGATCCTGACCCTCTTCGAATGTGTCCAGAACGAGTGGACGATGGCGTGGCGCTCGAAAGAGAGGAGTTACAAGGCAAAGTGGTGAGGGAACCATGAGACAGATTGCAATTTATGGCAAAGGAGGCATCGGCAAGAGTACCATTGCATCCAACCTCTCCGCGGCCCTGCATGCGAAGGGGCTCACGGTCATGCAGGTCGGGTGCGATCCAAAGAGGGACTCGACGAGGATCCTTGCCGGGGGGAGGTTCATTCCTGCCGTGCTGGAAGAGCACCGGGAGCAGTTACGGGTCGGAAAAGACGAATACGCGATTGACCTGGACCGGATCGTCTACCGGTCTCCCGGCGGGATATATCTTGTCGAGGCAGGAGGACCGGAACCGGGCGTCGGGTGTGCCGGCCGGGGTGTACTTACCGCATTACAGATCCTCAAGGACCTCAACGCGTTTGCGACCTACAAGGTCGATGTGGCAATATACGATGTGCTCGGGGATGTCGTCTGCGGTGGGTTCTCGATGCCTATCCGCGAAGGGTTTGCCAGGGAGATCTACCTTATCTGCTCTGGCGGGTTCATGAGCATCTACGCGGCGAACAACATCGCCCGTGCAATCCAGCGGCTCGCCAGGCGCGGGGACACAGGCCTTGCAGGGATCATCTGCAACAGTAATGGCGACGAGGCCCTTGAACATACTGTCATCCCTGCCTTTGCCCAAAAACTGGGAACTTCCTTTGTCCGGTTCATCCCCCGCAGCCCCGTCATCCAGGCCTGCGAGATGGAAGGCCGTGCGGTTGTCGAGCACTCTCCGGGGTCCCGTGAGGCAGATATCTTCAGAAACCTCGCAGATTCGATAATGGCAAATGACTCCCGCGTGATTCCGACGCCGGTCAACGACCTCGCTGAGCTGGAGAGCATGTACAGGGAGCATCTCCCAAAAAAAGGCACCTGACCTCCACGGTGCCGCCCGGCACCACCCCCAGTCTTGTTTTTTGCAATCGTTCCGGAATGGCAGGTGAAACAGTCCCTCTCCAGGAGAAATGCGGTCCTGCCAGTGGTATCACTCGATATCCGCAATATCGAACAGGAGTGTCCGGTACAGGACCCTGCCGGTATTGATCCCCTCGTGGTTTCCACTGCGAATACCCGAAAGGTCACCCGGCGGCAGGTATCCGGCTCGCGGGGAGCAGGGGGACATCCGGGAACGGAGGCGGATATGCAGAATACCCCACTGGAATGATATCCATGGTTATTCTATGCAGGTTCGCCCTGGTTCACGATGGGATTTGAGAGAGGGGATCATCCTTCGGGGAGAACAAGCAATGCAGGTATGGGATCCAGGTTCTCAACGTAACCACGGTTCTGTAAACGGGAACGGGAGAGATCCTACGGAACTGGCAATTTCCTCGCAACCGCACACGACAGCCAGCCTGATCCGGGAGTCGGGAAGTAGCCGTGCGACCCGGTCCTCTGCCATTCCATCTCGTCCATATCGTAATAGCTGCAGGAGAAATCGGGCCCCATCACGGCTTGGATCTCAGCCTCTGAGTAGGTCGTCATCCGGTCAAGGCCGGTATAGTCCCTGACATGGGAGAATATCAGGTATGGGATGTACCGCCGTTCATCGCTGACCAGCCGGCACGGTTTAAGGTGCTCAAAAACAATCGCCAGGTCAGGAACAAGACCAGAGAGTGCACCGAGCACCCCCTCCATCGCGGGCCTCCCGACATAGTAGGTGAGCCCCTCCATCACCACGATCAGGCGGGTGGGTCCCGGGTTCTCTATACACCCGGAGAGCGATTCCTCGAGAGATGCGATATTCGCGATATCGGCCTCGACACTCGAGATGAACCTGCACCGGTCAGGGATCAACCAGCTATAGATCTCGTGCTTTCTGTTCATGTTGCGTATATCAATCTCGATGAAGCGGGTGCGTTCATTGAGCAGGGGCGATAGTTCGAGGGCGAGCGGGGAGAGTCCCGCCCCAAGGTTCGCAATTATCGTCGGTTTCGGATCGTTCCGGACCAGATCTTCAACCATCTTCCTGATGAAGTGCTTCCGGTTGATGATCACCTCCGAGTACCACGGGCACACCCGGTTATAGCGTTCCACCAGTGGTTCGCCGGCAGAGAGGTCCAGTTCACGGAGATAACTGCCAACCAGGGGTTGTTTCTCGTAATAGGCGAGGGCCCAGAGCATGACAAGTGCAGCGGTATCTGATACCAGGAACGGGTTCTTTTGCTCATTCATCGCCTGAAACCATCCATGTATCGTAAAATTGCCTGCCTTCTCTTATCAACCTTTCAATGACGGGATGACCGTGGGTAACTCACTTCCGGTTTTTTATCAGACGAGTTACGATAGTTTCTTTATTTATCCCCATTACTACTCATTGGGCACCCGGAATAGTTTCCTGATCCCCCGACGAATTTTCGGGCGGCATACGGTCATTGCGCCCTATGCAGGGAAATGCCGTAAATAATATACCAGGTCTGCAGTTTCATTTTACGGAAACCGGGCAGACTGTTGCAAACCGGCAACTGATGCATTCCCTGGGGATAGGCCTTGGGGGGAAGTCCTCGATCCCGTAACTCGCGTTCATCGCGGAATAGTCCCTTTTGATAACCTCCCTGACCTCGGCCAGCCGCTCCTCGAAGAAGGGGTACTGCCTCTTCTTCCCGGTCTTGAGAAAGACTGCCTCAGCTTTTATTTCGTCCGGCTTCTTCTGGTAACCCAGTTTCCGCAGGTTGAA
>LAHU01006583.1_pt1 | contig 17767 bp, 18 predicted proteins | sample 329631 | NCBI WGS metagenome assembly LAHU01 (sample SAMN03275698, study PRJNA271635) | activated sludge metagenome | isolation source: sample C-0 Zero hour mixed sludge faded in reactor as a methanogenic...
GACCACGGCCCCGACGACGAGGACTGGAGGGCGGCCGCGGGTTTCGCCACCAAGCCGAAGGTGACGGTCAAGATAGCTGAGGACGGAGAGTGCCATAGGATATGATCCCCTGATCTCTGGCCGGGATAGGAAGATCTCGGAGCCTTTAATAACGAAGGGGACGTCTGAGGGCATGGACGAAAGCACCCTTCTGGGGGGCGTCACCATATTGATAAAGAGATTATTTCTTGTCTTCCTGGCGGCCCTCCTCGCCGCCCAGGCCGCGTATTCAGCAGAGGAGGCCTTCGACCTCGGAGCTTTTCGGGTCACCTTCAACCTCCCCTCCTCGTTAGACTGCGCCCGCCTGGAGGCGGAGCCGGTCCAGGGTAGGACCCCTACGGGGATCGATTATGCCGAACGATCGATATCCTTGGACTGCGCCGAAGGGCGGGCTTCTATCAGATTGACGGAGCATCAGAGCCCCGTCCCGGCGGGGGATGGGGTCACCAGGGCCCTCAGCAAGAAGAGCCCATGGGGGGTCGGCGTCATGGGGGTGGAGACGGAGGCGAGGCTGGTCGACCGGCACACGGGTTATCTGACGACCTTCTCGTTGGCCGAGGGGGGTGAGGTATATCAGGCAGCCTACTGGCTCGACAGGCACCTGGCCCCCGGCGATTACATGGGAGAGACCTCCTGCGTCATCTCCTCCAGCCTTCCCTGGGAGGCGACGAAGGAGCTCCTCGACTCGATCCATGTCGAGGAGAGGGTGGAGGCAAAAATGGCCTCGACGGTGGAGACGGTGGCCGTCGGCCCCTATCTGGTCTACTTCGACCTCGGGGATCTGAACTACACGGTCTTCCAGGAGGGCCCCGAGGCCGGCGATCCTGAGGCGGGGGTGGAGAGGTACAGGGTCATCCTCGCTGGAGGGCAGCGGAGGGCGACGATCGAGATAGACGGCTACGACGACTACAGGATGGCGAACCTGGAGACGGAGCGGCTCCTCGCCGAGGCTCACCTCCAGGGGAGGGGGTACACCAAGAACAACGGGTCGGCGAGGACGGTCGGGGACGAGGTCGGCGTCCTGGGCGTCGGGGAGGACGAGGACCACCAGATCCTCTTCGTGGCGATCTTCTGGCCCGGCCAGGTCGAAACCGAGGAGGGAGCGCTCCTGGCGAGGACCAGGTGCGAGATCGAGTCGAGCTTTTTGTGGAATGCGACGGAGATGCTCCTCGATACGATCAGGGTGGAGAGGGTCGGGGATGCTTGACCGCTCTTGGATATAGGGATTGAGGAGGGGCCGGCTTCCTCGCGGCGTTTCTCCTCCTGTCCCTCTCTTCTGCAGTAGCCTCCCCCTGGCCGAACCTTCGCCTCCGGCCGTCGCCATCGCCAGGGTGGAGACGAACCTCCTCGGCTCCGACGAGGGGCGGGAGTGGGTGGAGCTCTTCAACAACGGGGCTTTCGATGTCGAGGTTGGGGATGGAGGCTTGTGGCTGCCCGGACGGGGGCCGGAAAGCCGGAGGAGGTTTTAGAGGATAGAAGAGGGGTCTGCAAGCGAGTACAGCGCTCTCCTCGAGAGGCTCTGCCAGCTATCCGGCCAGGAGGCGGAGGTGATCCTGGGCTATGGGAAGGGGTAAGGCTACGCCGTCGGCTCGGTGATACCCCCCACCAGCAACCACGCCTAAAACGCCGTCAGGATCGGCGGGATCTGGAGCCTCGTCGACTCGACGTGGGGGGGGCGGGGCTGGCGAATACACCTCTGCCATCGAGCCCATGGTGGTGGCAGACGATGGGATCGAAAACGCAACTTACCCGAGGACGATGGGGTCGTTCGCCGAGGTTGTCGCCCCCCCCCTCCTCCTCCCTCGCGATGGAAGGCTCGTTGCCCTGACCGCCACCCTGTTCGAGATCTCCGTCCCGGGAGCTGAGGATGCAGCGGTGATCTCCGACAGTGCCCGGACTCCCCTGACAAGGAATGGATAAACTTTCAGGGGGGAGGCGGTTCTATCCGAAGGCGAGGCCGCAGTGGCGGCGAGGTCTCCGGGGGAGAGGTCTTACGGCATCCTTCTGGAATACGAAGTAATTTGAATGAAGATCTTGATGTGGACTCAGTCATGAGGGTCACTATAACCTATGACAACATCTCAATTCGGGAGGATCTCAGGGCTGACTGGGGCTTCTCCGCCCTCGTCGAGGCTAGGGGGAGGCGGATCCTCTTCGATGCCGGCGCAAGAGGCGACGTCCTTCTCAGCAACATGAGAGCGCTGGAGATCGACCCCAGATCCATCGAGGAGGTCTTCATATCTCATCCTCATTCAGATCACGTCGGAGGGCTCTCCGATCTTCTCAGGATCAATCCCGTCAGGGTGGCGATACCCCGATCAGCCCCGACCCTCCGAAATGTCGAGGTTCTGAGAGTAGAAGCTCCGACGGAGATCCACCCCGGCATATATTCCACCGGAGAGCTTGCGGGGATAGAGCAGTCGATGGCCGTCGATTCTGAGATCGGCCTTGTGGTGATCTCCGGCTGCGCCCATCCCGGCGTCGGAGAGATCCTCGAGGTCGCCTCCAGATTCGGGAAAGTTGGAGGCCTCATCGGCGGCTTTCACGGGTTCTCGGACCTCGATCGGCTCGCAGATCTCGAACTCATCTGCTCCGCCCACTGCACCGTTCGCCAATCCGAGATCGTGAGGAGATATCCAGAAAAATGCCTGAAGGCCGGGGCGGGAAGGGTCGTGGAGATCTCGGGAAATTGATCTATAGGAGAAGTCTCAAAATAGCTCCAAGGGTGCTTATCTTATGATCGGTCAAGGGAGTCGGTCCGTTTCAGAAGGCAGATGGTGAGTTTGAAAGGAAGTTCGACATGTTCAACAGGAGCGAGGGCGGCAGGGATCCGGGAGCTCTGACATCAAGACCGATGGACCGATCTGGCGGTGCCGCCAGAGATTCTCGGGAGGAGCGGGATGGGATGGACCCCGTATCGAGGGTTGCCCTCCTCTCGCTCCTGGTGAACCTGTCCCTCGTCGGGATCAAGCTCCTCCTGTCGGAGATATCCGGAAGCCTCGCCCTCCGAGCCGACGCCGTCCACTCCGCCGTTGACGTCTTCGGCTCAACGGCCCTGATCCTCGGGATCTTCATCTCAGGGAGGAAGAGCAGGAGCTTCCCCTACGGCCTCTATAAGGTCGAAAACCTCGTCGCTGTGATCATCTCCCTCCTCCTCTTCTTCACCGCCTACGAGATCGGCCGGGAGGCGGCGATCGGCACCGCCGCCAGCGCCGCCTACGGCGGCTGGGTCCTGGTGGCGGTGGCAGCCATCGTCCCCATACCCCTCATATTCGGGACCTACGAGATGCGAGTCGGCGAAATGTACGCCTCCCCGAGCCTCGTCGCCGACGGCCGGCAGTTCCGGGCCGACGTTCTGACCGAATTGGTCGTCTTCGCCGGCCTGGCGGGAGAGCTCGTTGGCCTGCCTCTGGACAGGGTGGCAGCGGCGATCATAGCCGTCCTCATCCTCCGGGCAGGATGGGAGATCCTCGTCTCGGGGATGAGGGTCCTTCTGGATGCATCCATCGACTCGGCTACACTGAGGAAGATAGAGGCGGCGATCGAGGCCCAACCCGAGGTCTCGACCGTCGAGGAGGTTTTGGGGAGAAACTCGGGCCGCTACCTCTTCGTCGAGGCGAAGGTCGCCTTCAGGGTCACCGACCTCGCCCGGGCCCATCAGGCGAGCCAGAGGATCGAGCGGGATATCAGAGAGGCGGTCCCCAACGTCGACCGGGTCCTGATCCATGGCGAGCCGAGGCCTAAAACCCATCTCCGGTACGCCGTCGCCCTGGCGGATCTGGAAGGAAAGGTGAGCCGCCACTTCGGGGAGTCGCCTTACTTCGCCCTCGTCGACCTAAACCTCAAAGAGCGAAAGGTCGAGGGACAGACGATTCTCGCCAACCCCTACAAGGACCTGGAGAAGGGGAAGGGTCTGAAGGTCGCCGGCTTTCTCTTATCTCACAAGCCCGACGTCGTCGTCGGCGGCGAGAGCCTGGAGGGGAAGGGTCCCGGCTACGCCCTCGCCGAGGCTGGCGTCGAGACGGTGAGGACGGAGTCGGCCTACCTCCAAGAGGTGGTGGCGGGTATGGAGGGATAATCGGCAATCTTTTATTTAATTATGATATAATGATATTGGCGTATGTTGGGTTGGATCGACAGATGACAAGCATCTCTCCGTCTCCAGTTGGGCGCCTTTATATCCCTGACCCCGGCAATTTCTATGACCGCATCTCCTCAGCTTCTGCGGAGGATTGATTTGTCTCGGAGGCTCTGCCAAGCGCTTGGAGAACTATGGCTTTGTTGTTCCAGGCTGTTTGATACTCAGGATCAATCCGGATAGCCTCATCGTAAGCCTGAATGGCCTCTTCATACATCTCTAGTTTACTAAGAGCGACGCCCTTGTTGTTCCAGGCTGTTTGATACTCAGGACCAATCCGGATGGCCTCATCGTAAGCCTGAATGGCCTCTTCACACTTGCTAAGTTTGGAGAGCGCTATACCTCTGTTGTTCCAAGCCAGAACGTTTTGCGGATCGAGGCTAATGGCTTCGTCAGAACAATCAAGGGAATCGTTGTATTTGCCCAGGTCATAGAGAGCAAGTCCTTTAACTATCCAAGCCATACTAAGCTCAGGGTTAAGCCTGATCGCCTCGTCTAAACACGTGATGGCGTCTTCATATTCATTCTGATGATAGAGAGCAAGTCCTTTGCCTATCCTGGCTGCTGGATCCTCAGGATTGAGTTCAATAGCTTCATCGAAAGCCAGAATAGCCTCGCGATACTCGCCTCGTTCTCCGAGATCAACGCCGCTTTCTAGCCATTCCTCTGGGGTCTTTTCGCCACTTATCGGGGTCGCTAGAGTTGCCGAGATCATCAATGCCAAAATTATAATTGTTCTCATCCAGATCACACCAGTCTTCCAGTAAACCCTATAATAGAATCTCTGAAGTTTCATCTCCTTTCTAAACCCATCTATGCCTCTTCTGGCCATCAGTACCTCGGCTCGGGAATCCTACAGAAATATGCCTGCCAATTCATCTCTTCTTTAGCCGCAAGAGGCAGTTACTAATACTAAATACTATCTCGCTGCCTTAGCCAGAGTCTTTTATGAGCACATTCTGGCGACCTGGAGCTCTCCGAATTATCTGTGAGATCCAAACTGAATCGATGGCATATACTGAGCGGAGCAAAAGAGATGCGGGGGTACTCCCCCGCAATTCGCGACGCAAGCTAGAAGTTCCCCGCCTCGATGATCGACCATGTCCTCCTCCATCCGTCGCTCGCCTTCATGAGCCTGACGTTTCCTGTTCCCTCGGTGGCGTAGAACTCGCCTTGGCCAGCGGCTGGATCGTAGAATAGGAGGTCGGTGCGGTCGTCACCGTTGAAGTCTCCAGGGACGATGATCGACCATGTCCTCCTCCATCCGTCGCTCGCCCTCATGAGCCTGACGTTCCCGCTCCCGTCTGTCGAGTAGAACTCGCCCTCCCCAGCCGTCGGGTCGTAGAAGAGGAGATCGGTGCGGCCGTCGCCGTTGAAGTCTCCTGGAACGATGATCGACCATGTCCTCCTCCAACCGTCACTCGCCTTCATGAGCCTGACGTTCCCGCTCCCGTCTGTCGAGTAGAACTCGCCCTCTCCAGCCGTCGGATCATAGAAGAGGAGATCGGTGTAGCCGTCGCCATTGAAGTTGCCGGGCACTATAATCGACCACGTCCTCCGCCAGCCATCACTGCCACTTAAGAATCCGATGTTGCCGCTCCCATCCGTCGTATAGAACTCGCCCTCGCCGGCGGTCGGATCATAGAAGAGGAGGTCGGTGTAGCCATCTCCGTTGAAGTTGCCCGGAACGATCATCGACCAGGTTCTCCGCCAGCCGTCACTCCCACTCAAGAATCCGATGTTGCCGCTCCCGTCCGCCGAATAGAACTCGCCCTCGCCGGCGGTCGGATCGTAGAAGAGGAGGTCCGACTGCCCAAGGGCACCGTTTAGGAAGAATGCCGAGATCATGCAGACCATTGCGAGCATCATCCGTCTCATTTATCCCACCTCAAATCCTCATCGTTATTCATCCCAATTGAAATAAAATATGATGTCTGGATATAAATAGCTTGGTTTTGATCTATTTTTCGGGGAAGTGGGCGGCTGCCGATCTATGGTAATAAGCGACTCTGTATGAGAAAAGATTGAAGCTGAGGCTCAAGCCTATCACCCCAGCTTATCGAGAGCCTCTGCCGCCGCTGCTCGGACATCCGAGTAATCGTCCCCGAGGGCCTCGATCAGAGGATCGACGGCCCTGGGGTCGCCGATCTCAGGCGAATTGGGACGGAGACTGGACCGGCACCAGGGCGCGAGGGGGTCTCGACCTCCGCCCAAAAGGCTTCGGGTTATCCGGATAGGGTTGAGGCGCGCCTCAGGCCCCATTCCAGCCATCTCCGCTAGCGCCTCTCGAGTCCTTTCAGGCTCCAAACTCTTAACTCCCCCTCTCCCATACCCCAAGCTCGGAATGACGGAAGACCATTCGCAGAAGATGGCGGCCCTGGCAGCGGCGGCGGCCAGCTCCTTTCTCACTCCCTTCATGGGCTCCTCGGTGAACATAGCCCTCCCGGCGATTGGAGAGGAGTTCGCCCTCGACGCGGTCACCCTCAGCTGGGTGGCGACATCGGCGGTCCTCTCGGCAGCGATCTTCCTCGTTCCCTTCGGCCGCCTCGGGGACATCCACGGCCGAAAGAGGGTCTTCACCTGCGGCGTCGTCACCTATACCGGATCGGCTCTCCTATGCGCCCTCGCGACCTCTGCCCCGATGCTGATCGCCTTCCGGTTCACGCAAGGGATGGGCGGGGCGATGATCTTCGGGACCGGGACCGCCATCCTCACCTCCGCCTTCCCCGCCCGGGAGCGGGGCAAAGCTCTGGGGGCGAGCGTCGCCGCCGTCTACCTCGGCCTCACCCTGGGGCCGTCCCTGGGCGGCTTTTTAACCCACCACTTCGGCTGGAGGGCGGTCTTTCTCTCTAACTTGCCCGTCGGCTTGATGGTGATCGGGGTGGTCGCCTGGCGGCTCAAAGGGGAGTGGGCTGATGCCCGGGGCGAGAGGTTCGACCTCTCCGGTTCGGCCCTCTACATCCTCGGCCTGGTGGCTACGATCTACGGCTTCTCGAGGCTGCCGGAGGCCTTCGGCCTGGGGCTGACCCTCCTGGGCCTCGCCGGCATCGCCGCCTTCGTTCTCTGGGAGTCGAGGTCCGAGAGTCCCCTGTTGGAGATGAGCCTCTTTCGGGAGAACAGGCCCTTCGCCCTCTCAAACCTCGCCGCCCTGATCAACTACACCGCCACCTTCGGGGTGGGTTTCCTCCTCAGCCTCCACCTCCAGTATGTCCAGGGCTTCTCGGCCCAGGAGGCGGGGCTGGTTCTGATATCCCAGCCCTTGCTGATGATCTTCGTCGCCCTCCTCTCGGGCTGGCTCAGCGATCGGATGAGCCCGGCGATCCTGGCGGGCCTGGGGATGGGGCTGACGACCGCAAGCCTCCTCACCCTCCTCGACCTTGGTCGTGGGACCTCGGCTGGTTCGGTGATCGGAAGCCTCGTGATCCTGGGCCTAGGCGTCGGCCTCTTCTCCTCCCCCAACACCAACGCCGTCATGAGCTCCGTTCCGCCTCGGTTTTACGGCGTAGCCTCATCGACCCTGGGGACGATGAGGCTCTCCGGCCACATGCTGAGCATGGGGATTGTCGCTCTCGCCCTCTCCCTTTACATGGGGAGGGTGCCGATCGCCCCCGAGAGCATCTACCTCTTCATCCGGAGCGGCCGGGCCGCCCTCCTAGCCTTCGCAGCCCTCTCCTTCTTGGGGATATTCGCGAGCATGGCGGGATGGCGACGGCCGGAGGCTCCCGACCTGGAGAGATGAAGGGCCATCGGGGAGGCGGACCCCTCGATGGGCAGGACGATGCGGTCCGGCGGCTGAAATCGATCTCATCATTTATGTAAATCTATCCCCACCATATTTGGACAAAATCCGCGCAACCTTGAAATAGATGGTAACATATATCCGGGGTCCAGGAGTGATAACAATACGATCTGCGATTTCTGTTGGAATCGTCGGATGGGATGAGAATATCGGGAAATATCTATAAGGAAGTCTTGAGATGAAAGTTTGTGTTACTGCAACCGGTCCGGGCGTCGAGGCCACGATGGACCCTCGTTTTGGAAGGTGCGCCTACTTCGTGATAGTGGACGTTGATTCGATGTTGGCGGAGTCGATATCCAACTCCAGCGCCAGCGCCGCCAGCGGCGCCGGAATCCAGGCGGCCCAGACGATCGCCAACGCAGGTGCTGCTGCTCTTATAACAGGCAACATCGGTCCCAACGCCGCCGAGACCCTGAAGGCCGCAGGGGTGAAGGTCTACCTCGCCTCCGGCGGGAGCGTTCGCGAGGCGTTGGAGAGGTTCAAGAACGGAGAGCTACCGGAGACCTCCTCCGCCTCGGTCCAGCCTCACTCGGGCATGGGCGGCGGCATGGGGCGCGGTGGCGGCCGTGGTGGTCGAGGTGGCGGGAGAGGACAGGGCGGTCAGAACCGGTGATCTGATATGAAAGTTGCAGTTCCAACCATGGGGGATAAAGGGCTCGACGAGCTGATCTGCGCCCACTTCGGGAGGGCTGAGACCTTCACGATAGTCGACATCGACTCCGAGGACGTCGAGGTGATCCGAAATACGAGCGAGCACATGGGAGGGACCGGCCTCCCCCCGGAGCTGATCTCTGCCAGGGGCGCCCACGTCATGCTGGCGGGGGGGCTCGGCCCCAAGGCGGTGAAGATGTTCGAGGGGTACGGGATCGAGGTCTTCGTCGGGGCGACCGGGACCGTCCGGGACGCCATAGCCGACTGGAAGGAGGGGTACCTCGAAGAGGCCTCCGACGAGAACGCCTGCAAAGAGCACCGACACTAGGTCGGCCTCTTGAGCTTGAAAGGGGGCAGAAGTCCAGTCCCCAATCTCTTGAGGCCATTCTTCTCTATTTTCCAACGATTCTTAACTGAGATCACGGCGACGGCTGACATGCCGATCGGAATACTCAAATCTGATCTCGTTCTATTGACATCTGGACTGGAGGTGACAGAACTTGGATTTTGAGGAGAGCGGCCAGGACCAGATGAAGATCGAAGAGCTGACGAATTCGCTATATTCGTGCATCTCCTTCCGGCAGGGAGAGAAGCCGGACCTGGCGAGGCTGAAGAGCCTCTTCATCAAGGAGGGGATCTTGATCAACAACAACGACGACCCGCTGATCTTCACCATCGATCAGTTCGTGGATGCCGTCGGCTATCAGGTCTCGGCCGGGAGCCTGAAATCCTTCAGCGAGAGGGAGGTTGCCGAAAGGACTGAGATCTTCGGGAAGATCGCCCATCGGTTCAGCACCTACGAGGCGAGGTTCGACCCCGAAGATCCCGAGCCTCTAACCGTCGGAATCAACAGCATCCAGTTCATAAAGGTTGATGACTCGTGGCATGTCAGCTCCCTCGTCTGGAACGATGAGGCCGAAGACCGGAAGATTCAGGAAAAGTATATTTTATCGGATGTATAGTCGAATTGGATGCGCGGCGTACTTGATAACGTCTGGTGCGGAAGAACAGATCTTCCGCACATTAACGTTTCACTGGCTCATTGCGCAGATCTCGTCGCAGGTCGTCTCTGCGGAGTATCCGACGTACTCGAAGTCCCAGTTCGGAGGCCTCCACATTGAGCCGTTCCACCCTTTATCGATCTGCTCAACGTCGATAATGGCGCTGGCGTACACCGGGTGCTCTGCCGTCCCATCAGAATACTTCGGGTCTACCCTGACGGAGTTCACGAACCTTCCCGCGTGTAGCGCCTCGACACTGTAAGTTATCGTCACCGTATCGAACGGTTCGATATCCTCTAAGTTCCAGGTGATAGTGCCGTTCTCGTTAGATGCGACAGTGAATGTGGAGTCAAGAAGCTTCATGCCTTTCGGCAACTGGTCGGTCACCGTGGCAGTTCTATCGGTGTTGGCATCGTTGTTGACGTAGATTTTGTACCAGACGATGCTTCCGTTCTGGGGATCGAGTTGGGCTGTCTTAACAACTGAGACGCCGTTGGTTGCACAGACCCATTCGCTGCCGTTGTACCCGCCGCAGGCTTCCACCCTGTTCACTAGCTCGGCTGGATGATGCGTACTGGCGTCGCCGGGCAGAGCTTCCGTCACGTCCAAGCCGAGTATTATGGTGGCGACGTCCCCTATGGCAAGGTGCGTCAGCGTCCAGTTTGCATATGTATCATTTAGCTCTGTGGGCCTGACCGAGGCTGGATGGATGAATACAGATCCCGGTGGGAAGATGTCCCTTACGTGGATCGGGGCAAGCGCCCTGTTCCCGTCGTTCTCGATACTGATGGTGTAGGTGGCGATCGTTTCGTTTACCCCGATCGTCTCCTCGTCTATCCAACCTAAGGTCGTGGTGACGTTCAAATGGGGGAGGTCGTACTTTGGAGCTGACGAGTATAGGTTTATCCTCCTCTCGATCGAGTGGTTGCCCTCGTAGAGCTCGTCGAAGTCGAGGATGTCTTCGAGAATCGCCCTGTACCTGGCCCGGCCCGAGAAGTTGGCGATGGTTTCCGTATTGTTTAGCCCTGCTGCCACCGCGGATTTATCGAGCTCGATGACCCCAGTGTACTCCTCACCGATGTAGCTTCTGCCTGGGATTCGGGAGTACATGCCCTCCTTCCATCTCATCGAGGACTCGATCGAGACGTCGTCGGTGAGGCTCGTGCTTGTCGGGGCGTGGGCGAGGCTTATGTCTTTTGCGATGTAGTTGGTATAGGTTCTGATCAGCTCTTCTGAATCGTAGGTTCCCGTGCCGGATTCGTAGCTGCTCTGATTATCCTTGACGCGCTTATCGACGACGACGAGGCCTGTCCCTGAAGCGTACTTATCGGAGGCGATGCTAGATCCGTACTCGTCGACCATCTGCAGTATATTGAAACTTCCGAAGTAGTCCTCGTGGGACTCGAAGAGCGGCAGGGTCTGAGGCGTTGGAAGCTGTGAAGGGGCAGGTCCATCGGAAGACGTCGAAGTACTGGAAGGCATCTTCAAAAAACCGATGTAACCGGTCCCGTTGAACACTGATTCTATATTCATCACCGACTCTTTTTCGTCAAGGAACATCATGGACTTTCGGTCTATCGATGTCGCATATCTGTACGATTCGCTCATCGAGGCTCCGGTCGCCCAGTTTTCGGTGCTGGCAATCTGGGTCCATTTCGAAGAATAGTTCACCGTTCTGTTGTTGTAAAGGTGGAGAGAGGTCGATGTGTATTTTGAAGACGCATCTTTCTCCATCGATATCGACGTGTTTTCCGTCCTGAGCTTCAGCTTCTCATCGCTTTCGTAGGTGCCGCTGCCGTGCTCCCGGATATCTAGCTTTGTATTGCTGATGGCAACTGAAACTGTGGAGTTTACGGGGCCCGTCTCATTGGAGTCGATCGTTGCCACGTTTTTCAGGTTATGACCACCAGGGCTCGTGGATAGGCTATCTCTGACGCTCACAAACCCCTCTCCGACGACTCGCCCTTCTTCGGTGAATTCGAGATCCTGCGACTCAGTAACTTGCACCGCTAATACGATCATTCCATGTCCTCCCACCGGCAGATCTCCTATGGTCCACTTATTGTCGGAGCCCTCGTCCGGCGCGGGTTTTGCACGGATGAATTCAACTCCCTCGGGATACTTCTCGGTTATTACAACCTCAGTCAGATCGACCTCGCCGGCGTTCCTGTAAAATATGGCGTAATATAGCGGATCTCCTGGAGAGACGCTGGTAGATGATGCGATCTTCATGATAGATCCGCTCGCCTCGCCCTCGGCCGACGAGGCCGGGATGAACAAAACAGACGCCAGCAATAACATGAGCAATATATATTTTGGTTCCCGTTTCATGTCTCTCTTGGCGTGTGAGAGGATCGTGATCGAGAAAACGCATTTCGATGCAGTCATTCTGATACCGAAATTCGCTTGAGCTATTGTAAATCAATGCTTGTTATTGATGGGTAGTTCAACCTTGGACCGCCTTGAAAAGGCTGCTTATCTGCCCGGCTCGGCAGAAGATCCCCTCCCAAACTGAGAATTCCCCGACAGAATACCCCGCAGCTCTGCTGCGGGGTGCGCCGGCGCAACTTGACCGTTTTTCGATTTTATACGCTACTAGCACATATCCCTAAGAGTTATGCAGCTTGAGCCGTATTTCTTCTCACATGCATCCTCGTAATAATCGGGGTCGTGGCACATCTCACAACAAAAGTCTGACCAATCCCAACAACAGCCCGTCTTGATTTTGCCACAATATTCTGACCATGTATAAGGGCCTTTGTTGCACTCCACAGCGCCATCTTTGCAATCATCGATAAACAGAGCAGCTGAGCCGAAGGTCTCCGGCAGGGCCTCGTCAGCACGCTCGTTGAACACGGCATAGCTGAGATCCGGTAGTTCCAGGAAGCTCACGTTGTACTGGAGTGTTTGGTTGGCAGCGTCGTAGACGGGATCGAAGAGTTCCACCACTGCTAGGTCCTCGTCCCCATCTGCATCCAGGATCTCTATGGCAGCGTTTGGCGGATTATCACATGAGAAGCACATTCCGTCTAGGAACTGCTGCATCGGCGCCTGGACCACGATCCTCTCAGGTCGGTCCGAGAAGGCGATCGTCTGGGGGGCGACACCCATGAGAGTCAGGGTGTAGAGGTTATCCATCCCCTCCACCGGGATGAGCGTGCCAGACTGGGCGGTCTGCACGAACATGAATGTGACGTTCTTCTCAGGTTGGAGTTCTTCGGTCTCTTCAGCCAGCACCCCATAGCTCACTGAGAGGACCGCCATCGCCAGAAACGCGATGGCCGCAAGGGCTTTTTTGCTCATTTATATCCACCTCGTATTACATCCCTACTCGGAATAGTGTCGAGGCCAGTTTCTCTTCCGTCCGACATTTTGCTTACCGTCAGAGTCGGGTGGCACCATAAGCCGCCACTAGGAATCGGGGTCTCAGCACCCCGGATGACCATCTCCGATTACTAATATATAAACGTTCTGAACTATCAAGAAAAATATTAAGACGGTATTACGTATTTTGAGGCCCTTTGCAGCCTGGGCAGGAGACATTTCGCCAGAACTGGTTGGCGGCTCCCATGATTTTATCTCAATGTGAGAATACTACCATACCGAACAACTACTGAGGATTCCGAATACCCCCTCTAGATCCCAAATTTAATTGGGACGCTTAGCCAGAGGTTAATCGAAATCCTCTTAGTGGGCTGCTACTTAATTACCACAGTTGCATCGAAGACGCCGATCAGATGTCTATCGGGTCTCCGTTCCCGCTCACCTGGCAGACGGGGCAGATCCCTTTCTCTTCGTTCAGCTCTCTCGTGGCCATGGCGAGGACGGTGGCGTTGGCGATGTTCCCGGCAATGAGGAGGGCGGCGCCGATCTCGTCGTCGGTTACCCCCATCCGTTTCGCGACCCTGATGTGGAGCTTGAGGCAGTGGCTGCACCGGATCGCCGCGGCGACGGCGATGGATATCAGCTCTTGGGTCTCCATGTCCAGGGCCTGAGAGCTTCTTATGATGGCGTTGTTGTGAAGGATCTTCGTCACCAGGAGCTCGGGTTTGTCCTTCATGAACCCGAATATATAAGGGACCTCGCCGTACGCCTTCTCGATGGAGGCGAGCATATCCTCCGCCGTCTGTTCAGTGCCCTTATCGAGGATCCTCTCCAGATCTTCTTCAAAACTCATTCATCTCACCTAGACGACAAAGCCGGTTTCAGAGACGGGCAATATCCGGACGAGTATATAGTCCTTCATCCTCGACGGCATCACCTTGGCTATCTCCCCCAGGGTTACCCCCTCCTCAAACCTGACGCCCGCCACAGCCTCGTGATATTCATCGTAAGGAAGCTTTATCCTCAGGCCGTTGAGGTTGAGGGCTATCGGGAGGGGCGAATGGGACGAAAGGACATCGGGGACCTGCTCCCTCACCGCGTCCATCACCCTCGGGGGGGTGGTGGTGAGGGGATCCTTGAAGATCGAGGCGCGAACGCTGTCGAGGGCTCTCCCCACCGCGGCGACGATGTTGTCGAGGCTTCCGATCTCCGTCGCCTTCCGGGACCGGTGGGCGATCCGGCCGACGTTCGGGACGTACTCGAAGGCGTAGGGAAGGTCCTCCTTCCTCATCTCGGGGCCGCCGGTGACGATGACGGGGATGGTGAGGGCTCTGTAAAGGTGCTCCTTCTTGAGGATGCAGTCGGCGAAGTTCCCGAAGGTGAAGACGACGGCGTCGTGCTCGTTGATGAGGGTCGTTTCGTACTCGTCGATCTGAGCGATCTTCTTCGCGACCCCCCGGCTCATCCCTATCATGTTGCTCTTCGCCCCGTGCCTCCGGAGGTACTCGGCGACGTCGCAGGCGGGGTGGGGGAGGTGATGGATGGCTAGGGTCGGGGTCACCACGGCGATCTCCGTCCCCGCGAGGGGAGCCCTTTCGAGCTTCCCCTTCAGCTCCTTGGTCAACGCCTCCAGGACCTGCATGTCCTCGTGGGGGACGAGCATCAGAAGGATCACCTCGCTCTGGGTGACGTTCTTCTGGAGGAGGTAGCCCCCCAGATCCTCGACGAGCTCCGTCACCAGGTCGTGCTTGTAGACGCCGCCGGTGAACATCACGGGATCAAGCATCTCGCATGCCTCCGATCTTCTCCTTCGCCTCGGCGAGGAGCTCGGGCTTTATCGTCTCCTCCGCCGCCAGGAAGAAGAAGCTATCTTTGCCCATCTCGTTCCTCCGGTTCCTGAATCCCTCGGGGGCTATCCTGACGAGGGCGTCCATCAGGTCCCGTCGAAACTCCGTCTCCAGATCCGCCACCACCAGCTCCTCGGGGGACTCATCCGATAGGACCACCAGAACGTTTCTGTCGGGCTGCTCGACCTTCTCCCGGCCGTAGGCCTCCCAGAGGGCCCGGATGAGGCCGGCCATGTGCTCCTCGTCCTCCACGGTGATCTGATAACCGCCCTCGGCAGCCACCAGATCGCCGACGTCCCGCACCCTGAGGGGAGGGAGCTTCCCCCGGATCATCCCGTAGACGGCGAAGTAGGGGACCCCTATCTCGACGTAGACGTAGAGCCTCCCGATCGACCTGATCAGCCCCAGGTCCTGGAGGATGTCCATGATGATCTCCCGATACTTCTCGGCGCCGTACTCCTCGCCGGGCATCTCGACCTCGAAGACCTCGAGGGGGTCCATCTCCATCTCAATCCTCCACGAGCCCCGAGACGAGGAGGCTTGCTCCGACACAACCGATGTACTGGGCGTATTCTGGGACGGTCACCTTCAGCCCCAGAAGGCCCTCCATCGCCCGCGGGAGCCCCTCGATCAGGGAGGTCCCCCCCACCATGATCACCGGCTCCTTCACCTCCACCTCCTGGAGCTGCTGCTCGAAGACCTGCTCGGCGACGCTGTGGCAGGCGGCCATCGCCACGTCCTCGGGCCTGGACCCCGTCGAGAGGCTGTTGACCAGGCTCTGGGTTCCGAAGACGATGCAGTAGCTGTTCATGGGGACGTTCCGATGGTCTCCCTTCAGGGCGAGCTTCCCGAGCTCCGTTATCTCGACGCCGAGCCTTTTGGCCGTCAGCTCCAGAAACCTTCCCGAGGCCCCGGCGCAGATCCCGCCCATGGTGAAGGTCCCGGGGACCCCGTCTTGGACGGATATCGCCTTGTTGTCCATCCCTCCGATATCGATCACCGTGGCGTTTCCCCTCTGGGCGTCCGCCAGGAAGACCGCCCCCTTGGAGTTGACGGTGATCTCCTCCTGGATAAGCTTCGCGCCGAACTCCTTGCCGACGAGGTGGCGGCCGTATCCGGTCGTCCCCAGCGCCTCGATCTCGTTCCTCTCGACCCCCGCCGATTCGAGGGCGGCGTTGTACGCCTGCTCGGCGCTCTTCAGAACCTCGGTGGTGGGGCCCCATCCGGTCCCTATCACCTTGTTATCCCTCATCACCACCGCCTTGGTCGTCGTCGAGCCGGAGTCGATCCCGGCGGTTAGGCCGGTCTGCCTCTCCCGGGATAAGAGCCCCTTGAACTTGGCGGTGGTGACGAGGGCCTCCATCCTCGTGAGGAGGGTCTCGGCCTTCGTTCTCTCAGTGAAGGAGTAGCTGAGGACGGGGATCCTGGAGTTCTCATGGATGTACTTCCGTAGCTCACTTCGAACGATGGCCCCCTCGGCGCACCGAAAGCAGGTCGCGACGAAGACGGCGTCGGCGAGGTCGGTGTTCTCCACGATCCTGGTGGCCCTGGCCATGGCGAGGTTTAGGTCGCCGCTCGCCACCTCGATCCCGAACCTCTCCTCTACGTTCCGGACGTCGTCGAGGGAGACCTCGGGGAAGACCAGCTCGGCCCCCACCATCTCGGCGGCCTTCTCCAGCTCCTGCTGGACCCCGCTGTACTCGGGGCCGCAGGAGAGCTGGGCTATCCTGATCAACTCAACCCCTCCAGAAACTCCCGGATTCTTGAGACGAACCGCCGCGCAGCAAGCTCATCCCCGGGATATTCCAGCTCCAGGAGGGGGATCCGCTTCGTCCTGAGGAGGAAGCGGGTCAGCTCGTTGGTCCTGGCGCATCCGGTACACCCCAGGGTGCATCGGTCGTTCAATACGACGATGGCGGCCTCCGCCTCCTCGATCATCGGACCGAGGAGGGACATCCTCCCCCTCACCCCCGAGGGGACGTCGACGGCGGCGTACTTCAGCCCCTTCTTCGGGTCCTCCGGGGTCATGTTCAGGGGCGGGGAGTCGAGACCAGCGGTGTTGACCTTCTTTCTGACCTCTTTTGATACCACCAGCGCCTCGTGACCCGTCCTTTCGACGAGGTCTGACAGGATCATGCTGGTGGGGGGGTAAACCATGACTTTGACCATGAACCAACCTCAGGAAAATTCCTCGTTTATCATCTCTTCCAGCTCCTCCAACCCCGGCCGCTTCTTCGCCTCGATCGGGAGAGGGGCCTCCTCGCCCCGGAGATCGGCTTCGAGGGCCCGGGATATCAGGGGGAGGATCTCGGACTCGTGCTGCATCATGTAGAAGCCGGGCCTGGCTCCGCCGCCCCGGTGGCCCCGACACCTTCTGGGATCCCCGGGCGGAAAGCCCCGGTCTTTGATGAAGATGTTGCTCTCGTCCATCTTCCTCAGCTCTTCCACCGTCGCCCTGATGTCCTCCTCCTCGCCATCGATGATGACGCCAAAGCAGGTCTCTTTGACGTTGATATCCCGGCCCAGCTCGTATATCTTGAGAGCGATGTCGGAGGGGAGGACGTCGGATTCCTGGCTCGTCACGACGTACTTGGTAGCCTTCACCTATCGCACCTCCAGAACGTAAACGGTCTCCTCCTCCTTGACGTCCCGGAGCTTCTCCAGGTCGAGGATCCGACCGACGATGTTGGTCGCGAGGAACTTCTCCCCCGAGGGTCCGTATCGAGGGTCGTCCTCCAGCTTTACCCCCACGAGGCCAGCGTTCTTCGCCGCCTGGTTGGTGACCCCGATCTCTCCGGCCCTGACCACGTCGACGGGCTTGTTCTCGGGGAGGATCTCCTTGTAGCTCGTCGCCGATATGACAGGCTTGAAGAGGACGGTATTCTCGTAGACGAAGTAGACGGGCAGAGGACCCACGGGCTTCTCTTTCAGCCCCACCACGTGCCTGAAGTAGTCCAGGGTCTTGGGA
>LAHU01009481.1_pt1 | contig 17624 bp, 15 predicted proteins | sample 329631 | NCBI WGS metagenome assembly LAHU01 (sample SAMN03275698, study PRJNA271635) | activated sludge metagenome | isolation source: sample C-0 Zero hour mixed sludge faded in reactor as a methanogenic...
AGGCCATATGATGATGCAAAAGCTTGCCTCATAAAGATCTTCTCTCCGCTTCCCTCTTGAGATATAAGAGCGTCTGCTGGATCGACCTTGAGAGCATCCTTTTCATTGTGCCGCGCAGAATGCTTGGCAGGAGACCTTCCCAGGACTCCTCCGACCTGACGAGCGCTTTTTCTCCTCTCTTCTCGATCTGCCAGAGATGAACCGCCTTAATTCCAGTGGTCGTGCCAGTCCAGACCAGATGGTGGGGCCTTTCCATCTGCAAGACTGTTGAGCGGATGGTCAATTGGCCAGCCTTCCAACTGAACCTCGTGCCGACAGCCAGATCGCCCTCTATAAAGGCGGCCTTGACATCCGAATTCCAGTCCGGCCAGCTGTCGACGGCGACGATGATATCCCAGATGGTCTCTGGCGAGGCCTCGACCTCAACCTCTCGAGAGGCTATTACGGGAGCTAATTCATTTATCTTCATTTCCGGATTTCTCCAGGATCACTCATCTCCTCATACTCAATAGGTTTATCGATCTCAAGATCCTTTTCGCCAGCTTTTTCTAGGTCTGGTGAAGAGCAGATACGAGAAAATGGCAAGCTACAAGGCAGGAGCAGGACTTCTAATTGCCGCTTTGGCTATTGCTCTATTCATTGGATGGATGGGCCTTCCCGGCAGCATTCCAGCAACCAAGCTCAATAGCCTGGACTGGAAGGTGGAAGAAGATGGCAGGCTGGATTATCTGATCTCAATGCCCGAGTTCAATCTGAGCGAGGAGACGGTTGAAGGCAATAGCTCCTTGATTACAGTTCGGTATGCCAGCCGGGGAGCGGAGATGGCGGGACTTTTGAGACTTTCGAGATTTAGCAAGACCGTCAGCGATGATGCGAACAAAAAGGACAGTATTCCCGGAATAGTTCTCCTGCCCGGAGCCACAGTGACCAAAGAGCGGGAGCAGGGTTTGGCCAAGCGCCTGGCCGACCTGGGATATGCCACAATCACCTTGGACCAGAGAAACCTGGGGGCGATTGATGTTAATGCGGATCTTGCGCTTTTTATAGATGGAAGAGAGCCTGTGGAGCATATGATGGTCTATGATGCCCTGTCTGCAGCCGAAGTTCTGCGCTCTGTGCCCGAGATCGACCCGGAGAGGATCATTTATGCTGGAGAGAGCAATGGTGCTCGAACTGCCATCATCGCCTGCGCCCTGGATGAAAGATCTAAGGGCGTTCTGGCCTTAAGCACCTGCGGTTATGGTACCGATGCAGTCGTTGCCCAGTTGGGCATCGAGGATGAGGATATAATTCGCTTCTATCGATCCATCGATCCTGATACCTATCTACCTCTGATCGCACCCCGGCCATTGGCTATGATCCACTCCAGAAACGATACGGTGATTCTCTATCCTCTGGCGGTGAAAACTTATGCTCTCGCTTCCCAGCCCAAGAGCCTGATCTCTGTGGACTGCACAGTGCATGGCTACTGCCAGGAGATGGATGAGGGGATCGAAAAAGGGCTGAAAGGAATGGTTTCATGATCTAATATGCATCATGCACATATCATGATCTGAGCCCTCGAACTTCCCTCATATCCCTCCGTAGTTTTGCGCATGCTCCCAGGCCCTGTGGCCCTCCGGGAAGCGATCCGGCCGGGAATAAATCGATATATCCTCCCGGCGAAACAGCCGCCGATCCAGACCCACCGGGCAGACTTTGATGCAGATTCCGCAAGGGGATATGCCCTTCTGGTTCAGCTCATTGCTATGCTCGGCACAGCTCTTCTTATTGGTCAGACCCTGGGGGTAATCCCTCTCATCCAGTGCATTGACCGGACACATCTTAACGCAGCGCATGCATTCAGAGCAGAGCTTCTCATCTCTAATTGGGTCCGATGGAAGAACTGCGGAGGTGAAGACAGAGCCGAAGCGCACCCGGGGACCATAATCTGGCGTCAGGAGCATATTGTTCACACCGAAGCTTCCCAGGCCTGCCAGAAAGGCAGCATGGCGGTGGGAGAAGATTGCCACCGGATTTTTCAGCAGCGCCCGGATTCCGATGTATCCATCCCTGGGAACGAAGACGGAAGGATGGCCCAATTGGGTGAGATAGCTGGCCAGGCGGTAGGTATACTGGTCGAGAAGGGAGTTGACTGTGCTGTACAGCTCCCGGTAATAGACAGAGGGCGACGTTTCCAGAACTGGCAGGCTGATTGGTAGGCCGATGACTATCACCGACCGGGCTTCGGGGTATATAGACTGAGGATAGAACTCCTCCGGCATCCAAGGCTGAAATGGGGGTTCTTTCCATCGATCCACGCTGGCCACTCCCACCAGGGGTATCTCCAACTTTTCGCACCATTTCTGGATAGCGGCTTTCAGCTCATTGCTCATGAAAGGATCATATGCCGCTCAAAGGATAAAAGGATCACCAGGGATTATCGGCGGCTTGAAGATCCCTTCAGATATCCCTGGCACCCCCTCTTTCATCGCTATTTTATAATTATTTTATCATTATTCTATAGCTGCAGCATTTGAGGAACGGAGTGCAATGCTCTTTCTCATATCACATCCTCTCGGTTCTGCTCCTTGGACTTGCGGAAGAGCATCTTCATCTCATATACCCCTTCTTCTCTTCTTTTTTCCGTATAGAATCCCATCTTCTCAAATAAGCTCACCATGGCCTTGTTCTCCACCAGTGTGTCCGCGGTAAAGCCCAAGAGGCCATGCCTCCTGGCGATGTATGTCAGATAAGAGAGAAGCTCTTTGCCCACCCCCATTCCATGATACTCGTCCTTTACTACTATTGCTACCTCTGCCAGGTACTTGTCTGGGTTCAGCTCGTACTGGCCAAGAGCAATAATGGTCTCTCTTTCTCTCTCCTTCTCCTTGATCACCGCTAAGATCTCCATCTTCCGGCTCCAGTCTACAACAACGAAGTCCTGCAGCCTCTTATGAGGCATATCCTTCCGGGCAGAGAAGAACCTCATGTACATGCTGTCCTCTGATAGATCGTAGAAGAAGTCTTTAAGCATGGTCTCATCGGTTATCTTCACCGGCCGGAGGAATATCTCCAGCCCCTTCTTGGTGGTCCTGTATGTCTCCAGCTCCTCGGGATACATTCCCTTCTCGCCAGGGATGAAGACCTGATCTTTGTAGATCAGAGATCTCTTCCGGGCGGCTTCGATCAGCCAGGGGCGGAACTTGGGATGGGCGATGGCGATAAGGTCCATTGCCCTCTCACGGATGTTCTTGCCGTGCAAATAGGCGATTCCGTATTCAGTCACCATATAATGCACGTCTCCCCTGGTTAAGGTGATCCCTGCTCCCTCCTGCAGGACGGGAACGATGCGGGAGACGCTGTCGTTCAGTGCAGTGGAGGGGAAAGCGAGAATGGTCTTCCCTCCGGGGCTGAGGACCGCTCCCCGCATGAAGTCCGCCTGACCGCCGGTGCCGCTGTAGAAGGTCCCTCCCAGAGATTCTGCTGTTGCCTGGCCGGTCAGGTCTACCTCCATGGCGCTGTTGATGGCGGTCATCATCCTGTTCCGGGAGATTATGAGGGGATTGTTGGTGTAATCGATCCTCTTGAACTCGATCGATGGGTTCTCGTCCAGGAAATCGTAGGTATCCCGGCTTCCCATGCAGAATGAGGCGATGGTCTTTCCTGGATTGTGGATCTTCTTCTGATTGGTGACCACTCCCTTTTTCATCAGCTCGACGATGCCATCGGATAAGAGTTCCGTATGCACTCCCAGGTCCTTTTTGTTCTCGAGGCTGTGCACCACCTCGTCCGGTATCAGGCCGTATCCCACCTGAATGGTCGAGCCATCCTCTATGATACGAGCGACGTATTTTCCGATCCTCTGCACGATGTCGTTGGGAGCCTTAACCGAATACTCGAGGAGAGGCTCGTCATGGGGAAGGATAAAATCGATATCTTTGATATGAATGAAGCCATCTCCATGTGTTCTAGGCATGTTTTCGTTCACCTGGGCCACGACGACCTCTGCCTTTTCCAGGGCAGCCTTGACCACGTCCACGCTTATGCCCAGGCTAAGGTAGCCGTGCTTGTCTGGAAGAGAGGTCTGGACTAGGGCTATATCCACCGGAACCATCTCTGAGCGGAAGAGATCGGGAACGGATGAGAGGAAGATTGGGGTATAATCCGCTGCACCACGGTTGACCGGATTTCTGGTGCTGTCTCCCACGAAGAAGGAGTCAAGCCTGAAGTTATCCTGGAACTTTTCATCGGTATATGGAGCCACGCCAAGCGTCCAGATGTGGATCAGTTCCGCATCGAAGAACGCTTTGGGATTATTGTTGACGTAGTTGACCAGCTCAGCCACCAGGTACTGAGGCTCACCGCAACCGGTCCCTATGAAGATCCTATCTCCTGCATGGATGTGGCTGAATATGACCTCTGGGGGCAGGAACTTCTCAGGATATGTCTTCTTGAACTCTTCCAGGATCTTTTTGTCTTTCATTGCCCGTCTCTCCTCATTTGCGTCTTATGTCAATTCCTCTCGGTTCATTCCTGTTTGGATTCTTCTTCTTCCATAATCAGCCTATCGCTCTGAAAAGAGAAGAATATGCAGGTCAGCTGTGGTCAGATGTCATTCGCTCTTTGCACATTATTATATTATCAATGGAGAATCTATCTTAAAAGGGGAATAGATTGATATAGAAATGGTCAGCATTTAACAATAATTGGGTTTAATTGAGGAGATCGACAATGATCAACCTATTCAAGAAGAATGCTGGAGGAGAGGCAAGAAAGGATAAGAAGAAAGAAAAGCAGGAGGAGAGGCGACAGAAAGCGCAGGCCAGGGGACAGAAGCCCATAAAATAACCATTTTTCGGCTTAACTATAAAAGATCGATCTCACCAGTAGCGAGAATTCACTGGCGTGAGCGGTCAATGGTTTCCACCGCCTTCACAACGCTCTCCCATTCCGGGCAGTATGAGACCTGGCTGCGATAATCCTCAATTCCAGTGCCGTTCAGGCTCCATGGGTGCTGAAATAGAATTCCATGCCGATCTGGATCGCTCTTCACGAACTCCACTATATTGATGTCCAGATCATCGATAAGCACATCTGATGGCACATTATGCTTGGTCCCCGTTCTGGCCCAGTAGTAGCCCTTCAGGGAAGGAAAATGGGCGCTCAGCCATCGGCGGGTAGCCTCTTCGGTATGCGGCCTCCTGGCGGTCACCACGAAGACATCATGGTGGCTGAGCTTCTTTATCGCCTTTTGCGAGCCATGGATAATTGGCACTTGCATCACATATTCCGGATCCGAAAGCAATCTAGATATCTCCTCCCAGACCTCCCTTCCCTCGAAGGTCCAGTGCGCACGATCGACATCGCTCTTGGAATATATGAGGCCGTATTCCCTCTCGATCTCCCTCAGAACAGCAGCCACCTGATCTGCGAGCACCCCGTCGATGTCCACAGCGATCTTTAATGTCATTTTTTGCGGAAACCTCGTTTATTTGAGTTGGTGAATATCGATATGCAACCACTGTCCTGCTCAACTGCTCCATTCAACTGCATTATCCTATTGCTGATCCTCAACTGCCTCATTCAGCGGGTCTATTAATGCATTTAATCAGGGCACCCATATAAAGGTTTCAACCTGCGCCGGATGCACTGGTGAGGCAACGATCCTATTGTGCACCTGACTATGGGCAGTTCAGTGGTCAATGCCATGCGTACGATTCAACTCGCAGCAGCGCGGAGTTTTCATCGTTTACGGTGGGGAGGAGCGCGTACAAATATCTTCACCCAGGATAACCATATGTAGCATTAAGTGAATATACCAAATCATGCAGCTCACAAAGACCATTATCCTGAAGCTAGATGCACCGGATAATGACCTAGCAGAGCTGCTAGGAGCATTCTCCCAAGGCATGAATTATGCCTCGCAAATCGTGTTTGACATCGGCAAGCCTGTTGGAAGTGGACTTATCCAAAAAGCCACTTACAAGCATCTACGGAACAATCTTAACCCTGAAATCTCAGATGGCTTGCAATGTAGCTCGCCAGGTTTCGGGAGCTTACAAAACACTTCAGAGTCAGATCGACAAAAGAGAATCAGAATGGCAATTCCTCGATTTCGATCCAACCTCGGCTACATTCTCGTTCGAACGCGATTTTGGCTTATCCGGAGACACTTTGAGCATAACTACATTAGCGGGGCGCAGGAGATATAAGATCTTGAATTACCAGTATGCTCAGAGATACTTAGACGGGTCCTGGAAATACCTGGCATCCAAGCTTTGTTTGCACAAAAACGGAGCTTACTTTTTCCATTTGGCCTGTGCGAAGGATATTCCAGACAAGAATATAGTTGATGCATCCACTTTCATGGGTGTTGATGTCGGTATTAATTGTCTGGCGGTTGCATCTACCACGGACAAGCAATGCAAGTTCTTTGCAGGTGGTGAAATCAAGAACCACCGAAACATCCGATCCAAGGAACGCCAGAGATTGCAGAAGGCAGGCGGTCGATATTTGGGCACTCGATCTTCTATGAGAACTCTTAGAAAAATAGCAGGCCGAGAGACACGGTTTATGACTGCCGTCAACCATAAGGTATCCAAGGATCTCATAGAATTTGCTGTAGATAACGGCGTTTCGGCAATCGGCATGGAAGATTTGACGGGCATCAGGAAGAGAACGGAAAACAAAGTCTCCACAGAATTCAGGTACGAGCATAGCAGTTGGGCATTCAGGCAACTACAGGCTTTTGTGGAATACAAAGCCAAAGAGACCGGGATAGCTATAATTTACGTAAATCCTGAATATACTTCCCAAACTTGCCCCAGATGTAACCACATCAGCCGAAATAACCGCTGCGGCGTAGCCTTCAGGTGCGAAAAATGCGGTTACGAAACCCATGCCGACAGAGCTGGTGCTATGAACATAGAGCACCGAACACGAGACTTGAGGTATATCCTGGAGTCTCAGGGCGGTAATGTCAGCCCGCCAGACGCGACACGACTTTTTGCGTAGTCGCAAGCCGCGCCCTTCAGGACGCGGTAGTTGACTTGATCAAGATGGTTAGGTAAATAAATGATCAAGATGATCAGCCATGCACCATCACTGACAGAATGGCAAAAATGCATAGCCAGCAAAACACTGCAATAACGGCCAGGCTCAATTGATGATAAAAAAAGATATAATAAATGGATTATAAGAGGCAGGCAAAATGGATTATGTTCTTCACCCCAAGTCAGAGATCGATAGCAGGATAAAAAAGCTAAAAGATCGGATGGACGACATCGACGGAGCCCTTCTATTTCAGGCGGTGGACATGTGCTACTTCTCTGGAACCGCCCAGGACGGACTGGTCTACATACCCAGAGACGGCGAGCCGATTATTATGATGAAAAGAAGCCTGGTGAGGGCAAAAGAGGAGTCGCCCCTGGAGGTCCGGCCGCTAAAGAATATGAGAAATCTAAAAGAGGACCTGGGCATCAAAACGGGGGCCACCATTGGCCTGGAGATGGATGTCCTTCCCTGCAGCTTCTACTTTAGGGTGAACAAGGCCCTGGAGGATGCTTCTTTTGTCGATGTTGCCGAGAGGATCAAGCATATCCGCTCAGTCAAGTCAGAGTTCGAGATAAAACTGGCCAAGGAAGCAGCACAGATGCTGGTGGAGGGATTCTCCACCGTTCCGGATCATATTAAAGAGGGAATGACTGAGGTGGAGCTGATGTGCCGCATGGAATCGGAGATGAGGCTGATGGGCCATCAGGGATCCCTGCGCTTTCGCCGCTTCAACAGCATCGTTCCCATAGGCCATATAATGTCCGGATCGAGCGCTGCCATCCCCAGCTTCCTGGCCTCGCCCACCGGCGGCAAGGGAACCTCGGTGGTGTTTCCTCATGGTCCAGGCTACAGAAAGATAAAGAGAAACGAACCGGTATTTGTGGACACGGTGGGCATCTGCAATGGATATATCGCCGATGCCACCAGGATCTTCTCTTTGGGCAAGATCGAGCCGGAGCTCGTGGAGGCCTACGAGGCCTCCTGCCAGATCGAGGAGGCCATCGCCAGGGAGATGAAGCCGGGCAGGACGGCTAGAGAGCTGTTCGAGCTCTCAGAATCAGAGGGGGCGCGCCTGGGCTATGGCGATTTCCTGGGTGGACCGGTAGGGAGCAAATGCGGCTTTGTGGGTCACGGTGTAGGCCTTGAGCTGGATGAGTATCCGGTGCTCGCCCCGCTGGACCACAAGATCCAGGAAGGGATGACCATCGCCGTGGAGCCCAAGATCATCTATCCGGGCAAAGGTGTTTTAGGGGTGGAGGACACCTTCCTGACGACATCATCTGGAGCCCTGAGGCTGACGGAGATGCCCCTGGAGATCTGGGAGGTCTGAGGCTTTGTCGATGGGATCAGAGGGTGCAGATCCGGTTTTGGGTTTTTGTGACGCTCCGTCGGGACAACTTCGCTAGAGGAGCTCCGCCTCAGTCTCATTTGCCATGACCTGGATGGATCCAAAACCTCTGGAGCTGGCATTCAGTGGGCGCCAGCTGTTCATGTACTGATTCACGATCACCGGATCGTAGTACTCTATGATCCAATTCCCTTCTTTTTCGGAGGCGTTGATGGCTACTGCACTGGATCTCCACCGGAAGAGCTTGACCTGGGGGAGGCTCTCAGCTCTTTTGAGGGCTTCGTCCAATCCGTCTTTATGGAGCGGGGCATTTTGGTGAAGATAGGATGCATTATCCGGCAGCAATCCAGCAAAGATATTGAACTTGGATATCAGGAAACTATTGTTATTGCTATCGTTTTTCAGCATGATCCACTGGAAGAGATTTGAGTCCGGATAGATCTTGAAGCCGTCATCATGAAAACCATTCGCCATATCTTTGCCCTCCAGCCTTATTCCGCTTATGACCAAAAGAAATATGAGAAAGGCGGCGGACACCTTTTTATCGATTTTCATCTCTGGCCGGTCCCGGAAGAGCTTCGCCATAAATAGAAGGGTAGCGATCATTATCACGATCTCTATCCGGCTGAAGATCTCGGCTGAGTACCTGGCAGCGGTCAGAGGATAGAAGAGGGGAACGCCTCCTGAGGTGAGAAAGTCTAAGAAGAGGTGGCTGATGATTCCTGCATAGGAATAGGCCAGGGTCGTGGCTGAGAACTGCAGGTCTTCAGTAACGATACCCCTGGACCTGGTCTTTATCCAGCCGCGAGAGACCAGAAAGAGGAGGATTGCTGCCACGAAGAAGCCGAAGAGGAAAGTATGGGTGAAACCCCTGTGCACTATGAGATAAGAGGTCGGATGGATCTGATTGATCCAGACCACCAGCACGTCCAGGTCGGGAGCTATTCCGCCGAGCACCAGGGCGGCAAGATAATCTCTCCTGATCCTCAAGAAGCGGCCCAAGAGATAGGGAAGCAATGCATGGGAGAAGAAGTCCATCAAGGCAGTTTAGCTCATCATGGCTATTTTTGCTTTTTGGAAACGGCCTTTGTCCAGAACAAAATAAAAAAGTATAGATGAGATCAACTGTCAGATGGTCGCAGGCATCTGGGCAGGCTCCTGATTTACCTATGATTCTGCGCCCCAGGCACCTGGCTACCCCCTTGGCCTTGATCTTTATTGTACCAGTCCAAATGTATTAACGGGTGGCTCTGCTGAGACAGAGTCCCGGGATAGGATTTGATCTGTCTGATTCATCTGCCCCGAGATACCGTCCGAATTTGCTTGATCAGCCTGGACTGGCTGACCAGCAGGGATGGCCTGATCTGCATTGCCGGAGATGGGCTGCCCAGGATAGGGCATGATCATCAGATATGGCCCCTGGCCGCTCTCTTTAGACAGAAAGTCGATCTCCGTCGTGCTGTTGCCAATAGCCTCCAGGAGGAATGATACCTTGTCCCCTCTTCCCTTTGCCTGCATGAGCTTTTGGGAGACGTCGAAGGCATAGATATCATCGCCATCGCTATTGGTGCTCATCAGAGAAAGGTCATTTTTCACTATCAGGTTCCTGGCAGGCAGGATGTTGACCAGGAAGGTGGTTATATCGGATTGCTCATCCCAATCCGAGCCGATGGTCACCAGAGCCACAATGCCTGAGCGATCCATCTGGCGCACCGATGCTGCTTTGAGCACCAGAATTGCGATGTCGTCATCGGCAATGTCTATGCCGGAAAGGTTGAATTGTATTAATGGAACCCCGGGATAGCTGTTCAAAGTGGTATTGTTTGCATCCGGCACATTGGTGGCGCAAAGCAGTGTATCGCTCTGGTTGTATACCGTCTCATTTCCCGTTCCCAGGCTGACATAAACGTCCTGGGAAGCGGGAATCTCTGTCGCCTGGCATTGCCCGCAGACGGCGATGACCGCCGCCAGCAGCATGAGAATTATCCCCCTTCTATTCATATCTCATCTCTCCTCAATCAATTCTTATCCAGATGATATTACATAAAATCGATTCATATTTAAAATTATAGTCTGCAAATCTTTTTTGTGAAGAGAAAGAAAAATGTAGAGCCACAGGAAGCACTTCTTGGGCGGAAATGCGCGCTGGTTAACAATAGGGCCTGAGGCTGGATGGATGCTTTAGGCTTTTCTATTGGCAGGTCGTCTTGCTAGCCAGTCTCATCTGCCAGGGGATGGCTTCATGCGCGTAGGGGATTGGGCTCCGAGGAGTCTTCTCGCCCAGGGCAGCGTACTTTTCTATCTTCTCGATAACCTCCAGAATGCCAGAATGTCAAGGAGCCATTCTCGATCATTCCTCAGAGAGCCACCGCCTCATTCAATTTTAGTTATTTTTAGGGCCTTTATTTCAGTCGATTTCTTGAATCCAGCTGGATTGAGGCTAATATTCTTCACAGCTGTTTTTTTTAGTGGGCGACGCGCGCGATTAAACGCGCGGAAGAGCTTTGGCCCCCTCAACGCCGGTGAGGCTTGGATGGAACTATCGAGGTGGTTAAGTCTGATTCCAATCATTTATGGAGCTTTCCTTTGAGAGGCCCATCGCTGTAGATGCGATCTTTGAGCGGATCGCCCGCCACTTTCCCGATGCCCGGGGGCGGATGCTAAAATTAAATATCCCTGCCTTCAGACCCGTCATCTGATTCTTCTTCAGTCGATATGACTCACTTTGACCGTGGTTTGTATGCTGGTTGCAGGAATCCCGCATATCTGAGCGAGTCCTTTGTGAGCTTTGTGTTCTTTGTGGTTAAATTATTGCACGTGTTATTAATTAAAGATAATTCCTCAACCACATAGAACAGAAGCGATTCACACAGAACGCATAAAGAGAACAAAGAGACTTCTATGCTTCATCTGCAATTAAGAAGTCTCGTGCAAGCCTTAAATCCAGAAGAGGATCAAAAACCCTGGCATTTGCCAGAGTTCAGCCTCCCCTCCCCAATCTCCATCCCGCAGTCCAGCGCATTTTCATCCATTGTCAGGCTCTTTCTCTTGCTCGCAAACCTCCACTCAGCCTTCCCATCCATAGAGAAGTTGCCAATAAGCCGCTGGTCTATGAAGCCGCCCTGCCATGCCGCCATGCGATCGGCAGTGCCATTCACCTGGGCAGAGGTCTCCAGATATGATAGCGATTTTCCCAGCTTTGTCTTGTAGCTCAGATTGATCCAGCTTGCCTCATGGTATCTGTCCATCCAGCCCAGATCCCGGTAATCGTTCTCCGCCCGCACATCGGCAGACCAGCTCTCATCCAGGGCAATCGAGCGATGGGAGAGGTTGAGCGTGCAAGGGGATTGAGAGGCAGAAACACTACGGTCAGCGGATATGCTCGAAGATCTATAGTCCAGCTCCTCCTCCGCTCGATAGGTGCCAGAGCCATGCTCGCCGTAAGCCAGTGTCGAGCCGACTATCGGCTTTATCGCCGTGTCCAGAGAGGCCGAGTAGCTGCGGTTGCCCGCCAGGATCTGGACGCTGTTGGTGATGATGTACCTTTCAAATTCTGTTGAAAGCATGCCACGGGTTGAGGAAAGACCTATGCCTGAGACTGTGCCCTCTATATCAGCCTTAGCTGCGGGCTTCACTGTCTTCATGACGATCTTGATCTGGCCGTGCTTGCCTGGAGCTACGGCGGGGATGGTCCAGCGGTTGTTGCTGCCCGGGTCGGGCGCTGGCTGGGATTCGATGAAGACTGTCTTCGGGTCGTAATTCTCCCTGACCACGATGTCAACGGGCTGAAAATCGTTGTTCCCATAGGTGATGGTATAGGTGATCTTCCCTCCGGCGGCCGCGCTTTTGGGGCCATACTTGACGTCTTCTTCCTCCAGGGGTTCGAAGCTGATGATCTCATCGCCAATTCTTATGTAATCGATGAAGGCCGAGGTCACCGGCGCTTTGGAATCTTTATAGAGGGTGATATAGATATGCAATACCTCATGCCCTTTTAGCCATTCTTTGAAATCCTCTAGGCCGCCGTGGGGGAAGTTCTTATTGCCATATTTCTCAAATTCGAGGTCAAAGCCATCCAGCTCATTCCACTGGCCGTGGGAGAATCCCAGATCCGACCACGACCGGCTAATGGAGCGAATCCTTGCATCCTGAGGGTCTTTGCTCTCGTAGGCACCGCTCTCATCACCATCCATATAGAACTCGATCTGAACCTTTCCATTCCCAGCTCCCGGATTCACCCACATACTCATCCTATCGATGTCCTCTATGGCCATGGGCTCATCCAGATAAATTCGCGCCCGGACGGTAGTGCCCTTATTGTCCACAGACAGGTCTGCGCAGTTCGACCCGTGAAATGCCGCCTCATCGCTGACCGACCCCTGGGAGTACTTCGAGCTACCCAGCCTCCAGTCCAGATCGGTAAGGCCTGCGGCAGGAAAATAACACAATAGCATAAGAATGAGGATCGCCATGATACATGAAAGGTAGCGGGCGCTCCTCAATAACTTGCCTGGCTTGTATGACTTGCACATACTTCCTCATAATATTTTTTCTGTAGAAAAAGGATTCGGTCCAAAAAGCCCGCACTGTATAGTTATCACCATCAAAAAGATCCTTCAGGAATTAACTATTGTGAAATCGAAGGGTGAAGCAGCTCGGCCATTGGTCCTGAATTTTTAATTGAAAAAATAACCTATATCAGACCTACATAAGCTCTACATGAAAAAAACAGTTATTAACTTCGGAGAGAATCGACTATTGAGCGGTAGGAGAGTGGGGACTTGTCTTGCCGCCCTGGCAGGAGCAGCAAAGTTGGCAGAATGCCTCCTGCCAGCATATCGCCATTAAGCCATCAAGGCTGTTATCGCTGGTTTATCCACTGGATCGCAGGCTGCTATTCGCTGCCGGAAGCTAATTCCTCCTCAACCTTGCGCGCTGCCCGGGCTGCCATTCGGGCCAATCTAACCGGCTCCGGCACCCTGCCATCCAGTGTGAACTTATTTAAGAGAATTCTCGCCTCTTCCACCGTTGCCCCGTGCACGCGCACGAATAGCTCGTAGCCCGTCTTGAGCCTGATCTTCTCCCGCATGCCCAGGGAACGGTAGCGCTCGATCTTTTCTTCCGGTTCCGGGAAATATTCGCGCAGGTATTTTTCCAAGCCCTCTGATTCCTCGTAGGTCAGGCAGATGAGGGGCCGGCTGACCTCTTCGAACACCGCCACGAGGTCGATGATATTAAACCAGCTTATTGCTGCCCCGCTCAGGAAAAGGGCATTGATATCCCTGCGATCCAGCCGGCGACATATCTCCAGGACCGCTCGGGTGGCATCGTCTCCCCCCACACTCGCCCGGGCATAGGCCAGGCCGTCCACCCTTCTGTCTGCGCGCATGACCACCCCCGCCAGCATGGACCAGGAACTCATCGGCGGTGAGAGAGTTGTGGATACGGGATCGGAGGATAGGGCACAAGGCCGCTCGAAGCTCTCCGCAATCCCCAAGACCCGCAGGGCAGGCTTGTTGAGATGAAGTGGCATACATCTACCTTATCATCTCTGCGACAAATAGCATACGGCCGTGATTCAATAATGGATCATACCCCGGTCATATAGAACGCGGCCCAGTAGAATGGATGTCGGAATCGCTCATCCTCTCGCAGCTTTCTTTGGGCCTCAGCCTTATAGCAATCTCTGCCCCTGATCAAAGCTTCGAGATTTTGCTAAGACCTCATCTTGGCCTTAATCTCCGTCACATCGCTCTCGATCCTCTGCAGTCGCTCTTCTGTGCGGCTCTTCAAATCCGAGCGCATGCCACAAACCTCAGAGACTATCTCCTCTCTGGCATCGTCTATCCTATCGATGATTTGATCCTGTTTCCCAGAGATCTCTTTTAAAAAGGAGCTCATGCCATCCAGCTTGGATCCCATACTATCGAGCTTTGAACCATTATCTCTGAATCCCTCTCTCACGGCAGATATCAGCTCTTTGAGATAATCTGCTGCCTGGTCCAGGCGGGCGTCGGTCTCCCTCTCCCCCGCAACTTTGAAAAACTCTTCGTAAGATCCATTTGCCCCAGAAAATTCTGCCTCAATCTCTTCCACGTCGATCAGGGTATTTTTGATCCTGATGGCTTCAAGGAACCTTTCTAAATCAGCTTCATGGCCCTCTGCAACGATCTTCACCCTGCTGTCAGACAGGTTCATCACATATCCTTTGAGTCCAAAGACGCGCGCTATGGTTACTACCTTCGACCTGTAGCCAGCCATCTGGACCTTTCCAGAGACATAAGCGGTGAGCTTGAGCATTCTTTTGACTGTTATCCCTTTTCGTATTTGGACTTTATCATCCCATGCGGGAAAGGCGATTAGTATTTCACCATCTTTTGCATTCAGACTTCCTGCTCGCGGCTCCTTTCCCTTTCCACAAATGGAGATCTGCAGGAGAGGAGAAATTGACTGTTATATCGGGCCATGAGAAAAAAAGAAAAATCTGCGGCCGCAATGGCCGCATTAAGCTCTAGTACTGAATCATATCCTTCCAGGGATCGACATATTCAGTTGTTACCTCTGCTGCAGCAGTGGTGACATCATAGCTGGTTAAGATATTTCCCGCAGCATCCTTTAAGGTAACGATATTGTCGACCCAGAGGGGCTCAGTGCTATTGGTATAGATATCTGTGGCAGTTCCAGCGCCCATTCCCTCATGAACCTTGATCGACGTGCCATCCTCGAGGACCAGTTGGGGGAAGACGAAGGTGGCAACTCCTGCAGACTCCAGCGTCCAGCCGGTCATATCCCACTCGCCAACGGCCTCATTGGCTACCTGGACATACTTGTCCCCAGGAGTATCAACTACTCTGGCGATTGTTACCTTTACCGAAGGAGCCGGAATTCCAGAATCGCGGCTGAATACGGCAGCCCGATCTGCGGATGTGGCCACATCAGAATAGCCTCCCGGAAGAGCCTTCCCCAGAACCATGGAGGTGCCAGCGGTGTAGTTAGAGAGCTGCTTGAACCTTGATGCGGTCTCAGTAGCGACAGCGACCTCTTCCACTGGGGTCTCGTTCACTGGGGTGTCAACCACTGGGATCTCAACTACCGGGGTCTCAACCACTGGGGTGTCAACCACTGGTGTCTCAACTACTGGGGTCTCAACTACTGGAACCTCTTCTACAGGGGCCTCTGTGACATTAATTGTCTCTATTGCAGCAGTTGCATTGGTGACGGCTGTCATATTTGTGACATTGGTGGCGTTCGTGAGATTGGTGATGTTAGTGACATTCAAATCTGCGAGGGCAGCGATATCTGCTACATCCTGGGCATAAACCAGCCCCACGGAGAAGGCTACCATCATAGATAGGATCAACATTCCTGTACACTTCATATTCATACCTCAATCAAAACGTATTCGCAGAAAAATATAAGCCTTTCTTATGGCTTCTTTCGATTCGTCCATAGTGCCAATATAATTTATTGCTGCTTATGGCCTCTGGGCAAAAAAATAATTGGCAGGAGAATATAGCCCCTCTTCCGCCCGTTTAGGCGTTTCTGCTGAACCACAATCTCCTGACCTGGGTTTTGATTTACTCCTCAGCGGACTCAGTGACAGTAACGGTTTCGGCTTCGATGGTCACATTGGTTACATTTGTCATGTTGGTAACGTTTGTCATGTTGGTAACGTTTGTCATGTTGGTTACATTGGTCATGTTCGTGGATTCGTTTTCGCTTGCATTCAGGTCCTCATCCAATACTTCCTCGCTCAAGGCAGCTCCAATCGACAGAGCCATCAAGAGGGAGAAGAGTACCAATCCGCTTGATATTTTGCTCATAGTTTACACTCCATTTGCTAACTTAGCGTGTGAAAATCTTTATTGAATATAAACTTTTCCGTGACAAAAATTATGTATATCTTGGGCTAATAGGAGAATTGGTCAGCAAAAACGAGCTTTTCCCCTGCCAAGTCGTCTCAGCCAAAGCAGGCTCAAAAAAGCAGTATTTTTAAGAGATATTGCAGATATCCGTATTCAACTCCTCCTGTATGCACGACAGCTTTCAATGAATTTATTACCAGATACCGAATAAAAGTGGGTGTGCAGATATCCAGCCATGGTGTTGTTCTCCACCAGACCGTCCCGGCCATCAGCGATTCCTTTTCCCCGGGAGAGCTTCAGGCAATAACGGGCATCTCTATCACAAATGCAGCGCGAATAGTGAAACTCATGACCGCGAAGGCTCCTGCCCACATCCGCCAGAGGATTTCTCTCCGATACCTCTGCCTTCACATAGCCAAGGGCCATGAGCCTCTTCTCCATGAACGTGGTGCAGGGAAGGGCCCCAGCCATTTTAAAGGAGCCTGCCTCTGACTCCAGGGCTGCTCCCAGATACATCAGACCCCCGCACTCTCCATAGATGGGCATACCATCCTCGGAGGCCTTCTTGATCTGCTTCCTGGCAGGAGCCCTTTCCAGCTGAGAGGCATACAGCTCTGGATAGCCTCCCCCGATATACAGCCCCTCCACATCGGGCAGCTGGTCTTCCAGAGGGCTGAAATAGACCAGATCCGCTCCATGCCTCTCCAGCTCTAAGAGGTTCTCATGATAATAAAAGCAGAAGGCTCGATCCCTGGCCACTCCTATTCGCACCGATCCATTTCCATCTGCCTTTGCCCCTGCCAGTTCAATAGAGGCGGAAATCGCGGGCGTCCGGGCCTGGCCCGGAAGCTTAAGAATCATGTCGATATCGGCATTCTCCTCCAGGAATGTCGCCAGGATTTCTGGATCATGATCCTTCTCAAAGCCCATAACCAGCCCCAGGTGGCGGCTTTTCATCTCCATCTCTTTATCTCTGGGCAGGGCTCCGAATACGGGCTTCGCCAGGCAGCTTTTGAGCATATCCAGATGCCTCTTGCTTCCCACCCGGTTGAGTATCGTCCCCGCCAGCCGCACCCCTGGATCGTAGCTGGCAAATCCCAGCTCCATGGCGGCAGCACTTCGCGACATGCCGTGCACATTGATCACCAGGAGGACGGGTATATCCAGGATCTTGGCCACCTGAGCGGTGCTGCCAACCTCTGTGCCATCCATGCCGTCGAATAGACCCATCACCCCCCCCCCCACCGCCACATCTGCTCCCTCGATAGCCGAGAAAAAGGAGCGACGAACACCCTCCTCGCTCATCATAAAGGGGTCTAAATTGAAAGAAGGCCTTCCACAGATAGCAGTATGGTGTGAGGGATCGATGAAGTCCG
>LAHU01002221.1_pt1 | contig 17618 bp, 18 predicted proteins | sample 329631 | NCBI WGS metagenome assembly LAHU01 (sample SAMN03275698, study PRJNA271635) | activated sludge metagenome | isolation source: sample C-0 Zero hour mixed sludge faded in reactor as a methanogenic...
AGGGGGTTTATCGGAACTCTCCATGGGTTATCGCTGGTAGATCAAATCGGCTGCAACAGGCAGTGCCAACAGGCAGGCGGCACACAGGAACCCGAAAATCGCGATCCGGCAGATCTGTCCCCTCTCATTCTCAGCACCCATAAGGGTCGGGAGTGATAATATTTTGTTACCTTTTCTGGGCTTTGCATGTAACGTGAGGTTCTAACCTTAATTTATGTGAAGGCACCGGACTTTCCGTGCAGGAAGTCCCATGAGATATCGTTTTCTACCATCTCGTGGATCACAACGATCAGATTGTATGCGATTATCTTTGGAAAAGTTTGTTCACCCGTATGATCTGCTTCCATCAGCGTAAGGTTAAGGACGGAAACCGGCTATCCCCCTACTTTGTTTACGACAACTGTTCACTGGAGTGCCCTGTTTTAGCTTATCTTACCCAGTAACGTTCGGTCTCGACCTGGCAGGCATCACCTAGTTACCGCAAATCTCGTTGCTCATTGGAAGAAAAGCATATTTCCGGGTTGTTTGCAGGTTTTTTCCAAGAGTTTCACACTCTCCGGCACCCAGCGACCTGGCCGAGTCAGACTCTTTGTTGTTCAGTATACTGCTTGAGGGTGGTATCTTAGACTGACTTCTTTGGATGATACGGGAGACTGTTCTGGGAAGGCTGTTCAAACAAGGGACACCACTCTTCCCTGCTCTCGAGGCGGTTTACATATATTTCTCAATATCTCCAGAAGTAAGCCTATTTGCTCGATAAACACCCTTACATAGAGTTAGGGGAAAGTCTTTACCGGTTTGCCTCATCGAGAAGTGTTCTCAACACCAGGTACACCCCTTTGAGGATCACCTGACGGATCAGCATGACAAGAAGAAGGGTCATTGAGGCACCCTCCCGTTTGACTCCGATATCGCTAAGACTACATTCATTCTTTGCCTCGTTGAACAGGGACTCGATCTCCCTCGGAATCGATAGAATTCGGCAATTTCGTCCACGGGAAACTCGTTCAGATCGACGTTGGTCAGGTCGAAATGCCATTCGCCAGTATCCGGGTGGATCCTGCGAACATATCGGAACGAATATTGTTCCTGCCGCCGTTCCCCCGGTACCTCCGTCGTTTGAGCAGGATCGAAACAGTTGTGTCAAAGGACTGTCCATCCATCGTCGTAATCACCGAGGAGAGATCCTGCCCAATGAGGGTGTTACACTGGTCCCGGTGTAAAGGTGAATGAACTGCTTGAATAATCCGGTTACTTCCCTTCTTCACGCGGGAGACAAAGAATTCCCGGTTCTCGTGGATTCTGGTAAAAGATTAGACCCTTAAATCAAGATCCACCAGGAAGAGAGAATCCACGACCTTCGGCCCAAGTCGTATGCTTTTACTGTCGGCCCTCCTCTCCGGTAAGATCGAGATCGTCCGGGGTCTATTTACAAGGACATTGAGAAGATACGCGACCTTCACACCGGCGGCGACTGTGCTGGATTGCGCCGCTGGAAACCGGTCAACGAGTTTCTTGTTCAACCTAACGATTGTTGAATCCTGGATGAATACCGCCACAAAGCCCGCATACCGCTCCCGGAGTTCGAGAGTCATACCGCCTAGTAGGGGCTTGGATACAGTCATCAAGAACCACCGTACAGAATCCAGCTGCGGACTCGTTCAAACGGTTGATGAAACTCGAATACGCGATATCTAGCTGGGTGAGACTCCGATAGGTCCGCTAGATCTCCGACACCGTTGTATGGGTATGCAGACGAGGCGCAAAGAGGAGTACCTGTAGAAGGATGACGGGATGGTTCTTCCGGATCCGCTTACAGAACCCAGTCTTCCTGGCAGATTCAAGAGTGCGATCGTGAGGGAGAAGTACCTCCAACCAAAATCATAATGTATCGCCTTCTTTGGCGAATTTAAACGATAAGTGACCATTTTTTTAAATCGATAAAGGATCCTGAATAACCGGACACGGCGCGCGAACAATAGCAATTATTTTTATAATTGTGTGAAAAGTAGAGGTCCTGGCCTTAACCTGACGCCGATGGACACTCATCCGACTCGAGCCGGTGTAACAACTTAAAACAGTGCTACCTACTAGGCAAGAGGGGAGATTGTCAGATCGTCCATCACGGATTATGTCCGCCAGCCAAAGGATGCGCTCCAATTTTTTCCGAGCGATCCATGTAACGCCTTCATGAGAAAGATGATTTGACCGACCTGCATGATATCTACTATATTTATTTAACATATTAGAAAAGTAAACTATATTTATTAATAGAGCACAATATATAAATTAATGTGATACAATATACCGAGGGTATTGGTTTAATCTGATCCCGTAACAAGTGGCTATCGTCCTTCAGGCATCCATCCTCTTCCAGGGGGACCCGTTGGCACTGGCCGTGGAGCTTTCATGCATGGTAGGTAATGGACAGGACATTCTGACCAAGGCGTTCTCAGCAATCCAGAAAAGGTATGACGATCTGGGACTCCCTAGTCCTGTAGTCTCGCGCTTCGGGATCCTACCGGGATGGAATACGGTGATTGGGACCCATGGCTGCTCCGGTGTTGCGATGAGTTTCCGGGATAACAACCCCCTCTACAATGATGACGAGACCTGTTTCGATCCTGCGACGCTCCAGGCATTCGTCGACCAGGGGATCTTCCCGTTTGCACGGGAGTACATGAGGGGAAATAAGCTGTACCACAGGTCACTTTCCCTTGCCGCACTCAACGCACTGTCCCAGCCGCTAATAACTGAAAGATGGATACGGGAGCGGGGATACACTTCCAGGATTGACCTGTTCGAGCTGGTAGGAGAGGACGATGTGGTCGCAATCGTTGGATACGGGGGGATTGTCAGGCAGTACGCCGGCCTATGCAGGGAACTGCATGTGACCGACCAGCGGCCCCCGGATGCATTCCAAGCCACGATAGCAGGGAAGGACGGGTGGACAGGCACGGGTACCGTGATGATCCATCCTGCTGAGGAGAACAAGGAAATCCTTTCCAATGCGGATGTCGCGATTATAACCGGTTCCACACTTGTAAACGGGACCTTCGAGGATGTTGTGCGGTATGCAGGGAATGCCCGTATCCGTGCATTATATGGATCGAGTGCCCAGCTCTTTCCCGATGTGCTCTTTGAGAACGGCGTTAACGTAGTCATGTCAGTTGCCATCAACAATCCTGACCAGTTTGCACACGACGTAGCGGGAACACCTGACCTTGAGACCGTTCTTCGCAGGCATCAGCGGGTATATACACTCGGGTGCCTGTAGGCAGGACCGCGTGGCATACAAATGGCTCTCTTTACCCATCTTCCTTTACGGGACCGATCTGGGCTCTCCTGATAGAAACCGACACTGGTCAGTTTATCACCCATTCTCACCGGTCCCTCCATATCAGGCAATAGACCTGGAAAAGGGCTCGGCTTCGTGCCTTCATACCCTCGTATCCCAAACGACACCTCGTATTCCAGGACTTTTACAAGAGAATGAAGAGTAGGTAAAATTCGTATTATTGATATTCCTGTAAAATAAATCATAATCGTTAAATAACGCAAACCTGGTACGTATTCATGGTATATGGAGTCGTTTCTATGAATATCCGTGGACCATTACAAAAAAAAGGCTATTACTTGATATTATTCCTCTGTATCACCCTGGTTCTAATCCTGTGTACTTTTTCAGGGTGTATCAACCTGACCCAGGCAACGCCGCCGACCGACCAGCATCCGGTGCAGTCTTCCGGGATGGATGTGATCATCCCCGTGGATTCAGCCTCTGATATGGTCTCATCCAATGTAATGACAAAGAAGAACGGTGTTCCCGGAGGTTCCCTCATATATGAAGGGCTCCTAACGAAGAACCGGACCGGCGTGTATGAACCCTCGCTCGCTGAGTCATGGGAAGTAACGGAGGATGCAAAGACCTGGACATTCCACCTCGTTCGGAATGCCAGGTGGCATGACGGCGTCCCGGTTACAAGCGACGATGTAAAATTTACCAATGACTTCCTGAAAGCGAACAACCTGACAATGGGATTCGTCCTGTCAGATGTGGTATCGGTCACCTGCCCTGATGAGTATACTGCAGTATTCCAGTTGAAGAACTCCTATTCTGTATGGCCTGATCGCCTCGCCCAGTCGCCGGGTATCGGTGTGTACCCAAGGCATGTCTTTGAGAAGGTACCTGACCCGAAGACCTGGCTGGACTCGCAGTTCATCGGCACCGGTCCGTTCCGGTTTGATAAAAGTGAACCCGGATATGTCAGGCTTGCCAGGAATGACTTGTATAGGGGAGAAAAACCTCGTGTAACCGGAGTTATCCTTAAGCTGGTCACCAACAAAGATAGCCAGGTCCTTGCGCTGAAAAACAAGGAAGTCGATGCAGTTTCCGGGATATCACCCGCCGTTGCGGAGAACCTCAGGAATGAGCCAGGAATCGGGATATTCACGATCCCTGGGACGACCGGGTACGAACTCGGGTTCAACATGGTCCGGTACCCGACCAACCTCTCGTTGTTCCGTCGTGCGATGAGCCACACCGTCGACCGGTTGACTATCTGTAATGTCCTAGGAAATGCACATCCGACAGAGACCACATTCCTATTGCCGGGAGTTGCAGGAGATTATGTAAACTCTGGAAAGACCGGGATGTATGACTATAACCTCTCCCTTGCCCGTGACCTGCTCCGGGAGGCCGGCTTTATCAGGGATAAACAGGGCACCCTTCGTGGCCCGGATGGAGATCCCGTTGAACTGACCCTGCCAATCGGTGGGAAAGGGTCTATCCCTGATGTTGAAAAGATCATCACGGTGCTCCGGAATAACTGGGCTGAGCTCGGTATCAAGGTAAAAACCGAGAAATACGATGAAGAAAGCCAGTATCGGAAGGCAGTTACCGGCAAATCGCATGTATTCATCGATGGCATGCCATCTATCCTGCATGATGACCCGGACGACCTGGTCAACTTTGCCGTGACTCCTCTCCAGCAATCGAACTATTATAACTTCAATGACACCGAGTTCAATTCCCTCACGGTAGAGGTGAGGAATACTATAGACAAGGGGGAACGGAAACGAATCGGGAACCGGATGCAGGAGATCCTCGCAAATAATATCCCCACCGTACCAATATGCAACACGGACAACTTCATCGCATACCGGAAGGATCGGTTCACCGGGTGGGAAGCATCCCTCCACTCAACGCACACCACCCTCCAGGACCCAAGGGTCCTTTCTGCCCTTCGTCCGGTTGCTGGGCCAACGTGATGAAAAACGGGGAAATACCCATTTTTTGGAGCTGGTAACAGGTGCGGGGGAGGTACCTCGGTAAGAGGCTTCTCTACAGCGGTATTACATTTTTTATCAGTATTACGATCACGTTTTTTATCCTCCACCTGATGCCAGGCGATTATATCACCAATTATCTCCTCTCTCTGGGAACTATTCTGCCTAAAGAGACAATCGCTGAGTTCTATCGCGAATTCGGATTGAACCTGCCACTTATTGACCAGTATTTCCTTTATATCAGGAATATTCTCATGGGAAACTGGGGGTATTCATACCAGTACTCTGTCCGGGTCCTGCCCCTGATCCTTGAGAAATTATACTGGACGATTGTGATCCTGTTGCCGGCGACGGGTATCGGGATACTCCTTGGTATGGTGACCGGCGCCTATTCTGGCTGGAGTGCCGGCTCGAAGCGGGACCTTGCGACGTTCAATGCCATGATTGTCATACGAGCCGTTCCTTCCTACTGGTGGGCGATCATCGCGGTGTACGTCTTCAGCTACGGCCTCAAACTCTTCCCTATAGGTGGCTATACCAGCATCTCGATTCTCTATTCAGGCATGGATGTGGCTGATGTCCTTCACCACGCGATTCTTCCGGTTTCCGTGCTCGTACTGACCATCACCGCCGGTAATTATTACCTGATGAGAAATTCGATGCTGGCAGTCATCGGGGAGGACTATATCACTACTGCCCGGACGAAAGGCCTCGGCGAGAACCGTATCCTGTGGCGCCATGGATTAAAAAATGCGGTGCTGCCAGTCGTGACCATTGCTACCATGCAGTGCGCTTCCATCATCACCGGGAGTATTTTTATTGAGACCGTCTTCTCCTGGCCGGGGATCGGCCTTTTAACGACCCAGGCGCTTCAGTCCCGGGACCTTCCGCTGCTTGAAGGTATCTTCCTCTTGGACACGCTTGTAGTGATTATCGCTAACCTTGCAGCCGATATGCTCTATCCCCTGCTCGATCCCAGGGTAAGGACAGATGGCAATGACTAGGGGGCCTGTTTTCTGGCTGAGTTGCGGTATTCTTGTCCTGTATGTAGCAGTCGGGATCACTGCACCATTGTGCACACCGTATGACCCGTATGCTATTACCGGGTCTCCCCTTGAGCCTCCGGGGAACTCCCACCCCCTTGGGACCAATGCCAATGGCCAGGATATCCTGAGCCAGCTCATCTATGGTACCCGGATCTCTCTCCTCGTGGGCTTCGGTGCGGCTGTTATCTCGTGTACCATTAGTACAGTTCTTGGTATCCAGACCGGCTATTACGGTGGACTCTTTGACGAGGTGGTCATGCGCATAATCGACATTTTCATGACGATCCCTCTTTTTCCCCTCCTGCTGGTCCTCACCCTCTTCTTCACTCCCGGAATAGTCACTACGGCAGTCCTGATGGGTGTCCTCGGCAGTACCCATGGTGTCCGGGTCCTCAGGTCCCAGGTCATCTCAATCCGTCACGCCTGTTTCATAGAGGGTGCACGGGCGATAGGGGCGCGGGATATGCATATCATGTCCTGCCACATCCTGCCGAATGTCATACCGCTTGTTACCGTCAAGTTCGTTTCATCGACCCAGCATTTCCTCTTGATGGGGGTTGGCCTGAGTTTCCTGGGGCTCGGCGACCCCATGGTGATCGACTGGGGGCAGATGATCCAGCAGGCCTATTCATCCGGGGGATTTGCACTTGGGCTCTGGTGGTGGCTCCTTCCACCAGGTCTTGCCGTTGTCGGTATATCCCTGGCCCTTGCCCTCCTCGGGTATAGCCACGAGGATGTCGCAAACCCCCGCCTCGAGGTGAACCGGGTGTGAGCCGGAAGGTCGCGGTCTGTCCGGGGGGACAGGTGTAATGGCATTGCTTGACATCTCTGCTCTCCAGGTCAGGTTCATGACCCGTAACCAAATCGTCCATGCCGTGGACTCGGTAGACCTGCTGCTGGAACGAGGGGACTCCTGTGCACTCGTGGGTGAATCCGGCTGCGGAAAGACCGTGCTTGGCATGGCTGTCCTGCGGCTCCTCCCTCCCAATGCAATTATTGAAGGGTCCGTGCGATACTTTGGTTTAGACCTGTCTGTCCTTGATGAAACCGGGATGGGCCATATACGGGGTAAAGAGATTGGTATGATCCCGCAGAATTCCGCGATGGCACTCAACCCCGTAATGAAGATCGGGCGCCAGGTCGGCGAATCCCTTGTATTCCACCGGGAGATGTCCCGTGATGCAGCTGCGAAGACCGCGGCTCTCCTGCTTCAGCGCATGGGGATTGATGACCCGGATCAGGCACTTCAGAAGTATCCCCACGAATTCTCAGGGGGGATGAGGGAGCGCATCCTCATCGCCATGGTCCTTGCGTGCAACCCGCCGCTGGTCATTGCAGATGAACCAACAGCAGGCCTGGATATCCTCGTCAAGAATCAGACCATTGCGCTGCTGAAGGAGCAGTTCAGCGATAAGACCCTCCTTTTGATCACGCATGACCTCGGCACTGCCCACGAACTTTGTTCACGAATTGCCGTGATGTATGCAGGGGAAATTGTGGAGTCCGGATCGACGAGGGAGGTCCTCACGAAGCCATTGCACCCGTATACCCAGGGCCTGCTGGCGTCGCTTCCGTCGGCTGGACTTCATCCCATTCCTGGCATGAGCCCTTCCCCGAACGAAATGCCCTGCGGGTGCAGGTTCTGTGCACGCTGCAGTTCTGCATTGGATACATGTCACACGGAGCACCCCGCACTGAAGAGCGCCGGGGGATCACGCCAGGTCCGGTGCCTGCGGTATGATTGAACTTGACGCAGTAACAAAAACGTATTCATCCGGCTACTTCTCCCGGCAGAAAACCGTTGCGGTTTCCGAAGCTACCCTGGAGATCCAGAGAGGCGAAACACTCGGGCTGGTCGGGGAGAGCGGGTGCGGGAAGAGCACTATCGGCAGGATTGCCCTCATGCTGACGAAGCCTACGAGCGGGAAAGTATGGTTCGACGGAGTTGAGCTATCAAGCCTCTCAAAACCTGCATTGCGGAAGCTTCGCCCGCGGATGCAGATCGTATTCCAGGACCCTGATACTTCTCTTAACCCGCGGATGGTGATCGGGGACTGTATTGCCGAGCCAGTCAAGATATGGCAGCGGTGCAGTGCGAATGAGACAACGGACCGGGTACTTGAGTTGATGGATATGGTTGGTATCCAGCAGGACCTGGTCTCCCGGTACCCGTTCGAACTGAGCGGGGGGCAAAAGCAGCGGGTCGCACTCGCAAGGGCCCTTGCACTGGACCCGGAGTTCATCGTGGCAGATGAGCCGACTGCCGCACTCGACCTTTCGGTGCAGGCACAGTTGCTACACCTTCTTAAAGATATCAGGAAGAAGAGGAACCTTACCCTTCTTTTCATCTCCCATGACCTCCAGGTGATCCGGAGCATGGCCGATCGCGTGGCGGTTATGAAGACGGGGAGGATTCTTGAAGAGCAAAAAACACCTGACCTCTTCACCAATCCGGAACACCCGTATACCTGTCAGCTGATAACTGCTGCCTACGAGGGGGATGCCTGGTTCGGGAAAGAGGTGAAAAGCACGCCTGTCCGGGCTTTTGAAGACCGGGAGGAGTATCGAACCGCATCAGGCCAGCCGTACGATTAAGGCATCACGTGACCGTGCACCAGGTACAGGCCTGGTGAGTGTTGAACCGCTTCGGATCTGCCCTCCGAATGTGACGTCACCTGGTAGTGCGCCTGTTTGCAGACGGGATACGTATCGAACCGCTTCGTCTGTTGATTGTCCCAGTATACTGGTGGTGTCGATCCAGTATCAATGGTGATGAACCGTATTTACACTGGCCGGATTACATTGGCCGGATGGGAAAGGACGGGAAGCCATGCCGGGGAAAGAGACCCGACGTGCGGAAACGCGGTTGAAATGAACTCCCGGGCACATGGCTGGAAAACCGGAAAAACCCCTCTCACCCAATGACGAAACAGGATGATCCGGGTGAATCTCCCGTGGAAATGATCCACCACTCCTACTGTGGCGGGTATTGCACTTCCCATAGTGTCATGGTATCACCCGGTAATTCCTTGGTATACTATGCTACGAAAAGACCCAGAATCACCGTTCCCTGATCCCGTCCCACCTTTCCCGGGGTGGCAGCGCAGGGTCTACCGGCTCCCCCGGGCGGTTACACAGGGGGATATCGATGCGTTCCTCGGGGAACAGGACTTGTATGTCCGGGAGAGCAGGACCGCACCAGTCCTGATAGTCCATAAATTCGGGGTCTTGGAGATCCATTTCATGATCGGGGAGAAGATCGCTGAAGTATGGTTCAGCCCTGACAACGCCGCCGGATCCGCCGAATACCTTGATGCCCTCTTCATGACGCGGTTTTAACAGTGGAAACGGGTTTGGGGGCAGGTCTTTTCCGGCATAGGAGGATCATCAGTCCGCGGTTACCCGGGTATAGAACGCACGGGTATGGGGACAACGTGGATATCTGGATAACGTGGATATTAATCGAATGAAAGGATTGTAATCCGGCATTCTGGAAAGAGAGAGGGATCAGTCGATCCCGATCATGACCTCAGTCGCTTTGACGACCGCGTAGACTGGCATTTCCTCCTTCGGTCTCATGTTCTCAGCAGACCACCTAGTGATCCCTAAAACAATCTCCGCTCCTCCCGGGAGTGTGACGGTCACCTCCGTGTTGTCAGGTATTTTCTTGGCCATCTTCACGGTTCCCTTCAGCTGGTTCCTTGCACGTACTTTCATATCAGCAAGGATGTAGCATATCCGGCATATTTATCGATTGAGATAAGAGACCTACGGGGATGTATGTTATCATATTTCTATAAAAATTCAGATTTTTTTCATTCGCTGGTTTTACTGGTTTGTGTCTTGTGCATGGTTGGAGTGGAACGGGGTGACAGGATCACTCTGTTATGAGATGCATAACCCGGTAAGACCGTGTACGGGAATGTGGTTCAATATAAAAAAACCACATCCGCGGTTTCCTTCTTGTATCCATATGTCGTTCAAAGGGAATCGTGTGATTTTTACCCTGTAGTATATTTGTTTCGCAAACAAATGGCCCTGGCACGTTCTTTTTTCCGGTTGATCACCCCGGTGTCCAGTTCTGCCACGTCTGCAAGTATACAGAAATCGATGAACATTTCAATATTGTTAAATAAAATAAATATATAATATTAATACAGGGTGTTTGTTAACACCTTGCAGTATCCAATTAGGAAGTGATTGTATGAAAAGGAGATGGAACGAATCGGAAAACGCCGTTTCACCCGTGATTGGAGTGATGCTGATGCTTGTCGTCACTATCATCATCGCAGCGGTAGTCTCGGCGTATGCGGGAAGTATTACTGGTAGTGCCGAAAAGGCTCCATCAATATCGATGGACGTTACGGTAAAAAACGCGGGATCATTTGCCAACAGCTATTTTGAGGCAAAAGTCCTCTCGATATCCGAACCGATCTCTACCAAGAACCTTAAATTGGTTACCAGCTGGGGGAAGGGAGGTAATACAAGTGTTATTTCCACTCTTCCTGGGAAATCGGTGACCAATTGGGATATCAATGCGAACCTTTCTAACATAACCGGAGCACCCTGGGGTTACGGGCCGGGTGTTACTCAGATGAACTCGGGTGTTCCCAACAAACCCGAACAGGAGTTTGGCAATTACACCCTTTACGGTGGAACAATTATATGTGCCCTCCCTGCAGGTCAAAGTGGGGGATTTATCACTCCTTCAAGCCCGGCAACTGAGGGCTATGGAGTTGTGAGCGCATTTACTTACACCGACTTTGAATATGCGCCGGGAGAAAAGGCCGATGGGATGCAGACGGTTCTCGGCAATGGTTGGGAAGCACTCCGGACTGGTGATGTCGTGAATGTCAAACTGGTCCATACACCGAGCGGTGCGACCATTTTCGAGAAAAACGTGGTGGTGAGCTAATATGAGGAATAAATCCCAATCCAATGATGCAGTCTCGCCGGTCATTGCTGTGATGCTGATGCTTGTCGTTACCATTATCATTGCCGCTATCGTCAGCGCATTTGCCGGTGGTCTGGGGGGGACGTCTCAAAAAACACCCCAAATCGTTCTTAAGGGGACCTACAGCCAGGAAAACGGTATGACCCTCACCCATGCCAGCGGGGACCCGGTCACTCTTACGGCTATCGATTTCATGACCACGCCGTCCGAGATAATGGGAACGGATGCGGGAAAATTTGCATGGATAGTCAACAAGACAATCCTGCTCGATCCTGCAAACTCAATGAAACCTGTTTACAATATATCAGCCGGTATCTACAACACTCAGACTTTCAAGTCCGGTGATACGTTGGTGGTCAATGCAACAAGTTGTGAAGATTATCGGGAAGATGGTAGTGGATTTGGGAAAGATCCACATGTACCCCCTGGAGTGAATGCAAATGCCCGGATTTTCTGGGTAAGTGAGACACATTCGAAATCAGCATATTTCGGGGCATATGCATTTGGCAATCCAAAGAATATCGGAAAGTATTTCTACCTCGATATGGTAGATTCGACCGGTAGTGTCATTTCGCGGGCAGTCGTTACCATAACGGGTTAACCGGCGGCGCAGAAAGAGAGAACAGTTGATTTACAATCAACCCTCACGATGCAGGCATTTCCTGCACCGGAGAACCGGGGAGGAGGATGCAACGGGGTGCATCCTCCCTACCCGCTACTTTTCCTTGCGTTTGGTCTGAACCGTGACCTGGCACTCTTGCATGTCGATCGCCGGACTGCTCTTTTATTATAAATAAAATGTCCTTCTAGCAAACCGTACTAATAAAAATTTGAACATATCTTGGTATTCGGGTCATCAACAGTGTATTACATGCTTTTTATTTGGTCCATAGCCTCACCCTGGTACATTGTACCGATGCACCAGGTCCGGTAGTACCCCCGGTCGCTTCATACCCACCCTGGCAGATGAACCAGGTTGAGACACCACCCTTACCGTTCCCCGTGTGTGAGGGGTGTTGTGCATCACTGGGCCCAGAAATGTCAATACCGCCTGAACGATGCTAGATCGGTGATATCCCTCTGCTATGAATTGGGGTTACCGGGCACCGGGTACCAGGTGGGCATTGTTATCCTGCCGGACGTGAGCACGTACAACACCAGTGACACCGCCGGAGATGAGGACGTTTACACCACCAGTGACACCGCCGAAAGTAAGCACGTTTACGCCGACCGTGGCATGTTGCTGTGCACCGGTGTGGATGCCCTGAAGCAACCCGCTTTTACGTATCCTATTCTTCTCATCAGGGGGAAACCAACCATCCGTCAATAAAAACCCGCCATCTGGCGATAATGCATGTAAATAGCCGGGTTTACAAGATCAATAATATTGTCTTTTTACAAAATAAATTGATCAAATTTAATAGTAATAACACTAATTAATTTGTGTTGCGCAGGTGTGGGCCCTCCTGCACAACACCGGACAATTTGAGTGATAAAATGAAGAAAAATGCAGGAGACGCCGTATCACCGGTCATCGGCGTTATGCTGATGCTCGTCGTAACGATCATCATCGCCGCGGTCGTGAGCGGGTTTGCCGGTGGCCTTGGTGGCGGCACGAAGGTCGCGCCGGCGGCAACACTCGATGTGAAGATACGAGCCCTTGAGAACTATGGAGCGATACCCCCGTGGGGGGACGGGTTTTACTGTCCCGGTATGATGATCGAGCACCTGTCAGGGGACGTTCTTCCCACGAAGGACCTCCAGATCATCACGTACGTAACGAATAAAACGTCGGGTGCGATAGTGAAGGGGGGCCTTGATGGCGAAGTCGCCGTCAATGGCAGTGCAGACTGGACTACATGGAATGGCACCATGTGGTGTGGGGTGCTCTTCTTAAACGACCAGAACCGCTTCGGAACTGACACCCTCCAGGACTCAAAAGACGGGAATGACAACTGGTTCGGAAATGCTTCGGCAATCTTCCGGCCGGGGGACATCCTCTGCGACCCCCACGGGTTTGCAGGGAACTACAATGACAATGACGGACCCGGGAGCCCGCACGTCAACCCGGCGATGAACCATCTCTTCGGGATCAACTGCTCGGACACATCGTCCGGCTTCGTCCCCGGTGCAGTCGTCGACGTGAAGATCCTTGACAAGCCAAGCGGAAAGTACATTTTTGACCGGAAGGTGACCGTCCAATGAAGATCCGTTCTCCACTGAAGATCTGTTCTGAATCCGCGGTCTCGCCGGTCATCGGCGTTATGCTGATGCTCGTTGTGACGATCATCATCGCCGCAGTCGTCAGCGGTTTCGCTGGCGGCCTGGGAGGGGGGGCTGTGAAAGCACCACAGGCGGCCGTGGAATGCACCGCCGATCTCACTGGCCACCAGTTCCTCTTCGAGCACAAGGGTGGGGATGCGTTCGCCCTCAAGGACATCAAGGTCGTCCTTGCATCTGAGGATACCAAGAGCACCCTGACCATGGCGGATATCGGCAGCAACGTGATCGCCTTTGAGGAAATAGGCGCCACAGACAACATGATCGCACCTGGTGACAAGTTCGTCCTGCGCGGTTCCGCCCCGGGCTGGGGTGAGGGAATCGATTATGGGAGCCTGAACCTCCTGAAGAACAGCCGGGTCAAGTGGACGATCGTCGACAAGGCGACCGACAAGACCATCTCGACCGGGACAATTGCGCTCGTATGAGCGACAGGGTCGCCGGAGAGAAGACGGGGGACCATCCCAGGTTACCTTTAGCCCCCCCTCTCTTCCCATCCCGTGTACCCGTGGTTTGACATGACGTGAGACCATGCAAAAGTGGTTGGAATTACTCATCATATTCATCGTCTTTGCATCTCCTCTCCCGGCATCTGCATCAGTGCTCGTGGACGACACGGGCGTCGCCGTCACCATCTCGCCTGTCCCCCAGAGGATAGTCTCCCTCTCGCCATCCAACACAGAGATCGCTTTTGCGCTTGGACTGGGGGACCGGGTCGTCGGTGTGACCGAGTTCTGCAATTATCCCCCCGAAGCCGGTGCGAAACCGAAGGTAGGGGGGTACAGCACCGTGAGCATCGAGAAGGTCGTGGCCCTCAGGCCAGACTTGGTCCTCGGTGCGTTTGGCAACGGGGAAGAGACCGTCAGCAGGATCCGGTCCCTCGGGTATCCTGTTGTTGCCCTCAACCCCGGGAGCCTTGCCGGTGTACTGCACGATATCCAGCTTGTCGGCCAGGCGGCAGGTGCAGAGGAGAACGCGAGCAGGCTTGCCCGTTCCCTCGGGGAGCGGGTCCGTGCCGTTGAAACCAGTGCCAGCAGGGTAAAAGACCGGCCCAGGGTCGCCCACGTCATCTGGAGTGACCCAGTATATGTCAGCGGGAACGGGACCTTCCAGGACGAGCTCATCCGGACTGCCGGCGGGGTGAATGCCTTCTCCCGCATGGAAGGCTGGCAGAACATAGGGATCGAGGACTTCATCCGGGCAGACCCCGAGGTGCTGGTCGTCAACAGCGGGTCCGGGATGGGAGGCGGGGAAGATGCGATCATGCGGTTCTTCAAGGAAGACCCCCGTTTCTCCCGCGTGTCCGCGGTCCGTGACCACCGCCTCTACTGTGTCGATACCGACACGGTGGACCGGGCAGGGCCGCGGGTCGTGGATGCACTGGAGGTATTCGCCCAGAGCATTCACCCGGACCCGTCCCAGGACGTGACGATGCCCTCCTCGGGAGCCACGCAGCCCCATGCGGCCGGTGACGCGACATCCGGCCCTGCCGCGGCCCTCATCATTGCCACCCTCCTCGCCATGGTAGGGGGTGCAGCACGCCGGTGAGCCCGGCACTGCCCGGGGGGTGCGGTGTAATGCCGCGTGATAGATCCTATGGCCTTAGATCGCATGTCTTTCGCTCATGCGATACCGGATGAAGGTGATGCGAAGGGGACAGGACCACAGGATCCTCTGAACGCGTACCATGCACACAGGATGAAATCCGTACAATGCAGTTCTTACATTCGAGAGAAAAAGAATCCAGGTGTAAAAATGCCACGGTATTATGGTTATAACCCGGTAGGCACCGTGAAGAGTGCCATAGAATCATTTGAATCGACCACCCAGGTGCGGGCACCAGGAGGAATACTGCTTGGAAAAGTCTACGTGGATATCTGCGACGAGGAATGGGGCCTTGCGATAGCGTACAACCGGGTGCATGCCCCGGGAATCCATGGACCCGAACCCGTCTACGAGGTGAGGTATACGCACAGCCCCGGTGGACCCGGAGAGACAAAGAGGATTGATACGCGAACTGATGGTCCTGGTACCATCACGACCGGCCCCTTTGCCTCAATTGATGATTTCCTCGCGTGGGCCGTGAAGGAAGAGAACGGTTATATCGCAGGTACGAAGACATGATATGACCGCAGATATGAAACGGGCCGCGTGTATCCTCGTCATCCTCTCGTTTCTCGTAGTGGTGGGCGTGGTTATCTGCACGCTCATCGGCCCGGCCGGGATACCCGGCATCGGGCTTTCAGGAACAGATATTTCATCGGTTATCCTCTTCTCGGTCCGGCTCCCCCGGGTGATGGCAGCCCTCTTTGTGGGGATAGGCCTCGCCTCGGCAGGAGTCGTGATGCAGGGCCTCTTTCGCAACTCCATGGCAGATCCCTACATCCTCGGCACATCGGCCGGCGGCGTCCTCGGGGCCGCCCTTGCAGTCCTCCTCTTTAACGGTGCATTCCGCTGGGTGCTCGCTTCCCTTGGAGGTATCTTTGCGACATTTCTCGTCTACCTCATCTCGCGGAAGGGTGGCCGGTTCCCGGTAGAGCAGCTCCTCCTCACCGGTATCGCCGTCACGATGTTCCTCTCGGCCATCCTCTCCTTCCTGATGTACACCTCGGGGAACAACCTTCACCAGATCTTCCTGTGGCTGATGGGGGGGTTCTGGAGCATCTCCTGGGGAGATGTCTGGATCGGGCTCCTCATCGTTCCCATCTCCCTCTCCCTCCTGGTATTTTCAAGGGAACTGAATATCTTCTCTCTCGGCGAGGAGGGCGCGGCCCACCTCGGGGTTGACACCGAGTCACTGAAGAAGATCCTCCTCCTGGCGAGCTCGCTCATCACCGGCCTTGCTGTTGCAATAGCCGGGATGATCGGGTTCATCGGGCTGATCACCCCGCACCTGATGCGTCTCGTAGTCGGTCCGGATCACCGCGTCCTCCTCCCGGCGTCAATGATGGCCGGGGGTGTCCTGCTGGTCTTCTCTGACATGCTTGCCCGTACCGTGGGCAACGAGAGCCCAGTCGGGGTGATAACCGCCTTCTTCGGGGCCCCGTTTTTCATCTTTCTCCTAAAAAGGAGGTACTCCGCGTGATCGACGTCTGTGGGGTCCACCTCGCGTACGGGGCAGAACAAATTTTGGAAGAAGTTTCTTTCCGCTCTGGAGCCGGGGAGTTCCTCGGCATCATCGGCCCCAACGGTTCGGGGAAGACAACCCTTCTGAAGGCCATGAGTCGCGTTCTCTCCCCTTCCCGCGGGGCAGTCCTCCTCGATGGCCGGTCACTTGACCTCTTCTCTCCCCGCGAACTCTCCCGGCGTATCGCGGTCGTGCCTCAGGCGGCAGAAGCCGGGTATGACTTCACGGTCAGCGATGTCGTGATGATGGGCCGTTACCCGCATATCGGGAGGTTAGGGAAGGAGACCGCGGTTGACCGGGAGATGGGGTACAGGGCTATGGAGGTCACCGGGGTGCTGCACATGAAGGACCGGTCCGTGCAGTCGATCAGCGGCGGGGAACTCCAGCGCGTCATCATCGCCCGGGCCCTTGCGCAGGAGCCGAAAGTCCTCCTGCTCGATGAACCGACCGCCCACCTTGACCTTGGCCAGCAGATCGGGATCCTCCAGACGATGAAGGAGATGTCCGGTAAGATCGCGGTCATCGGGGTCTTCCATGACCTGAACTATGCGGCACACTATTGCGATCGCCTTATCGCCCTCGCCAGCCACAGGGTCCTTGCCATGGGGGAGCCGGTGGAAGTGCTCACGCCGTCGCTCATTCACGAGGCCTTCGGGATCAGAGTTGATGTACGAAAGAACCCGGCAACCGGGCGCCCATTCGTCGTCCCCCTGATGGCGGTCACACCCGCGGTCCTCCCGGGTGAGAGACTTCCCCGCGTGCACGTCATCTGCGGGGGCGGGTCAGGCGGAAATCTTCTTCCCGTACTCCATGCCGCGGGCTATCCTGTCACGGCAGGGGTCCTCTCGGTGAACGACTCGGATTATACGACCGCAGTGAGCCTCGGGGTTCCGGTCATCAGCGAGCCGCCATTTGCTCCGGT
>LAHU01010985.1_pt1 | contig 17605 bp, 15 predicted proteins | sample 329631 | NCBI WGS metagenome assembly LAHU01 (sample SAMN03275698, study PRJNA271635) | activated sludge metagenome | isolation source: sample C-0 Zero hour mixed sludge faded in reactor as a methanogenic...
AGCTTCGTCGGATGCGAGGGGCGGGCCATAAAAGCCTTCAGAATCGGATCGATCAAGGAGATGGCGGCGTACGGGCGTTTGGGTTGTCATGCAGATCCCATCAAAAAACGGAGGAGATCCTTTGATCGTTACCGAGCATATCGACTTTCAGACCCGAGGAAACGGCGAGATGACCGAACTGACCGGAAAGGTCGCCGCCATCATCGAGAGGACGGGGCTTTCTGCTGGGATCGTCGTCGTCTTCGCCTCCGGCGCCACGGGGGCGGTCACCACCATCGAGTACGAGGCCGGCCTCGTGGCGGATATGAAGGGCGCCCTGGAGAGGATAGCGCCAGTGGATATCGAGTACGCCCATAACCAGAGGTGGGGGGACGGCAACGGCCACTCCCACATCCGGGCCTCGGTGATCGGCCCAAGCCTCGTCATCCCTTTTGCAAACGGGAAGCTTCTCCTCGGCACATGGCAGCAGATAGTCTTTCTGGACCTGGACAATAGACCACGATACCGGAGGGTCGTCGTCCAGATCATCGGCGAGGGATAGGCGAGGGGAAGGGCTGGCGTCCCCTTCGCTTCAACCTCGCCACCGCCTCACCGACCTATGGCCAGCAGCACCAGAAGGATGGCGAGCCTGACGAGGATGCTCACCCCCGTGGAGAAGAGGACTATGCCGACCCCGAGGCGGGGGCCGAAGAGCCCGACGTAGCGGGGGAGGAGGCTTCTAGCGGCGAAGAGGGGGAGCATGAACATGCTCCCCAGCATCAGGACGATCATCGCCTGGACTGGAGTGATCCCGTGGCTAGCGATCATCGGCCCCAGGAGGGAGATCCCGACGATGGGGCTTGCGACGTAGGTCGTCAGGGGGACGATGCTCTCCGGAGGGATCCCGAAGATCTCCGCCAGGGGGAGGACGCTGAAGGCGTCGAAGGCTCCCCGGTCCCTCAGGGCGAAGACCGCGGCCGTCATGGTGACGTAGATCGCGGCGATCTTGAGAAAGAGCCTCCTCTCTCGCCGGAAGGACCTCGCCACCGCCTCCCGGAGGGAGGCCCTCTCCTGGGGGATAGGGTCGGGGATCCGGCAGCTCCTCTCGACGAGGAATAACCTGGAGAGGATCACCACCGCGAATATCTTGACGAGGGCGGTGACGATGAAGACGAACGCGTAAAAGCCTCCCACCAGAAGCCCCAGGGCCGGAAGGACAATGGGTATCTGGTAGGTGAAGAGCTCCCGGAAGTAGACGGGGATGCTGTTCATGATGGCGCAGAGGACCACCTCCCTCTCGCTGAGGCGCCCTTCGTCCCGGAACCTCGCCACCATCCCGTTGGCAGCCACCGCCGACCCCAGGGATACGACGAAGGTGGAGGCGCAGGCGTCGGGGAGCCTCGTGAAGGAGAAGATGGGGCTTGCGATCCTGGATATGCCCTGGAGGAGACCCATCTCCGTCAGGACGCCGGCGCCGAAGAGGCCGATCCCCATCATAGCCAGGATGGGAGATGCGAAATCGAGGGTCCTGAGGAGGAGATCTATCATCGTACCTAGGTCTCTCCCCGCCGATAGATCAAGGTATTCCAGCGGCGAGCCCCAGGACGAGTTCGCGCAGGGGGGCCTTGACGCGGCCATGCCCGCATCTTCAGCCCCGGTGGGGGTGGCCTCCATCGACGGTACTTCTTCAATATATGAAAAGATACTTATCTCTTGCCCTGAGAATAAATGAAGAAAGATCGGGGAGGTCAGGGACGGGCCTTCGCCGACCGATGGATTTGGAGGATTTGTCGATGAGACTATTGCCGCTGGAGAGGCTCGGTGCGCGGTCGAGGGGCACATCGCCGGAGGTCTTCGACTTCCGCGTCCTCCTCCCCTGGGTCTATGCTCGGGACGGAAACCGCCTCTTCGTTAAGATTATTCACGAGAAGGACCAGTTCATCCAGGATGTACAGCCGTTGGAGTTTGAGATGGATCAGTCGGAGGACCCCGACTACGGCGCCCTCTGGTCCGCAGAGGTGGAGATCGATCCGGACTCAGGGGACCGCCATCCCGACTCGCACTTTGGTGAAGACGGGAGGTACGTCTACAGGTACCAGCTGGAATCTCCGCTCCTCGAAGGGCCTATCGACTGGATCGTCGATCCCTTCGCCCGGGAGTTCGGCGTCGGAAAGCTCTCAGCGATCACCAAGGGATATGATAGGGACTACCGGTACCGCTGGAGCGATGACGAGGAAGGGTGGAAGACCCCTCCTCTCGACGAGCTGATCGTCTACGAGCTGATGATAAACGAGTTTGGGGGATCCATCGGCGACGCCATCGACCGGCTCGACTACCTCCAGGACCTGGGGATAAACTGCGTCGAGGTGATGCCGGTCTCCAACGTCTCCAACACCGTCGACTGGGGCTTTCTTCCCATCGGCTACTTCGGGGTCGACGAGCGTTTCGGCAAAAGGTGCCACATGCAGAGGTTCGTCGACGCCGCCCACAGGAGGGGAATCGCCGTCATTCTGGACGTCGTATACGGCCATACCAGCGACCAGTTCCCCTACTGCTACCTCTACGACAGGCTTCACTACACCGAAAACCCCTTCATGGGACCCTTCGCGAAGGATTACTTCGGCAGGAGCACCGACTTCAACCGTTTGATCACTCAAGACTTCTTCTTCACCGTCAACTACCACTGGCTCGAGGTCTACCACGTCGACGGATTTCGGTACGACTGCGTCCCCAACTACTGGGACGGCCCTGTGGGGAGGGGTTATGCCTCCCTCGTCTACGAGACCTACAACTTGGTCAAGGCGAAGGCCGATGACTGGCGGAGGTTCTTCGACGGCGGATCCATCAACCTGATCCAGTGTGCTGAGCAGCTGGAGGGGCCGAGGGATGTCCTCTGGGAGACTTACAGCAACTGCACCTGGCAGAACGATACCCTGGACGCGGCGAAGAAGGTGGCCCGAGGGAACGACGGATGGCTGACAGCCCTCGGCTTTTGCCTAGGCCTGATGGATTATCCTACGGAGGTGTTGGCGAACGGCGACGTGATCAGGAAGACCGCCCTCCAGTACCTGGAGAACCACGACCATCCCCGCCTCGTCTGCAACTTCGGCACCCTCCCGAAGGGGATCGACGAAAGCCTCAGGCTCCTGAGAGAGAGGAATCCGGACCTCTGCGGGGCGATCGGACCGGACCTTCTCCCCCTGAAGGACGGGGACCGGGGGCTCTGGTACAAGGTCCAGCCCTACCTGATCGGGATCTTCGCCGCCAAGGGGATACCGATGATCTGGCAGGGGCAGGAGTTCGGAGAGAACTACTTCATACCCGAGAGGGGGATGGGGAGGGTGATCCTCTTCAGGCCGGTCCGGTGGGACTACTTCTACGATCCCGTCGGGAAGAGGATGGTCTCCCTCGTCCGGAGGCTGATCAAGATGCGACGCTCGCCCCAGTTCCAGAGGGGGAGACACCACTTCATCAACGATGGCTACCGCTACCAGTCCAGGGGCCTCCTCCTCTTCTCAAGGGAGGACGGGGAGCGCTACAGCCTCGTCGCCCTCAACTTCACCGATCGGGATCAGGAGGTGGAGTTCCAGTTCCCCTTCGGCGGAGATTATCGGGAGGAGCTCCACGCCATCGACGACTTAGAGGATGTGGTGGCTGGTCGATGGACCAGCATTTTGGTGCCCAGCAATTATGGGAGGGTCTGGACCGTCTCGAAATGACAAAGATCGAAGAGCAGCCGGTCGAAAGCCGGAGTGTAGGGGTATATCCTTAATCAATGGACCTAGGCTTTACAATGGCACCCTATCCGCTCGATCTCCCGGCAAGATCGTCACTAAGGGAAGGTTCGTGGAAGACGACGAGGAGTTCACCTTCACCCACGGCTTTCAGCTGATTCTCTCAGAAAGCCTCTACTACCGTCGACGACAGCATAGAAGGGCTCTGCTAAGAAGCTTGTATCTTGCGGGAGACGTCCCAATGAACGTCTCTAGCGAGCCCTAGGTGACGATCGAGACGCAAAAGTCGATCTTGAACATGGCTCCATAGATCCATGCTGATCTTTTTGTAGCCTTCAAGCTGATCACGTTGATTCACGTTAATGGGCTCTTTGGCTGCCACGAGGTTTCTTACAATGGAGAACTTCGCCAGATCCAGATAAAGAGCTGCATATCAGGTGATGGGGAAGGGCCGGTTCCTGATATTAGGCGACTCCTCCACCTCCCCAGACGCCATGGAGCAGTGGCTGGAAAAGGTCGGATCCCGGAAGATGGGCCCCCCGGGATAGGATGAGGGTAAGGTGATCAGGGACGATTTGGCGGTATAGATGGCAAGACGGCAGATATCTCGATAAAATCTGATTTGATCTGGATCGGATTATCCTGAGGGGCCCTGCCATCGCTGGCGAGATGAGACTATTCCGGTTTCAGATCATTTTTTTCTCACAGAGATCACCGATAACCTTCCCCCTCGGGATATGGGTGTATCATTCTCGCAATATTTATATGCTATGCCGTAGAATGGTAGATTCAGAACAATAGGGGAGCAATACGAAATGATGTGGGGTGACTCATAATGAGATCTCTTCCTTTTAGCAGGACAGCTCTGACGGTACTGGTTTTGGCTCTGGCTGCGTCCTCGGCCTCCGGGGACAGTGACGAGTACGGATCAAAGGTTGAACTGGGAGACCCAGACATGGGATTAGCTCTCAGTCCCTTTTATGTAAGTCCCGAGTTCGCCTTCTGGGATAAGAACGAAAACGAAAGACTCGACCCGGATGAGGTGGTCTACCTAAACATAAATCCAACTGACGACGTCGTCAGCGAAAATGACGTCCGCCTGACGGATTTCGTGAATCCTCCTACCACTTATCATGCAGGGTCTCAAGTATCCATTGGCGACTTCGACTTGGGAAGGAAGCTCATCAAGTTCGGGACCGCCAAAAACCCCAGGGCAGAGCTGCGGTATATTGATATGGACGATAAAGGACCCTACAGCTTTGAGGACGAAATATACCTCATTGCTGAGCCAGTTGAAGTCTCACAGGGAGACATCCGGATCACCGGTTTTTTACCATCTTCATACGTTCCTGGATCGAGAGTTACGGCTGGCGAGGACGATATCAGTCACAAAACCTTGACGCTCCCTGGGATGCTCAGCTTCTTGAACAAAAACGGAGACATCAATAACGGGGGATATGCCATCTACGATAAAGGGGACGTGGTTTACATAGATACTCAGTACCCGTTCTATGTGGTGACCGTAAACGATGTCAGATTGTCAGATTTAGATTGGGTCCCAATTCTTATGGAGGGTTTGATGCCGCCTGAGTCGACATCATTTCCGAGCGTGGAAGCGCCTTGAGATATTTTATCCGAACGACTCTCGGTCGTCTGACCGCTAGAGCCGTATGAGCAAGGTCGGGATTGAGGGCGAAAGGTTGGATTGTATCGCCTACCGCCCGCCGACCATTTTTCGATCGATTCAAATACCACAAGCCTCCATCGGGGGAAGGATGCGACTTTTGGGCGCCGACGAGGCGGGGAAGGGTCCGGTGATCGGCTCGATGTTCGTCGCCGGCGTGGTCATCGACGAGGATCGGCTCTTTGACCTCGCGGCCCTGGGGGTGAAGGACTCAAAGCTCCTCTCACCAGCGAGGAGGGAGGTCCTCGCCGGCAGGATCGAGAAGATCGCTCTCGACAAATACGTCCTGGAGGTGAGGCCCGAGGTGATCGACGAGCTCCGGAAGATCATGACCATGAACGATGTCATGGTTCGGAGTTTCTCTAAGGTTCTGGAGAACCTCTCGGCGGATAGAGCGATCCTCGACGCCGCCGACGTGAACGCTGAGCGCTTCGCCCGGAGGGTGAAGGAGGTCAGCGGGACGGAGATGGAGGTCGTCGCCGAGCACCGGGCCGATAGAAACCACCCGGTCGTCGCCGCCGCCTCGATCCTGGCCAAGGTGAAGAGGGACCGGTCGGTACGGGAGATCGAGGTCGCGGTCGGACGAGAGATCGGGAGCGGCTACCCCTCAGATCCCGCCACCGTCCGGTTCCTCGAATCCTGGGTGACGGAGCACGGCGACCTCCCTCCCGTCGCGAGGCAGAGCTGGAAGACCGCAGAACGGATAAAAGCTAGATTTATATAGGCACCCCGTGGTTGTTAGGGACGAGGGATAAAACTTGGATATCGAGGACACGCTGCTGATGATCCCGGGGCCTGTAAAGGTTCCCCAGAGGGTGCTCCGGGCCATGTCGAAGCCGATGATCAGCCACCGAAGCGCCGACTTCGAGAAGATCTACGAGGACTGCAGGTTGAGGCTGAGGGACCTCTTCGATACGAAGAACGAAGTCGTGGTCCTGAGCGGCAGCGGAACCGCCGGCATGGAGGCGGCCGTCGGCGGGATCATCGGCAAAGGGGAGAAGGTCGTCACCATCACCAACGGAAAGTTCGGCGAGAGGTTCACGGAGCTCGGCGACCGTTACGGGACCTCAGTCCCCCTCGACTTCCCCTGGGGAACCCCCTTCGACCTGGAACGGGTAAAGGCGGCCTTGGAGGAAGGCGCGAAGGCGATCACCATGGTCCACAACGAGACCTCCGTCGGGATCGTCAACCCAGCGAAGGAGGTCGGGAAGCTCGCGAGGAAGTACGATGCCGTATTCATCGTCGACGGGATCTCCTCCGTCGGGGGTAACGAGTTTCTCACCGACGAATGGGGGGTCGACATCGCCATCACCGGATCTCAGAAGTGTCTCGCCGTCCCGCCAGGGCTCGCCATGGTGGCCGTAAGCGAGAGGGCGATGGATCTCTTGGAGGAGGGGAAGGGCGGCTACTACACCGACCTCAAGGCCCACCTGAAAAAGGCCAAGAAGAACCAGACCCCCTATACCCCGGCCGTCTCCCTCTTCTTCGCCCTCCAGGAGGCGCTGACGATCGCCTCCGAGGAGGGCTTCCCCGAGAGGCGGGCGCGGATGGCTGGCCTCGCCGGAGGGGTTAGAGCTGCAGCATCTTCCCTCGGAATCGAGCTCTCCCCCCAGGTGAACGAGCACACCACCTACTCCAACACCGTCACCGCCATGAAGATGCCAAATGGCATCAACGACAGCCAGCTTCGAGGAGGGATGCGAAAGCGCGGAGTCGGCGTCTCCGGCGGCCAGGAAGGGCTCAAGGGGAAGATCTTCAGGATCGGGACCATGGGGGCCTGCACCGAGGCCGACGTCCTCAGGACCATTTCGACCCTGGAGCTGGTCCTGAAGAAGGAGGGCGTAATATCCAGCCTCGGGGCCGGGATAGAGGCGGCGAGCAGGGCGATAGACGCCTGAACCTCGCACAAAAATTTTTCGTCTTCGGCGCCCTCGAATCGGTATATTCTGCCGACGATCTGTTCATCCGTTAACATTTAATAGAGATATATCTTTCATGGCTCCGGGGGCAGATCGAGAGAACTAACCGGACAGATCAGGTGGGTTGTGAAAGAGAATCGCATAAATCGGATGGGGTTGTTAAAGCTTGATATCTCCTAGATCCGCTATCGTCGTTTTTGTAGCCATCACTTTAGTTCTGACACCGGCCCTCGGCCGGACGGAAGCGTCGATGAGCTTCCAGCAGAGCGGCACCACGAATATGCCGTACAACGTCAACCAGCCCATCGTCTACAAAGTCCACCTGACGAATGCGATGAACAGCCCCATGCGCTACGTGGTGGATCTGGAGGTCGGACCCGATTACACCGACTATTCCGCCTCAAAAAAATACACTTCAGACGTCAGTCTCACGGCTCGTTCAGCTCAGGACGTCACCTTCGACGTCAACTTTAGGTCCCCGGAGATGATCCGAGGAGCCTTCGGAAGATGGGCCACCGACGATAACGACACCAGCATCTGGGAGAAGAAGGGCTGGTATAGGGTTTTGATTACGCCCCTCGTCGGCGATCCGGTGAGCCTGGAGAGCTACGATGGCGAGCCCACCCTCATCAAGATGATCACCGTCTACAAGAACGCCGAGGTGTCCCCGAAGATGGGGACGGACGCTGAACTCTACAGCTATCGGATCGACGTATTCTCCAGCGCCGTCGATAGCGTATCCCTCCAGGTCGCTCCCGAGGCGATCGGCCCCTGGAAGGACTGCGGGAGCAGGAACTACACCAACATCGGCGAATGGCAGACCCTGATGTGGGACGACATCGCCCTCGACTTCGACTTCATCAAGGCCCGGTACAGGTTCGTCGGAAGAAAGCAGACTGAGGCCTTTGAGGGCCCCTTCTGGCCGGTGGAATACGAATACGCGAACGCCACCGTCACCCCAAAAGACGGCTTCTCGAGGTCGCCTTTCACCTATGCCCTAGATTTCAGGGGCTCCAAGAGCTTGGACGTCGGCCTCAACATCTGGGATATAGACCAGAACCTCTTCAAGCTCGTCGAGAAGAAGAGGTATGCAAACGCTACCAGCTGGCAGAGTTTAGTCTGGACCGGCGTCACGCCGAGCGAGGCGATAGGCTCGGAGGGGAGCTCCTCCTACTTCTTCAGCTTCTACTACCCTGGGTCAGAGAGCCCCCTGGGGACCAGCCGGGAGGAGGAGGGGAAGGTGAACCTCGGCCCCGATATCGTCCTGATCAAGTATGATAACGCCACCGTATCTCCTGAGAGGGGGAGCGCCGTAGCCCGGTACACCTATTCGGTGGACGTCAGCACCGCCCTCCCCGTCTGCGACATAGAGCTCCAGACGACCGAGCCTGGCTCAGGGATCTGGAGGTCCCAGGGGATAGCCACCTACAACGGCGACCCCCGGTTGACCTGGAAGGACGTCGCCTTCGACGGCGACGTAGCCGGCAACGTAACCTACCGGTTTATAAGGGCTGCTTCGCCCCCCACCGTTTATACAGGCCCCGTCATCTTCAAAGAGTCGATCGTCGGACGGGTCTCTCCATCCAACGGGTCGATCGGGTCCTGGGATTCGAGCTTCCACCAGCCGCGAGAGAGGCTCGTCCGGGTGCCTTACGTCTACGCGGTTGAGATAGATACCGTGGAGGGGTCCGATCCGGTGGTCGTGAAGCTGGAGTTATACGATCCGGTCCGAAATGCCTGGATCGAGGCGGGAAAACCTCAGAGCTACAACTTCACCCAGGGGTCTCTCAACTTCACCCTCGACGAGCTCCCCTTCGCCGAGCCGTTCCTCGGCGAGTCGAGGTTCAGGTTCCTCTCCGGGACGAGATTCCTGGACGGCCAGGAGGGTTTCGTCGGTCCTGAGATCGAGGTAAACTTCAGAAACAAGACATGGAACGTCTCCTACGACAACGCCCGGGGCGATTACGTCTACACCTACGGCGTGGAGGTCCGCTCCTCCCTTCCCAGCGTATCCGTCGACCTCGTCACCACCATGGACCGAACAGTCTGGACCCTGGCAGGGGACCCCCAGGTCTACGCCTCAGAATCCTCCGAGTGGCAGAGGCTCGAGTGGAAGGGTTACCCGTATTATCTGGAGGTAGACTTCTCGCCGGTCGTGAGCTGATATGAAGAGATTGGCAGCATTCCTCATCGTGACCCTCCTTCTCCTCCCCCTGGTGGTCGAGGCCCAGGGGGTGAGCCCCTCGCCGCCGAAGTCCACCCCCTCATCCAGCGGAGGGAGCAGCGGCGGGGCGTCCACCACCACGAGCGGGGGAAAGAAGATCGTCAAGCTGGAGCTGGACGACCTCATCGGCAACCTGGAGAAATGGAAGCAGGACGAGCCCCAGGAGTACGAGTACCTCAAAAAGCTCCTCCATATACCCTTCGTCCCGCCGAAGAATTACTCCGCTCCGACGGTCCTGATATGGTACCCTTCAGAGAAGACAAAGATCACAAGAAATGACAATCTGGACATCTATGCCTATGTGAAGAATGACAACCCCATCGAGGTCAGGTCAGACGTCTACCTTTACCTGGAGGCGAAGGGTCCGGGGGATGAGAACTTCACCAGGGTCGGATCTCAGAGGGTGATCCTCGCGAACGAGTACTCCCAGAAGTCCAACTCCACCATCCGGGACTGGTCCGGGCTGACTCCGTTCGTCGATTCGAGGGTGGTGGGGAACGCCACCTTCCGGATTTGGTTCAACGACATGCACAGCACCTACCTCACCGACACCATGTACACCAGGCCCTATCAGAAAGACGATTATTACAGCATCCTGGAGCTCGAGCTCGTCAACAGCCCCCCGGAGGTCGTGGGGGAGAGCATCAGGGTTGAGCCAGCAAGGGCCAGGTATAACGATCCGATCCGGTATGCGTCCCGGTTCGTCGACGCCGATGGGGACCTCGTCAACGTCACCCTCCAAGTCCTTGACGACCAGGGGAGGGAGCGGGCGAACCTCACCCAGGAGGTGAAGTCGGGGACGAACGTCACATTCTCTGCCAGCGAGTACGGCCTCTTTGGCGAGGGGGACGCTGGGAGGAACTTCTCTTACCGGTTCACCTACGGCGACGGCCTCGATGGCAACGCGACGGAGATATATCCCGGGCCGAGCCTCCTCCCCAGCCCCAAGATCTTCGTCTCGGACTCCAATGTGGAGGCCGCGGACGAGAACCGGTACTGGTGGCAGAACTATCGGTTCAGCCTCAAGGTGAAGAACCTGGAGGTGGATAACCTTCGGATAGACCTCTACACCAGCACCCCGTCCCACCCCAACCGGTATCAGGATACGAGGGTTATCAACGCCTCTGAGGATGCGCAGGTCGTCCTCTTCGACCTCAGGCCCTTCGACGTATCCGACGCCGACGAAAGCTTCACCTACTACTTCAAGTACTCGGCTACCGACCAGAACTCTGAAGAGATGATGGGCGGAACCTCCGATGGGAAGATCCATCCGAAGATCGTCAGGTATCCGATATACTCGGCGGTGACCATCGGAAACCTCCTCTTCGTTCTGCTGGCAGCCCTTGCAGGTGGGATCGTGATCGAAAGGAAGTGGTACCGATGAGCGACCTGAACGAGACGGTGGCGACGGTCCAGGCCGTCGATATATCGTCGGGGCTGGCCTCCGAGGGGTTATCGAGCTTCCTCGCCGGCATCTATTCCAACGGCCTTTTGGGCGTCGGGATATTCATCGCCCTCCTGGCCGGAGGGGTTCTCCTCCACAGGTTGAACATGGATAGGACTTACCGGAACGTAGCAGCCACCACCCATGGCGGTGAAGTATCCCCCGAGGACCTTCGAGAGGAGATGTTCACCCGCCAGGGATCGAACTTCAACGCCGCGGCGGTGGCGGCGTGGATGCTCCTCTTTGCCGCCTTCGCCTACTTCTACTTCCTGACCCCCGAGATATTCCCTGGCCGCAACTACTACCTGGTGCCAACCCTATCCTCGGGCCCCTTGGGGTTTGCGGCCTTCGGCCTTTTCTTCCTCCTTCTGACGGGTTTGGCGGCCGCTTTCATCCCCAAAGAGCTCTACGGCTACTACGAGCTCTCCAGGGAGACGAAGGTCGCGATAATGCTGACGGTGCCAGCCCTGGCTCTCTCCATCGCTCTATCCGTCCAGCTGGGGACGATATTTCCCGAGTTGGACCCGGCTGCGAGGGGCCTCGCCTTCCTCGCCCTCTTTGGCTCTGAGGTGGCGCTCCTCTGGCCTGTATACGCTGAGGCCCTAGGAGGGATCCGATGAGGCTGTGTATAATCGGGATCGGTGGGTGTGGAGGACATCTGGCGGAGCGGTTCCTCAAAAACCAGGACGTGGCGCCGCTCAAGAAGTCCCTGGGAGAGCACGTCTCCTTCGGAGGCGTCAAGGGCCTCTGGCTGGAGGCGGACGTCCAGGAGACGGAGAACCAGAGCTTCTTCGGCTCCCTGGAGAAGGGATGCTATCCAGGTTTTTTCATACCCCACGACGTCATAGGATCTAAATCCAAGACCTCGAAGCTGATCGTCGACAAATACGGTTACGATGTCAAGAAACAAGGGTTCATGAGGCAGGCTGAGTTCCTCAAGGCTGTCTTCGAGATCTTTGAGGCCGATGAAGAGGTGAAACGGGCCGCCCTATCGGAGCACGAGTCGGAGAACCCGATCCTGAGGGCAGCCTGGGACAAGATCCGGGGTTATACCACCCTGGCGGCCGAGAAGGGGATGAGCGGGTCGGAGATGTGCGATGGTATCCTCTTCATAGTCTCCTTCGGCGGAGGGACTGGGACCGGCTTTGTCAACCCCATAACCAGGTACATCCGAGGGGAGCGGCCCGCATATCCGGTCTTCGTTTTGGGGGTTCTCACCGAGGAGGGGACCGACCCTAAGCAGAGGGCGAAGGAGGCGAAGAGGGACCTCGGCGCGACGATCTCCCTCTACGATCTGCTGACCAAAAAGGTCGGGGTGGGGGTGGATGGAGTGATCCTCGCGGACAACCAGATCTTGGTGGAGAGGTTCGGTCAGGACTACTCCGCCATCGACGACTTCATCCATCAGTCGATGATACCTTTCGTAGCCGGCCGCCACTATCCCGGGGAGGACCCTCCGAGCCTGGCGATGCGGGAGAAGTTCATTGAGGGGCTGGACCGCCCTCCCATCCTCGTCCCCTGCTACTTCCGAGATCGGAGGCGGAAGGACCCCGAAGGCGATCTCGTCAGAAAGGCCCTCTCTGAGGGGCAGCTCTTCGGATGCGATCCGCGGAGGGCTGAGAGGGCTTACGTCTTCACCAGAGGTTTCATGAACCTCGAGGAGATTGGGAAGGCGGTGGCGAGGGAGACGGGCCTTCCTTCAGATCGGATTGAGCCGTGGAGGAAGCTTGGAGAGAAAGGCTGGGATGAGATCCTGATCCTCCTGCGAAACCCCTACGGTGAGAAGAGGGGATGTGAGGTGAAGGGTAACCTCGAGTATCGTCTCCACAGGGTGATCAGGATGGCCCTCAAGTACATGGACGACCCCGAGAGCAACCTCGTCAAAGATGGGATGCCGGATCTGACGAAGAGGGCCCTGGAGGATTACTTCCGCGGAGAAGATGGGATCCGAGAGCGCTTTTTAGAGGGGCTCAAACGAATCGAGGTTGGCGAGAAGCCCTTCTTCCTTGAAGAGAGGAACGTCTTTGAGAGGTCGAGCCGGGGACCCCGCCCCCACGAGGCCCACCGGGGCGGCGGAGAGATAAGGGACGAGGATCTTCGAAAGCTCGTGGAGGCGGAGGTGAAGAGGATCCTCACGGAACGGGGGCTCTGAGCCTTTTGGTGGGATGTGGGAACGACCATGGCGAAGAAATGGGCTTTTCCGGTGGCGTCCATGGCCTCTGGCTCCTGGTGAAGAACAAGAAAGGCGAGGTGATCGAGGTAGACCCCTCCTTCTCGTTGATGGGAGGTCCATCGATGGTCCCCCTAAGCTACCCTCGGTACGGCCAAGAGTTTGAGAGGATATACGAGGCCGAAGACGCCCTGGGTCTCTAGAGGCTCGGGGGAGGGCGAGGTAGCCCAGGGGGCCTTGAAAGAGAAGATCATCCTTCCAGAGAAGGCGGCGACCCAGAAGATGGCGGAGGCCTGAGGGTCCGCCCTCATCTCCCTCCGTCTTAGGCTTCTTTTTCCCTCTTTCTCCGGCTTTTTCCGCTCCTTCAACTTTGGCTCTTCCGCCGAGCCCTCACCTCCAGAGGTCCCGGCCCCGGTGAGAGACGGCGGGGTCGACCTCAACCAGGTCCTCGGGGTAGGGCTCAAAGAAGGTCTGGCTCCCCAGGTATTCGTCCTCGAACCGTGCCGCCCAGGCCCTGAGGATGGTGGTGTTGGGGCAGATCGTTATTTTGCCGTCCCGGTATCTCTGGACGTTCTCCAGGAAGATCGCCCTCTCCCCCGGCGATAGCCGACCTTTGAAGTGGCCGAAGATGTGCATCAGGACGTTGATGTTGGAGGTGTACCTCCGGGCGCGGCATAGAGCCCTCGCCAGGTGGGGCTCGTACTCGCCGACCAGATCATCGAAGGGAAGGTGGTCGTGGTTGGCGGCGATCCTGCCGAGGGCCCTCGCCTCGGCCTGGTGGTGGGCGAGGAGGAGCATCTTGTTCTCAGTCTGGAACCGGACGAGCTCCTCCATCGACTCCGACCTCTTCACCTCCCGGAAGCTCGCCAGGGTGAAGAGCCTCGTCATGAAGTGCTCCCTTATCCTCGGGTTTCGGAGCCTCCCCTCGTCCTCGACGGCGAGGTGGGGGTGGCTGGCCAGAACGGCGGCGCCGAAGAGGCCGCTCGCGCTCCTGGTGAGGGGCGCCGACCTTCCGGCGGTGGGGTAGACCTTGGTGTTTCTGATCCCACAGGAGGGGGAGCTCGCCTTGAGGACGAAGCCATCGACGTCGCCCACGGCGTCGAGGAAGGCGCCGGCGAAGGCATTCATCTCCGCCGTGACGTCCCTATCCGTCGCGGGCTGGATGAGCCTCGTCTCTTTCTCTCTGCCGGAAGAGACGAGCCTCACCGGATCCCTGGGGACGCCGAGGCCGATCTCCACCTCGGGGCAGACCGGTTCGAACTGGACGTAAGGCTGAAGGCTCTTTACAAAGTCACTGCTGATGATCTGGCCGTTGTACCTGCAGTGGTCGACCTCGATGCACCTGCTCACCACCACCCTCGGCCTGGGAAACTCTCTCAACGAAAACCACCCTTCTTTCATCATTGGGGGTCAGAGCTACTTAAAACCGACGAGAAAAATTGACTGAACAGTCCCGCCTTTGGGAAGGGCATCATCGCTTTAGATCGTCTCCACCGATTATGGGGTCAGATTGATGATCATGAAAGGAGAAGTAGAAGCTCTATGGCTAGAGAGCGAGTTCTGATCCTGGGGGCCGCAGGCCGCGACTTCCACAACTTCAACCTCTTCTTCCGGGACCAGGGGAGGTATGAGGTGGTGGGTTTCACCGCCGCCCAGATTCCAGGCATCGCCTACCGTTCCTACCCTCCGGAGCTGGCGGGGCCCTTGTACCCTCGGGGCCTCCCCATCTGGCCGGAGGAGGGGCTGGAGGAGATAATCCAGGAAGAGGGGGTGGAGAGGTGCATCCTCGCCTACAGCGACCTCTCAGCCCAGGAGGTGATCGACCTCGCGAGCCGCGTCTTAGCCTCTGGGGCGGACTTCGGCCTTCTGAGCGGCGAGCATACGATGCTCAAAAGCCGCCTCCCGGTGATCGCCGTCACTGCCGTCAGGACTGGGGCGGGGAAGAGCCCCGCCGCCCGGTACGTCTCCCGCATCCTCCGGCAGTGGGGGCTAAAGCCCGTAGTCGTCCGCCACCCGATGCCCTACGGCGATCTCCTGGCGATGAGGGTCCAGAGGTTTCTGGCCCTCGAGGACCTGGATCGTGCGGGGGTGACGATGGAGGAGAGGGAGGAGTACGAAGCCCATCTGAAGGAGGGGACGCCGGTCCTAGCGGGGGTGGACTACGGCGAGGTCCTGGAGATGGCGGAAGGCGAGGGGGACCTGATCGTCTGGGACGGCGGGAACAACGACCTCCCCTTCCTCCGCCCCGACCTCTGGATAACCATCGCCGACGCCCTCCGGCCGGGGCACGAGCTCTCCTATTACCCCGGCCAGGTGAACCTCCGCCGGGCCGACGTCGTAGTCATCAGCAAGGCGAGGACGGCGGGCTCTCGGGCCGTGGCGGAGATCAGGGAGAGCGTCCGGAGGGTCAACCCGGGGGCGAGGACGGTCCTCACCTCCTCGGAGGTCCGGGCCGACCGTCCAGAGCTCGTCGCCGGGAATAGGGTCCTGGTGGTGGAGGACGGCCCCAGCCTCAGCCACGGGGGGATGAGCCACGGGGCGGGGCTGGAGGCGGCCTGGCGGTACGGGGCGGCTGAGGTGGTCGATCCCCGGCCCTACGCCGTGGGGTCCTTCGTGGAGGTCTTCAGGAGGTACCCCCAGATAGGGCCGGTCCTCCCAGCGATGGGGTACTACCCTCACCAGATGGCGGAGCTGGAGGAGACGATCAACCGGGTCCCGGCGGACGCGGTCGTCGTCTCCACCCCCGTGGACCTGGCCGCCTCTATCAAGATCAACAAGCCCGTCCTCCGGGTCACCTACGAGATGGTGGAGATGGAGGATCCGGGGCTCCGGGGGGTGGTGGAGGAGTTCCTCGCCTCTGGAGATAGGTCGGGGGGTGGGTGAACGGTCTCGGTCGTCGCCTTCGGCGGAAACGCCCTCCTCCCCGACCCTCTGGACCCCAAGTCCCAAGGGCCCCGGGCCTTGGCCCTGGCAGCTGCCCTCCGCCTCGTCAACCCCTCGGGGGAGGGGCTGGTCCTCGTCCACGGGAACGGCCCCCAGGTGGGGATGATCCTCCTCAGGATCGAAGCGACCCAGGACCGGATCCCTCCGGAGCCCCTGGACGTCCTGGTGGCCGAGACCCAGGGGTCCATCGGCTACCTCCTCGCGAGGACGATCCGGTCCGCCTCGGCCCATCCTAATCAGGATGTGGCGGCGGTGATGACCCAGGTCGTCGTCGACGGATCAGATCCGGCCTTCGCTCAGCCGGCGAAGCCGGTGGGGCCGTTCTACGGCGAGGAGGAAGCCCTCCGGCTCCGGGAGATCCACGGCTGGGACCTCGCCCCAGGGGCCGGCGGGTGGAGGCGGGTCGTCCCCTCCCCCCGGCCCCTGGAGGTGGTGGAGATCGGGCTGGTCCGGGAGGCCGTGGCCGAAGGCCACCTCGTCATCGCCGGAGGCGGCGGTGGGATCCCCGTCCGCCGGGGTCGGGGCAGGGAGCTCTTTGGGGTGGAGGCGGTGGTGGATAAAGACCTGACCGCTTCCCTCATGGCCGTCGCCCTGGGAGCTGAGAGGCTCGTCATCCTGACGGAGGTGGACGCAGTCTACCGGGATTTCGGCGGCATACGGGCCGAGCCGATCCCCCACCTCCGCCCCGAAGACGCCCGGGGTCTCATCGATCTCCTGCCGCCGGGGAGCATGGGGCCGAAGGTGGAGGCCGCCCTCTCCTTCGCCGAGGCGACCGGGATGGGTGCCCTCATCACCGATGTCGACCATCTGGGGGCCGCCCTCGTCGGCCGGGCGGGGACGTGGATCCTCCCCTGAGCTCCTTGGGGTTCCACCTCATCGGTGTTCGGATCGGCTTTCGGCTCTGGAGCGACGGAGCGGGGCCAATGGCCGCCCCGGGGGGGTGGGGTTCAGCCAGCCTCTTAAAACAAAGCCGCTTTTTGGTCTCTCCTCCTCTGAACCTGGCAAAATAGATAACCTGTCACGCCGTAGCCATAACCTGTCTTCTATCGATCCGGAGGTTAAATCTTGGAGCGGTGGTCCTCGAGGACGGCTTTCATCCTCGCCTCCGTCGGCTCGGCGGTGGGGATGGGGAACATCTGGCGGTTCTCCTCGGTGGTGGGACAGAACGGCGGGGGGGCGTATCTCGTCCCCTATCTCACGGCGGTCTTCGCCTTCGCCCTCCCCCTGATGATGCTGGAGCTGGCGGCGGGGAGGCGGCTCCGGGGGGACGTGGTCACAGCCTTCGGCCGGGCGAGGCCCCGGTTCAGGCCCCTGGGGTGGGTCGTCTGCGCCGTCGTCTTCTCGATCCTCTCCTATTATCTGGTCGTCACCGGCTGGACCCTCGCCTACGTCGTCTTCTCCATCGCAGGGGAGGGGGTCGAGTTCGCGGATTTCACATCGACCTACAGGCCGATAAGCTACTTCATCGTCTCGGCCCTGATGATGGGGGCGATCGTCAGCCTCGGGAT
>LAHU01003322.1_pt1 | contig 17531 bp, 18 predicted proteins | sample 329631 | NCBI WGS metagenome assembly LAHU01 (sample SAMN03275698, study PRJNA271635) | activated sludge metagenome | isolation source: sample C-0 Zero hour mixed sludge faded in reactor as a methanogenic...
CTACCGGATGCGTGGAGGATGAGGTATATGTAGGCCCCCCGACCATCTCAAACATGTCAATCACGCCACAGTCACCCGGGACAACCGATGAGGTAACGGTGACAGCAAGGATTACCGACCTGAAAGGAGTCACCGATGTCAAGCTGATGTACAAGGCCGGCAGCGGATCCTTTACCGAGGTGAACATGACCGCCGGCGCCTCCTACCAGTACAGCGGAAAAATTCCGCCTCAGGCGCCTTCCACGGTTGTTCAGTATTATGTAAGCGCTTCCAACGTTTCAGGACTGACAGGGACCCTCCCTGCCGATGCACCTGCATCAACCAACGCTTATACAGTTGGCGCACCGTCAATCATCATTAACGAAGCCTACTCAAGGGGTGTAGATCCTGAACTTGACTGGGTCGAGATCTATAACAACTCTGACCTCGCTGTCAATATCTCAGGCTATAAGATTTACGACAATGGCGGCCAGTCGGGCTCAAAGCCCAAAATGGCGGTTCCTGCCGGAACAACAATTCCTGCCAGAGGATTCTATGTATTTGTGGTTGATGATGCCGCCACTGCCAATCCTGCAGGGTCCAACTTCGGCCTCGGATCAGGCGGTGACGAAGTATGGCTGGAGACTCCGCAGGGGTTTGTGGTTGACAATATGGTGATTCCGGCACTTGCCAACGAGCAGTCATTCGGATGCAAACCTGACGGCGCAACCACCAGGTTTACCCTGCTTGCCAGAACCAAGGGAGCGTCAAACAACAACTCGCCGACACTCTGACGGCGGAAACCGGTAATCACCGGCTCCTCCCCCGCCGGTGATTACCTTTATTTCACGGTTCTGCATACCATGAACCGGGACTGATTTTACATTAACAAACAATTGTAATTATATGGCAAAAGAAGAACTCAAAATAGGTGAAATCTCAAAACCGAGATTTGAATTCAGGTCATTCGGGCAGGACTTTACAAAGGCTGCAGCCCGGATGGCACGGCTTTCGATGCCGGTACCTGAAAAAGTCTGGGAGAGATACTCCGATGAGATTTACATCCTTTCGCGTACAAATGACATCAACAATACCAAGATCCGCGACGGGAAGATGGACATTAAAACCTATGTGCAGACAGTTGACGGCCTTGAGCAGTGGAATCCGCTTATGAAGGGTGAGTTCCCAATGAAGGCTTCTGTCCTTGAAAGCGAGGTTTTCCCGGCATTCCAGGTAACCATGCCCAAACTGACCAAAGATAAATACACCTATGATGAATTCATGGAAATGGTGTATGCTCATCCCGACCTGGCTGCCGTGAAGGTTCACAAGCAGCGATTCGGATACATGGTGAACAACACAATCTGCGAATACGGTGCAGTGCTGATCAATGGTGCAAAGGTTTATACAATTAACTCCGAATCAACGGAGGTTGAGGATATAAAGAAAACTGTAAGTGAGATCGGCCTCGTGGGGGTGGAGAATATCAACTACCTCCAGGCAATAAAGAGGGTCATCGGTATGATCAACAAGCCACTGGCCAACTAAAACCAACATAATAAAACCAAAATGGCACAAGAAATAGAAAAAAAGTTCCTGGTAAGTGGCGACTTCCTGAAAGAATCGACAAAGGCAACCAGGATCACCCAGGGTTATCTCAGCTCTGTTCCTGAAAGAACGGTAAGGGTGAGAATCAAGGGAGACAAGGGCTATATTACCGTGAAGGGTATTGGCAGCTCATCCGGGGCATCTCGATATGAATGGGAAAAGGAAATACCTGTGGTTGAAGTTGAACAGCTTCTCGCAATATGCGAACCTGGCGTGATAGACAAAACCCGTCATCTCGTTGCATCGGGCAAACACACTTTTGAAGTGGATGTTTTCCACGGGGAAAATGATGGCCTTGTTCTGGCCGAGGTAGAACTGTCATCTGAGGATGAGGCTTTTGTAAAACCCGCATGGCTTGGTCAGGAAGTCACAGGCGATTCGAGATATTACAACTCGATGTTAATGAAGAATCCTTTCAAACGCTGGTAAGCAATACAGTCAGATCATGAATTCGTCCGTAAATGAGCAGAAACATGAAAAAGAGGTGTTTGATCCTCTTGACATGCAAAACTACCGGGTTGAAAAGCTTCCTAAGAGATCAAAGGGTAAATTCGAGCATTGGCTTGCAGTTGCAGGTGTACCACTTGCAATAATCAGCTTTATACTGCTGGCATTTGTATTCAGGATTCCGTTCCTGAGTGACATTGATCCTGAAAGGCTAATCTCCTCTGCTGCAAAGAAAGCCTATGGAAACCTTGGTGCAGAAGGCTTTATGCGGACGAATATCATGATGCTGGCGATCTTTGTTGCCGCTCTTATTCTGTGGATCACCGAGGCCATTCCCAATTACCTGACCTCATTGATAATCATAATAAGCCTCATACTGACCAAAGTGCTTCCTGAAAAAGAGGCTCTAGCACAGCTTGGACACCCGGTCATGTGGCTGAATATCATGTCGTTTGTACTGGCCAGCATGCTCGTAGCCACCGGAGTGGCCAAACGGTTTGCCCTGTGGTTCATTATTAAATTCGGGAAGAATGCATCATCAATCTTTATCAGTTTCATCCTTATCAACCTGGTGCTGTCTGCATTCATTTCGGCGACAACTGCAAAAGCTGCCATACTTCTTCCCATATTCATGGTTATAGCCTCAATTTACGGAGCACACTCAGGTACGAGGAATAATTTCGGGCGAAGCATTGTCCTTCAGAACCTGCTGAATATAAACATAGGAGCCGGAGCCTTTGTGACAGGTTCGGGGGCCAACCTTCTGGCTGCAGCTCTTATCGGAGGTGCCATCGGCGGCAAAGTGTTCTTTGGCGACTGGATGATGGCTATGTTCCCGATAATGGTAGGTCTCATGTTTATCGGATACCTTGTAGCCATGAAGATATTCTTTCCTCTTGCCCCGGGCGAGAGGCTCCCCCAGATTGAAGGCGGAATGGACAGGCTCAGGGAAGAGCTGAAAAAACTTGGGAAAATTGACATCCAGGAGATAAAGTCAATTATTCTTTTCGTTCTGATACTGGGATTCTGGGCCACTGACCGTATACACGGAATAAGCGCCACCTCCGTGGCTTTCGTGGGAGCTGTCATAGCCCTCCTGCCCAGGGTGGGAATTGTAAAATGGAATGATGTGGATGTGCCATGGCACCTGATGCTTTTCTCGGCAGGTGCATATACTCTTGGCTCGGGCTTCGACTACACTGACCTGCCATCGATTACAGTCAATGCAATCTTCGACCATATGGGCATAGGTCAGGAAACGCCCTTCTGGCTCCTTTATATATTGCTTACAGGAGTCATGGTCTTCAGCGCGCTGCTGTTCCAGTCGAAAACAATGAGAGCAATGATATTTATTCCTATTGCAATTGGCGTTGCCAACAGGTTCGGCTTCAGCGTCATCAGCCTTGCACTGCCGGTAGCGTTCATGATTGAACATGTCTATGTTCTTCCCTTTAACAGCAAACCTGCAGCACTGCTTTATGAGACTGACCAGTACAGCATCTCTGACGCTTTCAAATTCGGCATTACGATGATGATCATTGCCTGGCTGCTCATCATTATTGCAGGGGAGACATGGTTCAGGTTCCTTGGCATCACGCCAAACGGAGTATTCGGGCTGTTCTGACTTGACCGGTGATGATCGAAAAGAACGTCAAGATACATGACAAATTCTCCCTCGAACTTAAATTCGGGTACTCAACCAGGAGAAAACTGAAGGAGAACCTTTTTGAAGTCAATACCTGGATATTCATTCCCAACAGCCTGGATATCAACAGGCAAACTTACGATAAATCAGATTTCTACAAGGATCTGAAGTCGAACATCAGGCTCATCACCCCTGAGTTTCTTTTACGTGACATAGCTGACCGGACAAAGTCGCCGTTCATTCATCTTGAGGCTTCATTCAACGCACTGGCAGCCACTCCTACCCGTGGCAATGCCCGGGAGTATGAGCACCAGATTAAGATGTTCAACTCAATCCTCAAGTCATCCCTTCGCGATCACCGCGTACACACCATACGTAACATTGAGACGGAGGATCGTGACTATCTTATTTCGAATTATCTTCAGAGCTCACGAGAAATCCTCTCCAATTACAGGAGCCTGAGGCATATAATTGCAGTGCCCACAGTGAGCAGGGAACAGTTCTCTCTATACCTCCTCGGTGATGAATTCATGAGTAACCTCATCGAGCAGCATACCTTTCTGCTGGCCGATGAGATCAGGAAGCGGTATCCGGAACTGTACAGCCAGACCGGTCCGATGCTTACAGAACTCATCCGGGGGGAGGTTGAATACCGGAAATCAAAGGGCTTTCCCGTTGCTGAGAACCGGGGCAGGGAGGAGATCAGGGAGCTGATCTACAGGCGGGGCGTTCTGAAGAAGTTCTTCGAGAGCCAGCTGTTCCTGGCCACAAGAAAGAAAAAGGACGGATTTATTGCTGAACAGCTCATTTACAGCATTGCCGCTGGTTTTGCCATGATCTTTGCCACGGGGATAGCCTTTGCGTTCCAGCAGAAGTACGGGAACTTCACCATTCCGCTATTTGTTGCCCTTGTCATCAGCTACATGCTCAAGGACCGGATCAAGGAGCTTACCAGGTACTACTTCGCAGGGAAGCTGAAGAAGATTTTCTTTGATCATAAGACAAGAATCTCCGTCACCCCGGATAAATCAGTCGGCTGGTGCAAGGAGAGCTTTGATTTTGTCTCAGCTGAAAAGGTGCCCGCTGATATCCTCGGCATCCGCGGCAAATCACTTGCTCTTGAAGTCCAGAGTGTCAAAGGCTGGGAAAAGGTGGTGCTTTACAGGAAGCTGATGAAGCTCGACAGACCATCGCTTGATGGCATTTTTACTCATTATACAATAACCGGTGTCAATGACATCATAAGGTTCAACGTCTCAAACTTTGTGCACAACATGGACAACCCGGAGATTCCGTTCAGGACTCTTGCCGGGGACGATTATGAGGAGATCAGCGGTCAGAAGGTCTATTACCTCACATTTGTCATTGATGTCAGGTTTGACGGCGAGAACCAGGTCACGCTGTACAGGGTCACTTTCAACAGGTCAGGCATCCTGAAGGTAGATTCCCTGTAACCAAATTTTTCTCTCTATTGCAAAATCCTTACATTTATGGCGATCCTAAAAGCCGCGAATGAAACTTGCCAGACGTAACGTCGCCAGCATTGTAATTGCCTCCCTCCTGATTATTACTGCAATTGCAATCGCATCCCTTACAGTGGGGCGCGATATTTACTACGGATCACGTGACCAGGGCCTGCTCTCATTTGCTATTGTAAATGCATGCGGCTACCTGTTTTTTCTCTTTATGCCGGTTGAGATAGCGTTCGTTTACTACCTCAATGGCGATATAAGTATACTGGCCTTGAATGCAGTAGCTATTGGCACAGCTCTCTTTTCCCAGTCAATAGATTATGCAATTGGAGTGCTTGTCAGCGACAAAATCATTGACAATCTGATCGGCCGGCGCCGCTATAAAAGAGCTGAGGCAAAAATTGAGAAATACGGCAATCTTACAATCTTCATTTTCAACGCTTTGCCTCTCTCCTCCCCGGTTATTTCACTCGCGGCAGGGATGTTACGTCACAATATCCGTGGCACAGTGATCTTTACTGTTCTTGGGCTGCTCGTCAAATATGCCGCTCTTACACTGATCTTCTGATGAAAGGATCGCTGTGGAAATGACGAAGACTATTCTCCGCCAATCTCAACATCATGCGGGACACTGGGATCACCCTCAAGAACCTGTACTCCCGGTTTATAGATTCTGAATCCGGGGGCCTTGTCGACATCGGGGAACTCCTCAAGGCAAAGCAGGTTAGCGCCCTGGATGGGATGGCCATTGTGGGAGAAGTACCAGCCAGGATACTTTGTGCTTTCAATCGCATAAATGGTCTCGCCGTTTATCACCTCTTTCTCATGGAACCGGAAGCCGGTGGCTCCCTCAGCATATTCACTTGCTTCAAACCAGGTTTCACCATCGGCTATTCCTGTCAGTCCGACCCATGGATAGTTGCCAATAAACAGCCACTCGCCATTTGCGTTTTTGGATTTTAACAGCATTCCTTTCTTATCGGCCATCGGGCTGGTAGATGCAGGTCGGTAAACCTTTATCACAAGCTCTTCCCTGTCCTGTGCGATTACATCCATGGTAACCTCCTCTGAGAGGGTATAAGTTCGCCTGAATGGAGAGACAGCATTTAAATCTATTACTCTGATCTGCTTATTCACTTCATCACTGTAATAATAGATTAATCCTTCAAGTTTGTCTGATGCAGGTTTGTTGTCATCTTTTTCACAACCGGTTGCAGTTGTAATTAATAACAGGGCTGCTGCAAACAGAACTAAAGTGGAGATACGATCTTTCATAGTCATTACTTTTTACGGATTTTCGGAATTGGTTCAAGTATTTAACACAAACATGCCGGAAACAGGACAAACTCAATAAAATACAGGCAATATCAATTACTTGTCAAGAAACCACCAAGTGTATCAAAAAGTTCAGAGACAGATAAATTTTACCATCCAGGGCGTAGAATTGGCCCTGTTATGCAGGTAGGTAATGCAATCAGTGGAGATAATTCAGCTGACAAGCCGCTGAGGATCAACAGGACCCTACTTGGTGCCTATGACCGCACCTATTTTTTCCCAGAGAGCATTGTCAAATCCCGAAAGGGCAAAGCTCGGGTTCTGAGGATCAGAGGCCTCCCCCATTCTTACTACTACCATCTTTTTGCCGGGGATAACATAAATACGCTGATCTTCCGCTCCCATGGCGGCAAACATATCTGAGGGAGCCTTCGGGACAAGGCTCCCCAGGTAAACATTCTGCGATCCGGGAACCATGTAACTGGTTTTGCCGTTCAGCCACCACAGGTAACCGTAGGACGGATTCATGTCCTGGGAGGAGCTTGTGCCCGCATTGAAAAATGACTCTTCCAATATCTGCTCGTTCTCCCATTTCCCTTTATTGAGCGCCAGGAGGCCAAACCTGGCCATGCTGCGGGTATTGCTGTGATAAATCTTAAATATAATCCCATTGTTCCAGTATCCGTCCATCCCGATCTTATTCTTTAACCTGGAACTGAAAAAGGTTTCGAACTCCTGGCTGCCGGCATCCGCAACCGCATCCATCAACAGTTGAAAGACATTATGGTATGACCATCTTGTTCCGGCATCGGCAAGATATGTGAGGTTCGCCCTAATCACAAGATTGGATCCGTCGTTTACGCCGGAGGTCATTGTGAGCAGATGCTTAAGTGTAATCAGGTTCTCTTTCTCAGTTGGTTCACTCGTCCACCCTGCGCCCAGATAATCAGATACCCTGTTGTCAATATCCAGCAATCCTTCCTGCTGTGCTATGCCTGTTACTGCAGAGACCAGTGTCTTTCCGGCGCTGTTCCACTGCCATGTGGTGGATGGGGTATGTCCGTTAAAGTACTCCTCCATGACAATTCTGCCGTTGACCAGTATCATAAAGGATCTCGTATTCTTCTGAACCAGGAAATCCTTCAGAGGCTGAACTGCACTTTCATTCCAACCCATGTCTGACACAGACCTTGTATCCCATTCATTGCCTGAAGGGAAATACATAAAGTCATCAGGTCGGACATCCTCGTTCCTGTCGCACCCGGCAAACGGAAGTACCGACAGCAGCAGAAGGATCTTAAGGAGCTTCATATATTTAAAGACTTGTCCCGCAAAATGGTTTCTCATTTATACGAAACAAGTCTTAAATTGTTTTATCTGCAACAGGTCAGGCCTGCTTTGAGTACTGGATCTCGCAGAATATGCGAACATCATCACTTACAAGGACTCCGCCTGCCTCCAGGGCTGCATTCCAGTTTAGCCCCCAGTCCTTGCGATTGATCTTGCCATTGAGGCTGAATCCGGCCTTGGTGTTGCCCCACGGGTCCTTGCCAACACCTCCGAATTCAACATCAAGCCTGACAGGATTTGTGACTCCCCTGATGGTAAGGTCCCCATTAAGCTGCCAGCTCTCGTCATCGATCTTCTCCAGGCGTGATGAAACAAAACTCATGACGGGAAAATTGTCGGCATCGAAGAAATCTGCACTCCGGAGATGTGCATCTCTCTGCTCCGCATTGGTGAAGACTGATGCGGTATTGGCTTCGAAACTGATTTTTGCCGTTGTGAAATCGTCACCCTTTGTCTCAACCTCAGATTTGAATTCCTTGAAACTGCCGGTCACGGTGGTGATCATCATGTGTTTCACCTTGAACTGAATTTCGCTGTGTGCGGGATCTATCACCCATTTTGTAGTCTCCATGATAATATTCTCTGTTTTTGTTGAACGTTTCTGTTTCTGCTCTTAAAACAACAAGCAGCCAGGATTGTTCAACAGAAGGTGCACAAAATACCGGAGACTGAAGGATTAAATTGAGTAACGCACACCGGTCAGAGTCTCTGACACCTCCCACAGCTTTGCCGCGAGATCAGGTTTGTAGAGCCTGGCAGCATCATTTGTAAGCACGGGATAACCCTTTGTGTTTCCCGGGCCATCCGGACCGATGAACTCGCCTCCGCGAAGGTCAGGATGGGTAGCGGCATACAGGGTTGGCAATGCTCCCATCGATGCGGGCTGGGCCACTATCCCCATGAGCGCCTTCATCACCCTGCCGGTCTCTCTTCCTGTCCCGCGGGAGAGGAGATTTGTGACACTTATGCCCGGATGGCAGGCAACACTGATGGTTGTTGACCCGGCAACCTCAAGCCTGTTCTGCAGCTCCATGGCGAACAGCAGATTGGCCAGCTTGCTCTGGCGGTAAAATGTCATGGGATTATACCCCTTTGAGCCGTCAAGATTGTCAAAATGAATCTTAGCCCTCCTGGCGGCTATACTGCTGATGGTGACGATACGCGACAACGGCGTGTTCATCACCACCGGAAGCAGATGACCGGTAAGGGCGAAATGACCGAGATGGTTTGTGCCGAACTGAAGTTCAAACCCATCCTTCGTCATTTTATAAGGCGGAATCATCACTCCGGCATTGTTGATCAGCACATCAAGCCTGTCAAAACGGGTTGCATACTCTTCAGCAAATTTCCTGACCGACTCAAGATCGGCCAGGTCAAGGTTCATCACCGTCACAGGTTTTGATCCGTTCAAAGGCCTGATCTTTACAGCAGCCTTTTCCCCCTTCTCCCTGTTCCTTACTGCAAGAACCACCTCAGCTCCCTTTGACGCCAGAATTCCGGCCGCTTCAAAACCTATCCCGTGTGATGATCCGGTAATTACTATCCTCTTTCCGTTAAGTTCTCCGATTCTCCCGGTAGTCCATTTATTCATGTCCGTTCTTCAATATATAAAAAACAGCCTGGGGCTGAAAATCTGCCGCAAATATACAGAATGAAACTAAAGTTTCACTGAATAGGTAACGCCAAGAAGGTTCTCGAACGGCGGCTTTGTAACCCTGCTGTCGTTGTAAATATACTCGAGTCCGAAAGTATGCCTCTTGTTGAAAGTGTATTCTATCCCTACCATCGATCTCCACTTGTCAGCAACAATATCGTTGGGATCAGAAAGCTGCAGATGCATCTCTGTATTTATATAGGGCTTTAACGGGATACCCCTGACATCATAGTCAAGTTCGAGCCTTACCCTTTGATACCATTGCGGTTCCCTGTCCTCCGGATCTTTATAGTAAGTCCTGAACTGCTGCTGGATACGATATCTGACTGAAAAGGTGAAGCGGGCTACCGAGGGAGCCGTGCCCTTCATCTGAAAAAACCACCGGTGACGTGCGTGATACAGGTCGTCCTTCTCCTTCTGCTCGATGAACCTGTAATAAACGCCTGCATTGAAGTAGTCATTGAACTTGTACCTCAATCCGGGCTCCAGGTAAAACTTTTCTATATTCCCGGCATTCTCATTGGTCCTGACACTGGCTTCCAGATCAGCCCTGAGTCCCTTCCAGATATCCTTTGAAGCACTCGCCTCGTACCATATACCGTAATCAGTCTTCTGCCCCGCCGCAATCACGGAAAACAGCATTGCAATAAGCCCGACTGTGGCCTTTCTAATCATCGTCATTGTCATCCGGTTTAATGAATCCGTTCTGGTCAGCCAGGTTTACATTGCGTCCTCTGTCCTCGTAATAGATTATCATCCTGCAGGTGTCCTTCAGAAAATTAATCGCTCCTATCTCAACCTTCTTTATCTCCTTTATCCCTGTTCTCTGCTGCAGGTCAGCAATCATTTCGTCATGCTTCTCCGGCACTATCAGGTTGATCTTTTCATAGACGATCGATTTGGATGAGATATGCCTCAGCAACCACACCTTCTCCAGTCCCAGGGTGATTAGTATCACAGCCAGGTTGGCGAAGATGATCTCAATCATGCTGGTGCCTGCAGTAAGGGCATTGATCACTGAAATACCTATAACCAGGAAGAGGTAGGTCATCTCCTTGATGGGCATCGGGTTTGTCCGGTACCTGATTATGCCGAAGATTGCGAACAGGCCGAGTGCAAACCCTATCTGAAGGCTGACGCTCTCAAGCAGGTAACAGAGCAGGAAAACCACGCTGGAAATGAGAATGTACGTAAACAGGTAATCCTTTCTCCTGGTAGTGCTGTAATAAAGCCAGCGCACCAGAACCAGCATCACCACGAGGTTGATGCAGAAACGGAGCAATAACTCCGGTAATCCTGCGAAGCTGAACATTCCCTGTCCGGCCATGACCACACTGCTATCGGGCAGCGTCATTCCTGTAATATTCATCCCTGATCCTGTTAATTAATAAAAACTTCGGTTTTAGATTATTTTGCCTGGCTGTCCTGTTTACCAGAGCCATGCCAACTGCATACTTGCTGAATCCTGTCCTGCGCACCCCCATATCCTTAAGCATGAGAAAGAAGGGAGACATTGAGGTTGATTTGTCACTCTTGATCTCGGCAATTGCGAGGAAGGGCATTCTTACGCTGTCACCCCTGAGGTTGTTCCATGCCAGGTTATAGTCAATAGTTATTCTCTCGGATCTCTCCAGACTCACAAGGGTGATGCGGGTAAAAGAGGTGTTTATGACAGGCTTCAGTGCCACTGCTTCCGGGGAGACAAGTTCCTCAAGGAACTCCCTCGACTGCTCAATGTGATTCATCTCGCCGGACTCCTTTTCAAGCCGCGATTTGCGTGTGCGGCCCTTGTTCGACTTCTGCTTCACCTCCAGGAAGGTCAGTCCGTTCGACTCGTACGTCCTGATCCTGACCTTGGTCCTGTTGAGCTTGCCGGTGATGTGCTGGGTATAGAACAGCAGGTCGGGAGTGTCAAAATATATTGTTTTGTAAGAGAATTCCCGCGTGCTTTCAATCTCGAGGGCGCTGTAGTGCTGCTGCCCCCTTCGGAGAAGATCAGGAAGCCTGCCTGCAGAAAAGAGATACTTGGTATCAACGCGGTTCATGTACCTCACGGCGGAGATGCCATCGAGGTCCACCGGCTCAAATCCTTCAAGTATTTCAATTATTTCTGACAATTCACTCATTCCGGAACCCGCGCAAAGATAGCAGACTTCGCGTAGGAAGAAAGCCTTTTTATCATGCCGGTGGATTTAAATTATAACGTCCCGGAAGCGTGTAATATTTCACCCTGGGTCACTCTCCCAGCAGCCTGTACCTCCATCGCGGGTTCGGTGAGGCATTGTGCTCCTTACGGACTATCTCCCCGACCCGCTTCATGATTTCAGGATGGTCTGCCGAAATGTCAACAGTCTCCTGCGGATCATTCTCAAGATCATAAAGGGCAAAAGCATCATTGCCATTGTGCATCCCCTTGCGGAGCGCCTTGTACTTTCCGATGAGCACAGCCTGTTGCCCTCCGTACTCGGGAAACTCCCAGTAGAGATAGTCATGCTCTCTCTGTTTCCCTCCGCGGAGCACCGTAAGGAAACTGATGCCGTCAGCATCTCCGGGTATCTCTGAGCCGGTTATCTCGCTAATCGTCGGAAGGAAGTCCTGGAAGGCGGAGACATGGCCGGTGACACCTCCCGGTTCAGTCACTCCGGGCCATGAGGCGATCAGCGGAACCCTGATACCGCCCTCGTTGAGTGAACCTTTGCCATAACCCTCTGTTCCCCTGAAGGGGGAAGCACTGGCAAACCATTCAGGATCAGTACCTGCGCTCCATGCCGGACCGTTGTCACTGGTAAAGAAAATTATGGTATTCTCATAAAGGCCCTTCTCTTTAAGGTGAGCAATGAGGCTGCCAATCTGGTCATCAAGGTATGAGATCATTGCAGCGTAGGCGGCATGGGGATATCTTGCCGGAAAATAGCCTTCATTGCCATTGTATGGTGGTTCATCACCGAACTTTTCATGATACCTGTCTACCCATCCGGCCGGCGCCTGCAGCGCCAGGTGAGGTATGGGAGTTGCCCAGTAAAGGAAAAACGGTCTACCGGAACAGGAGTCAATGAACCCGAGCATCTCCCTGAACATCAGGTCCGGCGCATAATCGGCGAGGCTGAATTTCTCATAGGAGGCCGGATCAAGCGGGTCAGCCTCCGGGTCAAACCCCGTATGCGGAGCAAGAGTGTCGTTCCTCAGCCATACCCGGTGGTCATTTCGCCAGAGGTGTGTCGGATAGTAAGTGTGGGCAATCCTCTGGCAGTTGTATCCGAAGAAGAAGTCGAATCCCTGCCTGACAGGGCTTCCGCCGGTGTGAGGTGCACCAAGGCCCCATTTGCCGACAGCCCCGGTTATATATCCGTTTTTTTGCAGCAGTGAGGCGATGGTGACGGTGCTGTCTGCCATGGGTTTCTGCCCCTCCAGGGTGGAATCGGCTATCATCGCCCTGTAGCTCCAGACATCTCCCCTTTCTGCCCACTCGTCGTTTCCCCTGACCTGCGAGTGGCCGGTGTGCATACCTGTCAGGAGAACACATCGTGAAGGCGCACATACCGGTGACCCTGCATAGAAATGAGTGAACCGCAATCCCTCAGCCGCCAGCTTATCAATATTGGGAGTCTCAATTTTCGACTGCCCGTAAGGGCCGGTGTCACCGTATCCCAGATCGTCGGCAATAATTAGTATGATATTGGGCTTCCCCTTCTCCGGTTCACTGCAGCCGGAAAGAAATGTGACCGCCGCCAGGAGAACACCAGCAGACCATATATGTAGTCTTCCGGCCATTGAATCAGAATCCCCTGAACCAGGTCTGGAACTGGTCACCTAACCATGGCACCGCCCTCTGCTCTCCCTGTATTGACCAGATGAGACTCATCAGCCAGCCAACGAACAGGAGGATGCCGCCCACGGCCCAGATCACCGGACCAACAACAGGAAGTACCCGGAGAATCGTTAATGCCAGCCATACTATTATAAATCCGAGGTTCTGCCTGATATAAAAACTGGCCATTTCCTCCTTTTTACTTGAATTGACAATAAGGGCAATTATCCACCCGATAACAAACAGGTGGGAAACAATGGCCTTCGTCTTTGCATCCATGATATTTTGATTTAGGTTTATCCAAAAATAGCCATAAAACCGTCATGTAACCGGTTAAAATAAAAAAATCCGGCTAAAACGGCAGGATTAGAAACAGGGTCCGGACGATTGTATATTTTTGTGCGCTGATATTTCCGGGCATGAACTACATTACGTCTCACACGGGGGAATTTGCCGCGCTGGCCGTGGCAATCTTCTGGACTATTACTGCATTGGCATTCGAGTCAGCCAGCCGCAAAGTCGGCTCCCTCACGGTCAACATCCTCAGGCTGAGCATGGCTTTCTTCTTCATCGGAATCTATACCCTGATTGCCCGCGGTCATTTCCTGCCTCTCGATGCCAGCACCCACAACTGGATCTGGCTGGGACTCTCGGGGATAGTGGGACTGGTTCTGGGCGATTACTACCTGTTCCGCTCCTATCCGCTCATCGGTTCAAGGTTCGCGATGCTGATAATGACACTGGCTCCGCCGCTGGCAGCCATCTTCGGTTATTTCATCCTTGGTGAATCGCTGAACCTGATGCAGATGACAGGAATGGTTATTGTGATCTTCGGTATCAGCCTGGCAATCTTCAATAAGCCCGTCAGGGGAGAAAGACTCTCCATTAAGATTTCGCCGGCCGGACTGCTGTTTGCATTCATCGGTGCAATTGGCCAGGGCCTTGGAATAGTACTCAGCAAGTACGGTATGGAAGAGTATAATGCATTCGCTTCCACACAGATACGAATAATTGCAGGGATTGCCGGATTCTCAATAATAATTACTCTCCTCAGGCGATGGGGAAATGTAGCAGCAGCGCTGAAAAATCCGCCTGCCATGAAAGCGCTGATTCTGGGTGCATTCTTCGGCCCGTTCCTGGGAATATCATTTTCACTTCTTTCAGTCAAGCACACCCAGGCCGGCATTGCATCGACCATAATGGCAATTGTGCCTGTGCTGATACTTGCTCCCTCAGCGTTGATCTACAAGGAAAAAATCACTGCTGTTGAGATTGCCGGGGCGATCATCAGCGTGGCAGGTGTGGCCTTTTTCTTTATCTGATTGCCCTGCCTGCAGGGAAACAGCTGCAAAGCCTCACAACGGCCTGCCGCCTCAATCTCCTCTACGTCCCCTTCTCTTTTATTATTTCCTGGCATTCAGCCCGTCGGTGATTGCCTGAAGGAGCTTTCCTCCGACATCTTCGGTGTACTCCCAGAACATGACGCCACCCAGCCCTTTTTCCCTGACATACTTCATCCTGGCAGCGATGGAGGTCACGTCCTCGTAGGAGACAAAGACCGAGTCACTTTCATTCCAGAGGAAGGGTGAAGCAGCCGATGAGTCATAGAACCTGGTGAAGGCTGGATTGTCAAGGGCCTCGAGCACTTCAGCGTATGGCATGCCGGCTCCCGTTGTGGTGGCCTCGCGGTAAAGGCCGTTGTTTACCGGCTCCACCCCTTTCCATATCCTCCCGTAGAACGGAATCCCGATATTCAGTTTCGCAGGCGGCACCCCCGCTTTCAGGTGCAGCTCCACTGCCCTGTCAGTGGCATCGCCGTCAGGCGCATCAAGGGATGAAAGGTGAAGGTTGGCATGGTGCCCCGTCTGATAACTGGCGCCGTGATGAAAATCATAGGTCATGATATTGATGAAATCGAGATATTGTGAGAGTGGCCCGAGTTCCGTGTTGGCAGCATAGACCTCACTGGCGCCCGTGGCAATGGTCAGGAGATACTTGTCCTTTCTCCCCTCTGCCGCCGCCAGGGAGTCAATGCGTTTCCTGACACACTCAAGCATCAGTGTGAAGTTGTGCACGTCTTCAGTCCTGTATGTATTCCCGGCACCCGGATGATTCGGATATTCCCAGTCTATGTCAATCCCGTCAAGGGAGTGTTCCTTGATGAACCTTGCGGCACTCGCCGCGAACCGATTTCGTGAAGAGTCAGAAAGAGCTGCATCGGAGAAGTTGCCTGACCACCCCCACCCCCCGACGGAGACGAGGATTCTGAGATCCGGATTGACCTTCTTCAGTGCGGCAAGGGCCCTTATGTCATCTGCATTCATGTCAGTATTGTCAATGCCCTCGCTTCCGAACATAACCTCACCGTTGATGATATTTGCGAAGGCATAGTTTATGTGGGTCAGGCTCGAAGCATTGATCTGTGAAAAATCGAAGTTCCTGAAGCCGGCCACATAACCGACAACCATAAAGTCAGAAGTGGTGTTCCTGCTGTCACATGATAACGCTATGAAAGACAGGCATGTAAGGATGATGGCGAGATTTTTTCTCATACTCCCGGTGTTACTTGAATCACTGCAATTTATAAAAAAATACAAATGCATGACGTGCAGGGCAATCACAGCCCGTCATTTGCGTTATCCGTTATATTTGTTCCGGAAAAAACCGGAAACAATGACAGAACAGGAATTCGATAACAGGGTAAAGTGCCTTTTTGATGATCATGAAAAACTCATCAGCAGGCCCAATATTAAGAAGGAAGGCGGCAACGGCATCTTCGACAGGTACCTCCATCCCATAATCACACGCGATCATTCACCGGTGTTCTGGAGGTATGACCTTGATTACCGCAGCAATCCCCATCTTATGACACGCCTTGGCATCAACACAACATTCAATGCCGGCGCAATAAAGCATGCCGGCAAGTACTGCCTGGCAATACGCACGGAGGGCTTTGACGTCAAATCGTTTTTTGCCATAGCAGAGAGCCCTAACGGCATCGATAACTGGCGCTTCAGGAACCGACCCATCGTGATGCCGGTGACGAGTGACCCCGAGATGAACGTTTATGACATCAGGCTTACAAGGCACGAAGACGGATGGATTTATGGCCTTTTCTGCGCAGAGCGAAAGGATAAGAGCAAGCCTGACGATTCATCCGCGGCACTTGCCAGCTGCGGTATTGCCCGTACCAGGGACCTCGACAACTGGGAGAGACTCGACGACCTGAAATCGGGAGCAGCACAGCAGAGAAATTGTGTTCTGCACCCCGAATTTGTCAACGGTAAATACATGATCTACACCAGGCCACAGTCAGGCTTCATCGAGACCGGTGACAGCGGCATATCAGCAGGATTCTGTGACAGCATGGAACATGCGGAGCTTGGTGAGGAGATACTTGTCGATCCGAGGCAATACCATACGGTAAAAGAGGTGAAGAACGGCCAGGGACCGGCACCCCTGAAAACAGAATACGGATGGATTCACCTTGCCCACGGCGTCAGGAGAACAGCAGCCGGACTTCGCTACACCCTCTACCTCTTTATGACCTCCCCGGAAGAGCCATGGAGGGTCATAAAGAGACCCTCGGGACACTTCCTTGAACCGCTTGAGGATGAAAGAGTAGGCGACGTCTCGAACGTGGTCTTCAGCAACGGCTGGATTGCCGATGATGATGGCACGGTCTTTGTTTACTATGCCAGCTCAGATACGAGAATGCACGTGGCAACGACAACTATGGAGAAACTGATTGATTATGTGATGAATACACCGGAAGACGCAGGTCGCACACAGTTATGTGCAGCACAGCGCGACCGGATGATTGAAAATAATCTGAAAATAATGGCTCAAAAATATCCATATATCAGATTTTGATTTATGTTTGCGCCTCAAATTCCGGGCATAGATTTCACCACCAGAATGAAGGCTGTGAATAACTCAGACTCAGACAGGTTATGAAATTGAAAACCAGATATTATCAGGCACTGTTTGCATGTTAATATCTTTTGACCGGAGCAGAAACCGAAGGTTATCCAATTAATAACTTAGCGGAAATTTTATGAAACATTTTAATAACTAAAACGAATAATTAACAACCAGAAAAAAAGGTAAAGTATTTTACCGAAGTATGAACGCTAACAGAAAAGAGGCAACGGCTGCTCGTGTTGAGAGCCGCCTCATGGGTTGTTCTTCTGACGAAGAACCTGGCGCGGGTACCATGATCTTCCCGCAGATCGGATCCCACGATCGTTTAGTTAGCAACCGGAGTTCGGAATTCATACGCCGCTACTTCCC